>Ga0228710_1010570_pt1 | contig 12269 bp, 14 predicted proteins | sample MedpolnodulmetaG_FD_177995 | JGI IMG/M metagenome (GOLD analysis project Ga0228710, IMG submission 177995) | Root nodule microbial communities from Medicago polymorpha collected in Santa Monica, California, United States - pink nodules | ecosystem: Host-associated > Plants > Roots > Nodule...
AGACAAGGGTTGCGAAACATGAGAATAGTCTAGCAAACCTTGAGACATATAAAGTTTCGTTCTTCAAGGATTCTAATAGCAATCAACCATGAGAATAGACATGGTTGCTAGAGGAACACACTCACTGACTTCGAAAGAAGCTTTGATACGCTTAAGAGAAACTTGTCTTTAGAAAGTAGGTCGAATATAAAGTTTAGGGTTTGTTTGTGAAGGGTTTGTTATTATAATGAACCAATAATCCCAAGACGTTTTTTATTATTATTTTTTTTAAAACCTTAAAAATCCTATTCGATCGACCTTGCAGATTCATCACTTTGCCTTGTCCCAAGACTCATGCTTAGGGGGTTGTGGATCGTCGATATATTCTTTAGGGCTCGAATGCCCTCTAGAAAGGCTTAAGGGCTCTCCAGAAGGGCTCTTGAGGCCTAGGCGCGCCCTTACAGAGGCGCCGCCTCAACTAGCTTCTAGAAGCATCTAGAGCTTAGTAAAAAGACTTAAGGCCCAGCTAACGTGGGGCTTAAGTCACTTAAAAACAAGCCCACAAAGGACTATAAATACCACCCTTGTGATCATTCTCAAGACATCTGATAAACAGTCTAAATCTTAGATTCTAATATTGTACTCACTGCAAATACAAGCTTTACTAGTGATCAGCCACTTTCTTAAATCCTAAAATAAAAACAACCATGTACCCATATAAGCATCTATCCTTTAATGGAACCAACAACACCAATCTATATATTATTTTCCCACGCATACACGAGAACATTTGTATATAAAATAAGAGTCAAGTACAATTACTTTTTTTGAAGAAGCACCAAGTACAGTTTCTTTTTTTAAGAAGCACCAAGTACAATTTCTTCAAAAACCATTTCAGCCAATACATACATAATTCAGAGCCAATATACTAATAGGTCACTAAAATGTTGATGTGATCATACCTATGGGATACTCCACTAAAGAATAAAAAGTTGGTTAGTTAAAAACGTCGGCATTAATTTGAAATTCTTTTTTTTAATAAATTAATTATATAAAACTTGGAATCTTTGTTTAATTGGTAAATAAAAGAGATCGAATTGAAACATGGATTATAAAAAATGATATACTTTAAGGATTATCTAAACAAATAACTTATAAAAAAAAGTTATTTAACTATGACGTTCATATTCTCTTAAAAAATATGTGTTGCAAGATTCTGTTAAAAAATATGTGTTGCAATATTGAGATATTATTTATAAGATATGTTACAATTTTAATGTCTAAGCACAAGGCTGGGTCTGTATATACGTAGACATGTTGGTCGTATAAATTTGAAGAAAACATAAACCCTCTCGATATATAAGAAACTTGCACCATCCCTCGATATTTTTGTTCTCTAGTCAATTTCCCTTTCATCTTGTCAATTAGTACCATAGCAAGTTAATATGGTTATTCCATTGTTGCTTCTTGTGCTTATTGGGTTGGAAGCAACGAGAACCGGTATGCATCTTATCTAGTCTTGATTTTCGATTATGATTTATTCTTTTGCCTTTTTTTTTTTTTTTTTTTTTGTTTTGTATTTTTTTTTGTTTTTTTTTTTTTTTTTTTTTTTTTTTTTTTTTTTTTTTTTTTTTTCTAAATATGAAATTATGGTTTATGAACTTTTTTGAGTAGTATTTTTTTTATTTTAGTAATTATTTTTTATGACCTTGAAAGTAAGTGAATTTATTTGTTGATTTCCATCCCTTCAGAATATGTGTGTTTATTTTAGTAATTATTTTTTGATAACCTTGAAAGTAAGCATGTTTCTATCGGGACTCCTAATAGGCCTAATCAAGCATTAGAAACTTATTTATTTGTCATGTTTGATGAAAATCAAAAAGGACCTGCTGAAACAGAGAGGTATTATGGTTTATTTACTCCTGATAAACAACTCAAGTATCAAGTCAGTCAATTACTTAAGCCATCTTACTCTACAAATTCCTCTTCTTCTGAATCGGGAGGAGAAATATCTTATTTTACAAGTTCCTCTCCTGGTGAATCTAGAGAAGGAGTAGTATTCTTTTTGTGTTTCACTTTGTTATTTCTTTACTTTGTTTAAATAGCAAGCAATTTTTTTTAGTTTTAGACAAGATTGATGATTCATATTGAGATATATTTTTTGTCATACTAAGTTTATATTAAGATCTTTGTCTTTGTCTTCTTCAAAAAGTATTAAGATCTTCGTGGGGATTCGTTGAAATAATATTTTTTTGAGTTAATTGATATTTGCCACACATTTGATTTGATGCAAAAATATTATGTCAAAATAATGTTTGAGATTATTATTATTGTTATTATTTCAGGAAAAAATATCAAATTTCATTGCAAGTTTAAAGAATATTACTTCTTTACTTCGTTTAGTTTGATTATTAAAAACAATTCATTCATTAAAAGAAAAATGTATCTCATGATATAATGTTTATTTTTAGACAATATCTATAATTTATATTTTTTTAAGGAGATAAATTTTTTTTAAAGAAAGGAGATAATTTATATATATTTTTGACAAAGAGATAATTTATATTGTTATCTAAGTAGGGGATTTAATTGGTTTTTTATGTTCCTCTCCAGCAAGCCGGCCCTAGTTTTCTCTCTCTAGGTTTTCTCTTACAGTTTCTTCATTGAGGGGTGGTTTTGGGTCAATTCTTGACCTAAAATCACTTCCTCTTCATCTTTTTTCTCTGCTTCAATCTAAATAAGTGATTTTCACATATATCTAGGTTTTTTTCTTTGTGATTTCATCATCTAAGTGTGGTGGGTTGTTGTTCGTCGTCTTGTGCGGCGTTGTTTGATTTCCCGTCTTCGTGCGGTGTTTATTTGATTCATATTGAAAGATCGATTATTCAATCAAAGATTTGGGCGTCAACGTTGCCGGAGGCCATGGATATTCCGGTCACTTTAATTTTATCATATATTTTTGTAGGCATCATGCCATTATATGCTATTAACTTGGATGCTGTGAGTTTGTTCGCAGATTCATCCTTTACGTTTTTAGCGGTGTTGAATGATGTAATCTCTCGATTTGAATTAATGAATATCATTTTGTTTTGTAATAAAAAAAAATCTAAGTAGGGGATTTAGTGAAATAATATTTTATGGAGTTAATTGACATTTACCAGTTGCCACACATTTTCAGAGCAACTTTGAAAACGAGATAATTTAACTTGAGGAAAATTAATTGTGCCAAAAAACTATTTGAGGAATATTTTCCCTCAAAAAAAACTATTTGAGGAATATTAGTATTTTTCTTTTCATAGATCAAATTTGATTGCGAATTTAAATAATAATAGTAAAAATATTTGTGCATCTTTATCTCTACAAAAAAGAAGAGTGAGAAACGAGAGCGAACAAAAGAAGTTTTGTATGTATGTATTGGTGTCAAAGAATATATAACGAGAATTGCAACTTGGTGGGTAGCTGAAAATGAAATTGTTTTTCTCTCCTAAGGTCCCTCTCTTTGTCTGTCCTGTTGTGGGAGTTTTGTTGTCCGATTGATTATCCTTAATCCGATCGTTTTTATGTCTTTATTTCCTTTCTTCATCGAATCATAGATCTATTTTTATTTTGCTTGATTGAGTTGTAATAATCCTGGGTCAACGTGGTGTCATCAAAGCTTGATTATTGTTTTAAGATCTTTTAAGATTTTGTTTTGTATCATCATGAGTCTCGTTGCAAATTCATGGGATTTGTTGCTCTTTTTGTGTGCTTTTTCAAATATTCTGCACCCAAAGTCAAGGGTACTGATTTGGTTACATCTTGGGCTTTATGGCTTTCATTCCATTCTATTGATTATGAATATCTTCCTTTTATCGGTTAAGATTTGGTTGCCTCTAATTTATGCTTGCAGCGTGACATATAAGTATGGCAAGCTTTGGCATCCTCACGGTTTCATGAAAATTAGCCTTTCTCTTTTCATCTACATCATACTCCTAACCGTTATCTTAGCCAAAAAATGGAGAACCTAAACATCAGTGGCGACAACAGTGCTGCATCCTCTAGGCCGAATCTCACTCAGGCAGAGTTACTGGATTTATGTCTTGTTGGCTGAGTGGTGGTTAACAAGCCATTTAGCTACGCTTAAGATGAGACTAGGTCCTATGTGGGAGCCAAAATATCAAATGACACTAATTCCCATGGATGATAATAAGTTCATGGTCCAACTTTATTCAAAAGGTGATCTTGTTAAAATCCTTGATCGTAGTCCCTGGTTGCTTGATAATAATATGATTATCTTGAAGAAAGTAGCAGTTGGGGAGAACCCTTTGACGATGCCAATGAATACAACGGAGATATGGGCTCAAATTTACCAGTTGCCGTTTGGATTCATGGATGACAAAGTTGGTGCCTTGGTTGGAAGCCACATCAGAAAGATGGTAAAGTTTGATGAGGAAAACAATTATGGGCCATTGAGGAGGTTCATGAGGGTGCGTGTGGAAATTGTTGTGGAAGAACCGTTACAACAAGCTCTTGTTATTGAACGGGAATAAGGTGAGAACATAAAGCTTGTTTTCAAATACGAGAAACTAGGCAAATTCTGTTTCGTTTGTGGTGCTATAGGCCATACAGAAAATATTTGCAGTGTTAAATTTGAGTCTAGCTTTGCAAGTAGTGAGAAAAAATGGGGGGCTTACCTCCGTGCTGAGAACAATTTAGTTGGTGGTGGTCACAGAGGCAAGCAAATGGATCGTGGGTGACCGGAACAAAAATTCTAGCGGCCGGAAGGAGGAAAGAACATCCATTAATGACAATCATAATAGTCATTCATTGGCTATTAAAGGTTACAGAATTCCAAATCATAAAGTTTACGGGCGTATTAAAGTTGGTATTAATGCGGAGTCAAGGGCATTAACGTTTTTCAAGTTCATGGAATGTCAAAGGTCGGATGGAACCAGAATAGTGAGATGGTGGACAGAAATTGATCCCAATGAAAGTACTAGTAGTGAGCCCAGGAAAGAGGAGGTCAAGACCAACACAAAAATATTTGCTCCAAATCTCACAAAATCGGATCAAATAAATCAAGTGTTAGCAGAAGGAATGACTGAGAAGGATAAATTTTTGTATGAAAATGGTGGGGGTGCAGAAGCCATGTGGAAATTGATTGAGCTGGAGGCCCAACAGAAAGTGAGCCCACAAAATTCAAAAGCTAGTGGCAAGAAGGTTACGCGCGTGGTAACAAAGAGAAGGGGGAAGATGTTGCCGACAGCAGGGCCCCACAAGGGGGCAGGCGCGAAAAACAAGGACAACTTGTCCTCTTTGACTCTTCCCAACAACAGGTGGCCCCCACTGCTCAGCAATCATTACAACCATTATTGCTCAATCAAAAGATGTCTTGCACAGATTATAGGAAGCTTTTTGTCAAAGAATCTGCGCCAATCAATGTTGTATTCAAGCCCAACAATGCTGTCATAAAAGTACACAAAATGGACCAGTTTCAGAATTTAATGTCTAGAGGCAATGATGAACAATCATCAGTATTGTCCCCTGTTTTTAATTTACCGTGCTGCTTTTGACTCTACTAGAGACAAAAGTTGCCAGCCAAGCCGAGCCAAGCCTCCAAGAAGAGACAAAGACGCTGCAACTGTTCAGTCACATGGGAAGCCGCGCAGACAAGCCTTGGTGCGCAGCCCTGTGCAGCCATGCTCCTTCATGGCTAGTGCACGTGGGGCCAGCAGGGCAAGTGGGTCCCAAGAGGAAAACGGGCCTACAGAAAGGTCCAAAACTGTAATTGCTGAGGAAGGTGACCAAGGAGAGGAAGGGTAGCAAGCAATGACTATTTTTTACAATCCAGTCTTTGAAAAAAATGAAATGGAGGGACCTAGTAACCAGGCCTGCCGAGATCAATGAGTATTGTAGCATGGAATTGCCTAGGCCTAGGAAACCTGCGTTTAATTCCTAAAATTAAATTCCTTGTTCGATATTATAAACCACATATTCTTTTTCTTTGTGAAACTATTGTTCAAGTTAATAAAATCGAGGAATTTCGTTATTTACTGGGTTATGATTCTTGTTTTGCACTGGTTAGAAATAGTAAAGAGGAGGTATTGCCTTGTTTTGGCGGAATACGGTTAACTGTAGCATTGTCAATTACTCTGCTAATCATATTAGTGCTAAAATTGAAGAAGTGAGTCATGGGGCTTGGATATTCATAGGTTTCTATGGATATCCAGAAGTCAGTAGAAGAAGAGACTCGTGGAATTTTATTCGTGGTCTAGCTAGACAGATTAATTTACCATGGTGTTTGATGGGGGATTTTAATGATATTATTCATGCTGATGAGAAAAAAGGGAGGGCTATCGGACCCAATTGGCTCAGTAGGGGATTTCGACAAGCTGTTCAAGATACTGGCCTCGTTAATGTTCATATGTAGGGTTATCCATTCACCTGGTTTGAAATCTTGGGTACTCCTCGTGCTGTCGAAGAAAAGTTGGATAAGGCTCTAGCTACTAATTCTTGGATGCAAATGTTTCCTAATGCTAAGTTGGAAAATCTTGTTGCTCCGTCTTCTGATCATTTTCCTATTTTGTTGGATAAAACACCGGTGGCACGATCTCATAGAATCAAAAGGTCCTTCAAATTCAAAAATGCTTGGAGAATTGAAGATGGCCTAAATGATGTAGTTCAAGATAGCTGGCTTGGGAGTGTTGGCAGAAATCTCATTAATAAACTATCTACATGTGCAGAAGATCTGACGCATTGGAGTAAAACTCATTGTAACTAACTCCAAATTGATATTGAAAATTATCGAAACAGCTTAGTAGAAATCGTAGTGTCAATGGAATCTAGGATGAAGTCCAATTCGATAAATTGAGGCAAAAACTCAACCACCTTCTGCAAGAGGATATGTACTGGAGACAGAGAGCCAAAACACATTGGTATCATGATGGATATCTGAATACGAAATGTTTTCATGCTGCAACTATTTCTAGAATGAAAGTCAACAAAATACTTTCTAGAATGTGATCTATTGCGAAGAATTATTTTGGTGAATTATTTGAAGGGCACGAAAGTGTTCGTTCCCTAGTGATCAATATGTTGGACCAGGTGATCAATGATGAAGACAATGCTCAGTTAACAACACCTTTCTGCAGAGAAGAGTTTAAAGAAGCAATGTTTTCCATGCAGCCTGACAAGTGCCCGGGCCCTGATTGTTTCAATCCTGTGTTCTATCAACATTTTTGGTCAGTATGCAGTGATGATATCTTTAATGAGTGTTGTCAGTGGATGAATGAAGGGCAGTTTCCCCCAACTTTGAATTCAACAAACATCGCCCTTATTCCAAAAGGTACAGAACAAAAAAACCATGAAAGATTGGAGACCCATAGCTTTGTGTAATGTTCTTTACAAGTTATTGTCCAAAGTTCTGGCAAATCGTCTAAAGAAAATTTTACACAAATGTATTGCCGATTCACAGTCAGCTATTGTGCCTGGCAGATCCATTCTGGAAAATGCCTTAGTTGGTATTGAATTGGTTAATTATATGAAGACGAAGACGAAGGGCAAGGAGAAAAGTGTTACGCTGAAGCTAGATATCAACAAAGCGTATGATAAAATTGATTGGTCTTATCTTAAAGATGTCATGTACAAGATGAGGTTCTCTAGAAAGTGGATCCTATGGATCATGATGTGTGCAGAAACAGTTGACTATTCTGTCATCATGAATAAAGAGATGGTGGGACCTATCATTCCAGGACGTGGGCTAAGGCAAGGTGATCCGTTGTCACCATATTTATTCATTCTTTGTGTTGAGGGTTTATCGGCACTGATCAGAAATGCAGAAAATAGAGGGGATCTTCAAGGTGTATGTGTTTGTCGTATTGCTCCGAGGGTATCCCATTTACTCTTCACTGATGATTATTTCTTGTTCTTTCAAGCAGAGGAGAGTCAAACAATTGTGATGAAGCAGATTTTAACTCAGTATGAGGAAGCTTCAGGTCAAGCCATTAGTCTTCCTAAGTCTGAAATTTTTTACAGTAGAAATGTTCAAGAACCGCCACAACAATCCATCACCAACATTTTAGGAGTGCGTGTTGTCTTAGGAACTGGAAAGTATCTTGGACTACCATCAATGGTAGGGCGCAGTAAAAAGACGACTTTTAGTTTCATTAAGGACAGGGTGTGGCAGAAAATCAGCAGTTGGGGTAGCAAATGTTTGTCCAAAGCAGGAAGGGAGGTCATGATCAAATCTGTCCTTCAAGCTATTCCGTCATATGTTATGAGCATATTCAGGTTGCCAAATTCACTCCTAGACGAAATTGAAAATATGATGAACACTTTTTGGTGGGTTCATGGAGGTACAAGTAATAAAGGGTTGCATTAGCTATCCTGGGAAAAGTTATCTGTTCACAAAAATCATGGAGGAATGGGCTTCAAAGACTTGGCAGCATTCAACGTTGCAATGCCTGGTAAACAAGGTTGGCAACTACAAACTAATTCGGATAGCCTTGTCTCAAGAATTTTCAAAGCTCGATATTACCCGAATAGTAGTTACTTGGATGCTAAATTGGGACATAATCCAAGTTTTGTTTGGCGTAGTATCTTTAGCACCAAAGTGGTTGATCGACAAGGTGCACGCTGGAAAATTGGTTATGGTTTTAATATTCCTATTGTCAGCTTGCCATGGATTGGGTCAGGATCTTGCATTCCTCCTGTTGACCCCGACATGCTGGCTCTTCAACCTTATTCCGTGGGACATTTAATTGATCAAGATGATAAAGTCTGGAACGAATAGTTGATTCATCAGCTCTTTGCGAGTGAAACAACCCAACATATTTTAAATACTCCTCTACACCAGCAGGTCCAGATGGATAAGTTGGTTTGGAAGGCGGAGAAGAATGGGTGTTACTCTGTTAGAAGTGCTTATCGCATTTGCATTGAAAATGTTATAAACAATGATCACTTGTGATGCACTTGATTTCTAGATTAAATCTAGATTGTTGTTGTTGCTCGTGGTTATTTTCCTTGATTATTGGTTGCCATTGATACTTGCTCCACAAATCTAAGTTTCATTGATGTGAGATTTGTATTTGACTGAATTCAGAACAATTGGCGCCCACTATGGGGCAGGGGGAGAAGTTTGTCAAGTGTGCACCATGGGTACCAAAGGTTACATCTTGGAGGTGGAAACAAGCATGGTTCAATGGAAGTGTATGGAAGCATTGAAGGTTAAGACAGTGATGTTGGTCAACCTAGCACAATCAAATAAAGTCAAGTATGAAGAGAGGAGGTCCTGATGGTGATGTCGTGGCGGTGATGTGTGTGTTCTCAATGGTTAAGTTCAATCTGGAGAGGCGGAGGTAAAAATACTCATGTTTAACCTTAGAGGTGGATTTTTTAAGGTGAAAGACATAGTGGGTGTACGCGTTTTGGAAGTTGAGGTGGAGAAATCTCAGCTTGAGGTGGAGTTTTCCATACTAGTGGGACTAGAATGAGACAAGATGAAGACACCGAAGCGGTACGACTATGGAGGCCTTGGGTGTCATGCTCTAGTTGTGAGCAAAGGAATTCTTCAAGAGGACGAAAGGCATTTCGGGGGTTGAAGAATGCATTGCAAGACTTGTGGGATTACCGGAAAAGACCAATGGTAATTGGAGGCAAGTGAATCTTCAGGAGGACGAAATTGATCTCCCCGGGGAGCTAAAGAGGTTATGGTGTAGACTTGTGGAACTACCTAAAAAATCCTAGTGTAGTTGGATGCAAGGAACTTCAAGAGGGCGGAAGGTATTCCGAGGTTTGAAGAGGTAAACGTGAAAACTTGTTGAGCTACAAAGTGTAGTTGGATGCAAGGAATCAGACTTGTTAGCTTGTGGAACTACTTAGGGTGGTTGGATGCAAGTGGAGGTCGGTGTCTGAATCAAGGTTCAAGCGGGGCTTTGGACTTGATTGGTTTTGTATTGGGGAATAGTTCAAGGCAAGGTTAAAGGAGCAAGGTGGTTGATGGTTAAATTGGCATCACCATAAATTTAGAGTCAAGGTGGAGAATGTTGAAAATTGTCTCAAAATTTGGATGTTGAAGTTCTAGAAAAATCGTAGTACGGTTATAAGGCATCGTAGTACGATTTTGGATGGTTAAGGTTTGAGTTGCCACTAGAAAAATCGTAGCACGATGGGAGAATTTGTAGTACGATTTTGGTGGATAAGGCATAGTACTGTACTGTTACCTGCATCATAGTATGATGGGAGAAATCGTAGTATGATTTCTTGAAATCCTGAACACTATTTAAGCACTCCATGACCCGTTTGTTGAAGCAAGCTTGGTGAATATCATGGAAACCAAAGGAGGGAACTTCTAGGGTATTTAGATATTAAAGGTTGAGGGTCTTTGGGTGAGGTTCAAAGCTTCAAGATGTGAATCTTGGAGAACCAAAAGAGGGGGCTCTTGGGAAAAGGGTTGGTGCCTTTTGGGGAGAGATTCATGGAGATGGAAAACACATGAGTGAAGAGTCAATTGTGAGAAACTTGGACGAGTCTTGTGAAACCAAAAGAGAAGATCCTTAGGAAATCAAAGGCTAAGGGTTGGTTCTCTTTTGGGGGTTAGATTCTAGAGTTGGGGAACATTTGTAAACATCTTGGGTTAGTGAAAATCATTGAGTGTCTTGTTCATTTGTGAGATTGGGAAAAGGGTAGAAATTAGGGTTTGTTCTTTGTGAGCTTGTTGAAGCTAATTTCTTATAATCCTTTTGTATCTCTTTGCAAGAACTCATTGATAGTGGATTGGGGAGATCAATCTCTCTCCCAGAATAGGTCAAGTTTGACGGAACTGGGTAAACATTTCTTGGTGTTGTTATCTTTTCTCTACTCTCTTTATCTTGTTTATTCTTTGGTTATATTGTGGTTTTGCTATGCACTTGATTTCTAGATTAAATCTAGATTGTTGTTGTTGCTTGTGGTTATTTTCTTTTATTTTAGTTATTGGTTGTCATTGATACTTGCTCCACGAATCTAAATTTCATTGATGTGAGGTTTGAAATTGACCGAATTCACAACACTTTTTCTTTGTGTTCTTCCTTTATTTTGCTGCTACACTTACATATTAATTGGGTTGGGATCATATTATTTTTTTTTTTTAAAATAAGTGAAGAGGGTATTTTTTATTTTTTTAGTGAAGATGATGAATAAGAAGATGAACTTAAAACAAGATGATGAACATTGATTTTTCTGGGTGGTTGGGATGACGGGAAATGTGATTTTTTAGATTTGAATGATTAAAGCTAAGTAAAAAAATGAAGGAGGGGATGCGATTCTGGGTTTAAAACCCATAGATTTAAAGGGAAGGAAGAACACCAATTTTATTAACTTAAGGTTTTTGTTATTTTAATAAATAAGTTATTTTAAAAATAAGTTATTATTTATAATCCTATTTGGTCATGCCATCTCAGCATTTTTAATAGACCTCAGGTTTTTTTAACAAAAAATGAAAATAATGACAACTTTGTTCACATTTTAAAACATAAAGGACCTAAATGGAAAATAAAGAAGATAAAGGACCCAAGTGTTACAAATAAATAAGATAAATGACTAGTGTAATTTTACCAAAAAACTAGTTGCCTAGTTGAAACGACAACTTTTGTGCATGATGTTCCATACTACTTTAATACTTGAAAACAGTTTGGTGCACTTGCAAAATTTAGTTATCAAGTTTCTGTCGCACTTGATGGAGATTGTTGATATTTTGCTTTACTTATTCGCTTTTTTTTAGTTTTTATGTTAGTTTTTTTCTTATCTTAATTCAAACAAAAACAAATTTTTTATTTTAAGGAAAAGTACTTATAGAAACAAAAAAATTTGTTGTAGTAGTTTCTTTTCGTTTATTTGGTTTGTTCAAACACAAACAATTTTTTTTATAAGGAAAAGTACTTATAGAAACAAAAAAAATTAGTTGTAGACTTGTAGTAGTATCTTTTCGTTTATTTGGTTTGTTCTCGTTTTTTTTTTTAAAGAAAAAATAAAAATATTATTATTATTATTATTAGTACTACTTTAAGTGATTAGATTTGATTATCCTCGTGAGTGTAGCTCGGTTTTTTTTATTAGATTTGATTTGTTTTAATCTTTTTTGCTAGATTTTATTTGAAAATAAATAAAAGATTTGATTATATTTTTTTTTGACACAGATTTGATTATATTTAGTAGCATAATTTAAAAAGGTATCCACTCTAAAAGTCATTAAAATCTAAATATGTCATTATTAGATCAATTAGCTTTTTGAAGTTTTTTTTTTTTTGACAAGGACACTTTTTTTTTTTGACAAC
>Ga0228710_1010571_pt1 | contig 12268 bp, 12 predicted proteins | sample MedpolnodulmetaG_FD_177995 | JGI IMG/M metagenome (GOLD analysis project Ga0228710, IMG submission 177995) | Root nodule microbial communities from Medicago polymorpha collected in Santa Monica, California, United States - pink nodules | ecosystem: Host-associated > Plants > Roots > Nodule...
CCTTGATCCTAAGCCCTCTTTTCTAATTATAATTCCCTAATCCCTTAGGTGAACCTATAATCATCAAAGGTTTTAAGTCCGTTAATTCAATTATCACAACCTAACAACGTTCCATCCCTAGATTGTCTGTTAGATTAAACAGTATAGATATTTCTGAGTTACACGCTAGTGTCAATAGTCATATAAACTCTTGAATCAATTATATTGGGTCAGAATCATAAAAGCATTAAGAACGATTTATACTGAATAAACTAGAATGACATTCATGAAGATTAAGACATACAGGTTACATAAACATGAGCAAGAACATAATCATCTCTTCACCTAATCACAAAGGATCTAGCTACTCATGGCTAAAGCACAAATAACTAATATGAAAGAAGGATTCATTACATGAAATTGGTAACCAGATATGAGTTCTGATGGTCTCCCACCTTCTCTCCAGATCTCCAGCTCCAAAAGTCAGTTTCTTTCTCCAAAATTCCGAACCCTTTCCTTCAGAAAACAACTTCCCTTTTATAGGAAAATTCCTAGAAACGCTAAAATCGTACTCCGATGTTGTAAATCGGAGCACGATGGCTTCATTAAACTCAAAACTCAACTGGAGCGTCTGCCAAATCGTAGCCCGATTTTGCTCCATCAGAGCACGATTTTTTATGAGACAAAATGTCTCAAAAATGCAGCAAAATTGTAGCCCGGTGCTGTAAATCGGAGCACGATTTTTCCTTTGTTTCAGCATAAAAAATTAGTCTTTTTGCAGCTTCTAACTCATGCACAATCACATGAACTCAACCAAAATTACATAAAAACTATAACAAAAGTGTTATATGACCTAGTGTCATCATTGGCTATTCCCCTTTTAAACGAGTCGACCTCAAGTTAAAAAAATGGTTCGTATCGAACTCAAGTCATGTTTTGAGCTGAGTCAATTCTTATCGAGTCGAGTTCAGACGATTTCGACTCGACTCATTTCCAGCCCTAGCACTAAGGACTTTTGACTTTCAGAATTAGAGCTATAACTTCAGAGTTTAAATCTTTTACTAATTTTCCATTTCGATGAAAATCATATATAAACTGCAAAACATTTGCATTGATTTCAACACAAAAATCCTTAATGAACCCAAAAACAATGCCATTTGAACCATGGCTTAACTACCTCCGATGAACGGATTAATCAATTCACCTATATCAAGACCATCAATAGTTGTCACACTTCCACAAAGCCTGCTTAAATACATCCTCGCTGAACAGTTTGATCAACTCACCTCTATCAAGACCATTAAGAGTCTTGAAATTAAAATTATCCACTCATAGTCGAACTATATTACCTGACTTGAAATGATTTGCAAAACAATCATAATTTGTCGCTTCCAAATTAGCCACACCCTCCACCTGAGAATTGTTAACATTAATAGTGATAATAGAATTCATCCACCTTCTACTAGACATCAACCCATGGTATTATTTTTTTGGTTAACATCACCCTCGTTAAGCCAAATGAGAGTTGACTTCTGTCATTGCATGTTATTGTGGATCTTTGACAGAGAGAGAAAAATTGATGAAAGAGAGTGTACCTCCTCTACCTCTAACTCGTCTTCCTCCCCTTTGGTATAAAAAAATGAAATATGGTCTATAACTTTCTTCATCTAATTTAAATTTCACCTTAAGAGCATAACTACTTAAACGAACCACATCAAAACAACACCATTGATCAATAACAAATTGTTTATACCCAGGAAAGTTAGGTCAACATTTCAACATACATAGCGGTATTGGATCCCAATTCTCCTTATCATTAGTCAAAAAAATAAGATAATGATCTGGGAGACCATGACCTATAGCTACCTGAATACAATCTAACCACTTCATACACCAATCTTCTGACAAAAAAATTTATCGACACAATTGATACCATGGTGATGACAGGTTATCTTACGTTATTCTTAACTTGTTTTTAAGTAGGTTTTTTTATCCAGAATAGAGGAGTATTGGAGAAATTATTTATGATTTCGAGACATTTGTAATGTTTTCTATATTTGAGTCATGTAATTCTATTCTTCCCGAAACAGGGTGTTTTGATGTAATTCACGAAGAAATCATGCAAATCGACAAAGCAAGACATCTAAAGACTTGTGAAGAGTTTGGGAAGATCAAGAATGAAGATTTAAGAGGCCTTAGAAGACATTACAGAGGGAGAAATTCTATTCCTAGGTCCCAAGACATCTTATATGGAAGCAAACACCCAAAATGACGAATAAACAGACATTTATGCATATGACAACACTCACATGTGCCTCGAGCATGGTCCATGTGCCCCGAGCATGGGCATGCACTCCAAGCATGACCTGCGCGCCCCAAGGGTGCATTTTCTGCACTCTCATGCACCCGGAGCATGTGTTGTGCGCCCGAAGCATGAGTAAAAACGCGCAAAAACTGATATTTGCTACTTTTACGTGGAGAAAGCCTGGTTTTTTGAGCCCAACTTCAAGTGGAAACTTTCCCTATAAATACCAAGTCTTTCATTCATAATTTCTCATTCAGAACGAAGTGGTTCAAGAGGAAGGCAAGCACTAGGAGCTTCAAGGGAGAAGTTTCTCTCCTCACTCAAAGTCTCTAAGGTATGTTTTATTTCTTTTGTAATTTGTATTTAGTTATCATGTGTAACAAAATCTTTTTAGGCTAGGGTCCTTCTAATATTCAATAGGCGGGGGGACCTTTAGGATACTTTGAATTTAGGAACCCTATTATCCGTTATTGTTTCAAATACCTCTGAGAAAGTAAGAACCTACACGTAAACCTCCAAGCATAAGTGTATCTCTCTATAGAATGATAACCCTAAACATTGAAACCAATATGGACTATGGTGTAATGGTTGCAACTGACAGCTGGAGGGTAATGAGTCAATATCTCTGAGAGAGTAAGACCCCACACGTATCTACCCGTGTAATCAACATGTGCAACTCGACAACTTATAGGTACTAAAACCCCACAAATCATCACTTAGATAAAAAAACGTTAAAAGCTGAATAAGATTTGACTTCCAACAAATAAATAGAGGGGATTCGAAGAATCCTAACCGCCGCTACACATTCTGGAATCAAAACAGGTAAACATTGCTCTGTTGCAAACATATTAAATTGCAAAACTCTAAACCCTTTATCTTTATATATTTTTATTGTTTCCAAATAACTAACGCGAATCGTCTAGTTGGAACGAAAAATCAATGTGGATGCGATGCTTTACTTACACTTTATTATTTGGTAAACAATTTGATACACTTGCCTAAATGTGATCATCAGATGTGCCTTCATCAATAAACTAGATAAACCGTCTCTCACGTAGAAGAAAATCAGCTAATAAACTTTTATCAATAAACCTTCGGAAATGATTAAAGTCATCCTATCACGAGGTTGTCCCCTACATTTTCTTTCCTCCTCTGAGCGAATAACATTAAAATCACCACGTAAACACCAATTAACATTATCATGATTGACGATCAACACTTACATAGTCAAACCCACAACGTCTACCTACCCCAAAATCATAAGGTGCATACACATTTAATGTGCAATGTATAATTCTTTGTCACTCTTTGAAAACCGACCATACACATATAATATTAGTATTTACGAGAAGGAGTACTCATAATATTATTACTATTTATAAAAAAAATAGAGTCATACACACTTGTGCATTTAAGAGACATGGTAATGTTAAAGAACCCAAAAATAAAAATTTTCTCTCCAGTTTTGTTCATTTAATTTATCAAAGAAGATTGTTAAACAGTTCTTTTAGGACATTAGTTAAGTAATCAATAGAAGTAACTTTTCAAAAAAAGTGATGTAATTATTATTGAATTAAAATTCAAAACATGGATTTTCAAAACAAATTTTTTATTCACAGAGTTCTTAATCTTTGCCCGAAAAGCATCGGTTAACAAGATATTTTATTAAAAACTCAAAAATTAAATTCAATACACACTATAATTAATTCAATAACTAGGGTAACATTTCGCGACATTGTGACATTCATCAACCACAATATCACAAGTGTCTTTCTTCTTTCTCTTTCACAATATTTTTTTGTTTCTTTGTACACGCGTAACATTGTAGTTGACCAATATCATCAATATCACCAACCACAATATCACCCAAGTATTATCCCATTAATTTATATTTAAGAGTTCAAACTTTTCTCAAAAATAAATGCCCATCACATACTTTCTTTGACAAACCCAATCATCTTATCTTCTATGGATTATTTATTATTTTTTGAAAGGATGGTTGATTTATCATGTATCTTCTAATTCTAGCTAAATCAAGAAACCCAAAACTTCAATGTCAACAAACAAACCCAAACCTCTTCTTCCTTGGAAGGTCCGCGCTACAATTTCACTTCTTACAGTTTTAACGGACTCTTCATGTCGCGCAAACGGCACCGTCAACCGCTGTCTCTTCAACTTCTTCGATCTCAAATCCTCACCTAACGCCACTCCCGTTAACGGCGTTTCCACCAAAGATGTTACCGTTAACTCCGATAATAACCTCTGGTTCCGTCTCTTTACTCCCACCGTCGCCGGAGAAGTCACCGGAGATGGTGGTGCCACCAAAACAACCTCCCTTCCTGTCATCATTTTCTTCCACGGTGGTGGCTTCACTTTTCTTTCTTCTTCCTCGAACCTCTACGACGCGGTTTGTCGTAGACTCTGCCGGGAAATCTCCGCTGTCATCGTCTCCGTCAACTACCGACTTGCACCAGAGCATCGGTATCCGTCGCAATATGAAGACGGAGAAGAAGTTCTAAGATTCCTTGAGGAGAACGTAACAGTTTTACCGGCAAATGCTGACTTGTCAAAATGTTTCCTAGCCGGAGATAGCGCCGGTGGAAATTTGGTACACCATGTTGCGGTTAGGGCATGCAAAGCGGGGCTCCGGAATATCCGGGTTGTCGGGTCAATATTGATCCAACCGTTCTTTGGTGGAGAAGAACGGACGGAGGCGGAGATTCACCTAGTTGGGATGCCGTTTGTATCAGTGGCAAGGACTGATTGGATGTGGAAAGTGTTTTTACCCGAGGGGTCGAACCGGGATCATGGGGCGGTTAATGTATGTGGGCCGAACGCGGAGGATTTGTCGGGTTTGGATTATCCGGATACGCTTGTTTTTGTTGGTGGGTTTGATCCTTTGATTGATTGGCAAAAGAGGTATTATGATTGGTTGAAAAAATGTGGGAAAAAGGCTGAGTTGATTGAATATTCAAATATGGTTCATGGTTTTCATGTTTTTCCTGATTTTCCTGAATCTACTCAGTTGATTATGCAAGTCAAGGATTTTGTCAACAAAGTCTCCAATTCAAAATGATAATTATTGATTATTGTTGTAATGATACTGTTATGATGTTTTATTTTAGTTTAAATAAATTTAATATGAGTATGTTGTTAGGGTAAACTTTGGAATTATACATGTCTTGAATTTAATAAATCTGGGTTTGCATAATTTAATGAGTATGTTGTTATGATGTTTTATTTTAGTCAATTACTTGGTTGTGTGGTAGAGGTAGATGACGACCAATTTGGCTAGAAGACTTTTGGACGAGGTTGGTTGGGAAGATGAATCCTCTAACATTCAAATCAAGAAGAATTTGATTACAAGAACAGTTGGAGATGATAGTACTCTACTAGAAACTCTCAATTTTCCTGCGGAATTTCTGTTGGTTACGCTGAATTTTCTCCTGCGGATTTTGCCAAGGATTAAGGTTCCAAGTAATACCTTCGTGGGTAATTGTTTCCTGAAGATTTTAGGAACCGCAGGAAACTCACCTGCGGAAATTTCCTAAGGAAATTGGACAATATTCTGCAGGAAATATTCGGTCAGTGTTTGAGGACTTTTCCTTGCCCGAACATACTCGCAGGAATTTCCGCCCCTTCTTCTTTCCTCTAGCGGGCTTTGTCTCATTCATTCTTCTATGTTTGAAGCGATACCTCTTACTCCATAATAGTCACGCTTCCCAACTGCGATTGAGGAGTTTATTAATCAATATCCGCTATTCTGCATCTGGTCTTTCCGCCCGAAAGAAGAGCTGGCTTTGCCCTAGTAGAAAGTGATATGGATTCTTAGCTTTTGAGCAAGAGACTCTCATCCGGAGGACAGGTAAAGTCTAGCTGCCTATTCTCTTCCGACTAGCTCTAAAAGCCCGTTCTCAGTTGATTCAATAGCTGCGCTTACAAGAGATTCCTCAGGAAACGATGTATAGAGATCAATATACCGCAGATAAATCCGCAGGAAATGGTTTGATATAAATAAAAAAAAAATAATACACATTAATGCATTCCAGAAGTTTATAAATACAAGAGAAATGATATTTGTACAACCACTTTGTGACAACCTTTTAACAACTTTATCTTTCATACTCACATTATACTTTTATTCTCTCTCTTCCTTTTTCTCTCTTCATTGTTTTTGACCAATGAAAAGAGAGAGAAAACAAGCTGTCACAAGAGTTGTCTCAAATGGATGTTCAAATATCACTACTCTAAATATAAATTATAGAAGATACAATTTTTAAACATTTCAATAATTTGAACAAAAGAATGTTTAACAATTGCACTTATCAAACAACATACTAAGAGTAAAAGAAACACACATATCTCTTTATAGTTGAACCTCCAATATCCAATTGCTAATGTCTCATACCTCTAAAAGTCTGTTCCACATAGCAAATACAAGTATCATAGTTTGCTCCATGTTTTGACAAGTAGAACTAAAAGTAAAACTTCATGAATAGTAGCAAATTTTGCAACTAAAAGTATATCCTATTGGCAAAAGAGACACGGCTGTAAAAGTAAAACTGTCATAGAAAGCTCAAAGCCGAGAGGAAATCAACCACACAACTTGGTGGTTTTCTGTTAACAATTGTGTTCTCAAGTATAATTGTTTTTGCCTAACTTGAAGTTAGGATTTGAAGCTATTTGCTTGGTTCGCGTACATATTATTAATTCAGTTTACAATCAGTTCAGTTTTAATCAAATTCAATCAGCTAATTGCTTGGTTAGCGTACATATTATTATTGAAGAGAATTTAGATAAAAACAGATCGACTTGCCTGTAATTGTAGCTGTAGTTGTATGTATATCATATGGTTTTTTGATGTGTAACACTTGTATGGTCTAAGAGCCTGTCCTGCAATGAACAGTCCCACCTAATCAGCCAACACAAATACTCATAACAAGCAAAAGAAAAAAACCTAACAGTCAACTATCTGAGAACAGCCAACACTTGTATAATAATACTGAGAACAGACAAAGAAATAGGCCGAAACATAGAGCAAATTATGATCTCATTTTCAGAATGATTGCAACTATCTGTTTGGTCATCACAATCTTCTTCACCAATGACATTATTCACATCCGAAGCATTTTTCCTTTGGCTTAGATCCAAGAGGGAAACCATTATTCTTAAAACAAGTTTCTATAGTTTGGCCAATTCTTTCAGGACACATACAAATCTTATTTATAAGTTTTGGGTTGGACCTAATGAAACTTTACAAAAGCAGTTGGCTTATAAACTCGTTTTAAAGCCAGATCTATGAGAAGTTTAGAAAAATAGCACCAGCATGAATAACACCTACAAACCATATAGACTGATACACATATAGGTTAAAATATGGTTTCAAAAGTCTTTACAAGCAACCACATCCAAATTCCTAGACAACTCAAGAACAAATTCTGACCTAGATTATTGTCGAGGGTCTTCGGCTACTTCACGAATCTGGTCAAATCCCTCTTCGTCGGCAATGCACCTCCAATTCCAAATTGCTTCGGACTCTTCTCAAATAGCTTCCAATCATCCAAACAGACTTTTAGAAATTATACAGAAATTAATATATATAAAAATATAAATTCTCGAATTAGTTAACATTAAGTAACTAATAGTGCAGCTGCAGTAGATGTACCTATCATCTTTCTTTCCTCTTCTGCCCTGCCCTCACATGTACCTCTCATCTTTCATTCCTATTCTTCCCTGCCCTCATTTGTACCTCTCGTAATCTTTATTTCCTCTTCTGCACTACTGTCACTTGTTTCACCATTGATACAGTCATTAGTTTCTCTACGTGAGTGAGGTGCCTGGCAAGAATCACCTCACAGCATAACCCTATGAGGTTTGGAAGAAAGCATTCCTCTAGCGACTTCTCGTGCATCGAAATATTCAATTTCACTTCAATTTCATCACAGCTTTTAAATAAACGGTCCTGCCATCAAAATCAAGAATATAAACACATATCAAAGCAAATTACACTTTAAACTCTGCGTGCATGACAATAATGTAAACATGAGGTTGAATCGATTGAGAATATTGACGGAGGCACTCCGGCAAATTACACTTTAAACTCTGGTGATGACAATAATGCATGATACTAATTGCAATCATTAAACAACAATGAAAAAACACATATGTGAAAAGGTTACTCATCAAATCTATATACACTAATATATACGATTTAGCAGTGAAGGTTCAATTTTGATTATTAAACAAGTTGTCTATAATCTTGATTGAAATGTTTGTATTCTTTTGGTTATTCATCGACATCTTCATGAATTTGTTGAATGTATCCTCAAGTTTTTGTGTTCTATATTCCTAACAATTTTGTTGTAACTGTTGGTTTTGATGATATTGTTGATATGGGAGAAGCTGTCTAGGACATTTGAGTTGCTGCTCCTCTGAAAGTTGTTGAACTGGTGCTGATTATGGTAATGGTTTTTTCTCTGTCTGTATTGGTTGTTTACAAAATTAATATGACCTTCAAGAGAACAAAAACCAGTAGAATGAGGGCCTGAACGTAGCTTCCATTGCATCACTTGCTTCATACTCTCCTCATTTAAGCTTTTGATCTGTTGTTGAAACTTGAACACCTGGTTGGATAGTTATTCTATAGAATTGTTGAGAGCCTTTCTCTGGGCCAATAGAGTATAATTAGTATCAAGTTCTAGAATGTTGGATGGTAGTTTTTTCAAATGGATAAAAGCGATTGGTATTGAAAGATGTTTTTACCAAACTAGTCGACTAAATGCAATGGATTTTTCAAAGAAAAATGCTCTTCTCCCAACAAATTTTGTTCACTTCCAACCAAACTTTCAAAAATGCTTCTGATGTGAGTTAACTCACGCATGTGTTAAATCAGCGTGAGTTAAATCACGTCAAAGGCCAGCGCGAATTAGCTCACGTTGCGTGTCCTTTTAAAGGCCATAGAACCTTATTTCCTCATTTCCCATCTAAAAATCTCCAAAATCTCTCTCAAATCACCCAAATCCAAAATTCTTTCAAGTTCAAATCCAACAACACTCCAATAACAAGTAAGTTTTTATAATCAAATGATGTTAACCTTTTTATGTTTATATGTTAGATTTTTCCTCTTAAATTAGATTTTTTTAGTTTTAGAGTTTTGTTTAAATTTTGATTTTTTTGGCAAGAAATGATATAATGTTACATGTAAACGACTTATATTGCTTAATTGTTTAGATGTTTGCATGTTTATGTTGTAGTTATGAGTTTTAGGGTTTACGTATAATTTGCACTCCAAGTGTTTGATGAAATGTTTGAATGAGTTTTTCATTGATTGTTTAATTTATTATGGTGTAAATTTGAAACAATAGCCGATTTGTTAAGTGTTTGCATACGCTTCAACGGTGGAAATCCTAGTTGTTCAAGGTTCGGTACATTAATGTCACGTTAAAAGTCTCAAGGATCAACTGAATGAAGTCAACCAAGGACTCAACCCCGGAGACACAATGAGAGTGGAATACGTTTGGTATGAATGTCCAATGTTCGACGAAGGGAGAATAACGTTCAGCCGACCAAAGTTTACGAACGACGGCGATGTGAGGACCATATTCGCAACTTTTCGTCAGCACAACAAGTTTTCGTGGATCGATACGGATGTCACGTTGCTGACATCGCCTGAAGATATTCTCAACAGTTTGATTCCGCCAGAAGATTATGATTAGGTAGCATCATTATTATGTAGTGTCTTTATTTTGTTGGAATTTAAGTTTAGTTCTTGTTATTTTGCTGAAGATGTTGGTATTGAAGTGTCTTATATAGAATGTAGTGATTTGCAAGCCTCTTTAAAAAGTCAAAAGATTAAGAGAACACAACATGTATTATGTAGAATAAGCTATATAGGTTATGACATCAAATTCCTTCGTATAGGATGAGTGTCACGGAAGGGAATGCACCTCTAAGAGGTTATTTTGGGCTTGATCATGCTCCTCTGTCAATTGAAACTTTTCAGTTGGCAGGGTAGTAAGATTAAGTTCAAAGCAACCTCTTAGAATACATTCCTTTCTGTGATGACGGAAATACACCTCTAAGAGGTTTCTTTGAATTGGATCGTGTTCCTCTGTCAATTGAAACTTGTGAGTTGGTAAGGCAGTAAGATTCAATTCAAAGCAAGCTCTTGGAATGCATTCCTTTATGTGATGACTCGTCTTATATGATGAATTTCGATTTGAAAACCTATAGAGTTGATTCTGTATAATACATGTGTTGTGTTCTCTTCATCCTTTTGAGTTTTCAAAGGGTGCTGCAAATCACTACGCTAAGTATAAGACACTTCAATGCCAAGATTTTCAGTAAACTTCCAACAATTAAACTTAAATGCAACATCATGATGATACCGCATATATTTAGGGAGAATGAAATGTAATGTAGATGAAATTAAAACTAAATAAAATTGTGTATTTTTTTAATTGATTTTGTGTACTTGTGCCACTTTAATCGAATTTATTCAATACACAATTTTATTCGAATTCACGCTGGGTTTAATTAGTCTTCGAAGACATTATATTATTTAGATGCCAAAATCATAAAATAAGTGCAAATATAAACAAAAATAAATAAAAGAACAAAATTGATACACATGAAATCTCATTTTATTATTATATCGATACATTTACAATAAGGTATGTTTCTTGTCTAGGGAAGGGCGCTTGGGGTAAAACTACATCTGCTTGAGAAGAAGATGGAGGTGATGGGGCAAAGCAAAATCAGACACTTAACCCATTAGTAGGTTGAAAAAGAGGTGGGATCCATCAACAAAAACAATATAAAAAATGTAAACTTAACAGATTCAGGATGTGCTCATAAAATATCTTGAACAATTGTAAACTCACTGATAGTTCTACACTTGTAAAAGTAGTTTTGATCATCCAAACATTTCACCGACAGATTCAACTCTTATAGAATTTTTATACCTTTGACGTACATTTTAAATGAAGTTGCTTATTACTAAGTTATTTAGACCTTCCTAGTTTTGTTTTGATTGATGTCATTAGTTTTTGTACAACATCCGCTCATTCTAGATTACACGGTCCATACAAGTTTGGTGATCAATTATTTTCAAAATCTCCTTTTCTGATGTTTTGATTCGATTCAAACCTTGTTTTTCATAAATTGAATCGAATCATTTTTTATCATTTACTCTTGGGTTCATATCCTACTTGATTGATTCTAATCATTTGACTCAGAGTCAAATGAATCGAATCATTTTTAATCGGATCATTTTTTATAATAAGTCTTTTGATTCGAATCATTTTCCTTTATGGAATTATGATTTGAATGAAATTTATGATGATTCAAATCAATCTTCATCTAGAAACCACTTATTCAAATTATATTTCTTGGGTATCGATTCAATTTTCATGGCAACTCAGATTTCAGATTTTACACTATTGATTCAAATCAAGATTTTCAACACGTGTATCGGTTGGATTCATAAATTGAAGAAATCTTTGTAATCTGACTCTGTAAACTTTCTCAACATACTAGTGGAAGACCATACGGATTTTTCTCTACGAAGAAAGGATGTTTCCCATAGCAAGGACGATTGAGGGACCTCTATACATCAGTGTTTTCTTCTCCATTCTCTATATTTCTTGCAATTTACAAATTGATCGATATATGTTAGTTATTGATTAGGGTAATTGATATTCTCTAAGTGATTGAATAATCTGAAACTCATTTTCTCAACAAGTTTTGTAAACATAATTTGATATTTCGATCACTTTGCATTATTGATATTAACTTTTCAATTTAATCATCATATATCAAACTAGTCGAGATACCCGTGCTATAGCACGGGTAGCGCAGCTGCGCCGCGCGGCGAGACGTATGTCGTTGTGTGGTGAGACATGCACGATGACTTATATAGTATTGAGCAATCTTATATATAAAATTATTATATTACAATCATTTTTATCATTTGTGATTAACTTT
>Ga0228710_1010573_pt1 | contig 12263 bp, 10 predicted proteins | sample MedpolnodulmetaG_FD_177995 | JGI IMG/M metagenome (GOLD analysis project Ga0228710, IMG submission 177995) | Root nodule microbial communities from Medicago polymorpha collected in Santa Monica, California, United States - pink nodules | ecosystem: Host-associated > Plants > Roots > Nodule...
GGGGCTTTCTATAATTTGCAGACTATTCAATAGTTTCTAATATCGGAAGGAAAAAAAAAACTTAAACACGGACCAAATAAATGAGTTTATACACACTCAAGATTTGACGAATTATTCTTCACAATTGTATGCAAAGGATGCCTAATTTAAAAAATAATAATAAATAATTAACCCCCTTATGCGGTGGTGGGCTTCCTTTATTATTTTACCCTTTTGTTATATGTATTGTGCTTTTACCAAAAATAACAAAATTAAACATGGAAACAATGACACACATAGTATAAATAATCACTATAAATTACCTTTTTGTGATTTTTATTGTTGACAATTTCGAAAACCTCACTCACTCTAAAGGTGTCAACAATAGATTAGGAGTTCTAGTAAAAGAAACAATAGATCACGTGTTTTGATTTGTTAATCGTTAGAAATAACAAATCAATTTGCGGAAGCGTACCTGAACATTTGTAAATGATTATTAGCTAGTGTAATTCTTGCGGCCAGCATTAGTATAGTATTCAGAGAGTTGGTCCATGCCATGAAATTGAATGAAACCAAAAGAAATAACTACTACAAATTGAACATTTAATAACTAGTGCAAATCTCCGTGTTAGGGTTAATGGGCAATGTGATTGGATCATTTAACTAACATTCATAAACGTATAAAACACATTAAGAGCAAGTTATAATCGAATAAAATCAAATAGAGTAACTCTATTCAAAAGTACCGATTGATTACGTTCAAACAGTTGCAGAGAGGGTAATCCCAATGACCTAACCCTAGGATATTAGCTACTCAGATTATTCTAAACATAAACCAAAAAACATGTAAAGAAATACATGATATGTGATCAACGTGGTTCAATTCCTCGCCTCTAGGATGCCTCTGGTCGTTGGTAGCCTTCCAAAATCGTGATTTCACCTTTCTCCCGTCGTTAGACGTTTTTTTTTCAAGTGAGGCAAGGCTTCTATATTTATAGGCGTGTAAAACCCTAATTTTTTGGAACAATACGTGTACGACACACACCAGCTCCTACTCTAGGCGTCTTGGGCAGTAGCGATCTGATCTACTTTGCTTCTCTTCATGATGGTGTGACATGTGGCTCATAGCATGTGTCGTGTCTTAATCAGCAAGTGACTCCTCTATATTTATTCATGCCTTGTTTCATTTTGCCTGGCCGAAACATTCGTAATAATTATACTCCAAGAAATCATCCACGAAGTTGTTTGGTTTGTGTTATTTGGCATGTTTCAATGATCTTGCATGTAGTGTAGATGCTTATTTGGATTTGTTCCAGTGTAGATTAATGTTAAGGGTCACAAAAATGGTATTCGGAAATGACTTAGAATGTATATTATCTATAACTAATAATGAATACGTACAAGTAAGAATGATAGTTCTTGATGTTGATATATGTAAGTATAGAGGATATGTGAGCCTTTCGGAATCATTCTAAACAAACAAAAGTCATTCTCTTGAAGATCATCAACAAACTAATTTAATCCAAAATCAATCAATAATGTAAACAGATAGTACTTTCTAAAGTGGAGAACAAACTAACAAGCACATTCTAGTTTATTGCTCAAAATCAAGTCACCCATAAAATGGTAGCTGAAATCACTACGATTTAGTAACAGTTTAAAATTGTAACTATATCCAAAAACAAATTTTACTATTTAGATTTTGTAACATTATTTGATAAATGTTAGGTAAAGTTCGTGTTATCCAATGGTTTTAGTAACCCTCGAGAGTCTTATTAGTAACAATTAAAAATTGTTATCTTTTTTAGTATCTAATTCGTAGCCAATCTCTAGCAATCAAATTTAGATGTAATTTTTTTTATCTAATTCTAGGCATAAATGTTACTAAATGTTAAATAGAATTTTAGTTAACTCTGTTGGGATAAACAAGAACAAAGGTGTATTAATTGGATGGTTACTAAATGTTAAATATCATATCATATCATTATGCTAATCTTTTGGTGGCCATTTGTAAATTTTTGACGAAGAATGGAACATTACATTGCATCGTTATATTTTTTTGGGCCAAGCCTCTGTGCAATTTGTGGTCTTTGAAAACTATTCTCCGGTGATGATGTGAATGTTAGTGAAGAATTATTGAGTTTGGATGAGAAGTTCCTCCAATATTGTAGGGTCGGATCGTTATCGTTAATTTAAGTACCTTGGTCTACCTGTCGGGGTAAACCCTCGTAGGGAGAAAACCTGGAAGCCCCTATTAGATCATATCTCTAGGAGGCTGAACTCTGGGAAATGATATTAACTCTAGGATCCTAATTAATATGTTGGGGTAGAAGCAACAGAAAAATAAAGATTAATGTTTACCTTGGTGTCGATTTTGTCAAAACAAACCAACATTTTGTAAATTTGGATGCCAAAACTAAGGTTTTGAACCAAGAATTTGTTTAGATAAAAAAGACACGTGTCATCTCATATAAGCGCTTTTATTTTAAAATGAATAATTAAGTCAAGTCTTCAAATAAAAATAATAATAATAATTTGGTCAAATCGCCTAGAGGCTAGAAATTCACGCCTTAGTGAATAACTCGGAAATCGGAGTGTTTAAATATATAATACGATGTCTCAACTGAGACAAGTTGACTAGGATTATAAAAACATTTTTACTGGCATCAAGTAATAATTTCTCCATCGTAAAGAAAAAGTAATAATTTGCCTAAAAACTATCCTAAAAATAATGGAAAAAAAACGACCTTATCTTGAGCACGTTAAACTAAATGAGTGAATACCAAACTTACCAAAATTTGCGATACTTATCTTGTGGAGTTTGTTATGGCCTTGCGGGAACATCTTTTTAAATATTGCTACTCAAATAATTAGTCATTAACCTAATTGACTCAAGTGCTGCGAAAGAAGGGAAGATCAAGTGATTATTGATTACGATGGAAGAAAAATTGAAGTCCTCTACTCCATTTAATCCAAGGTACTAAATCTCTTAAATTTTTTATTTTTTATTTTTTAATTCTACTCTTCCTTTACTTTTAGGGTACTCTTTTAAGAAATTATTCATTGAAAAAGCTTTAATCCCTCTCTCTATATATGCAAATCGAGAAAGCAATATAGAGATGTATATCTCATGCATATATGTATATCTCATGCATTGTTATTATTTGTGACAGTGAAAAAAGCATGAAACATCGAGTGATTGAGATGGAAGAATTTAAATCCTCTAATCCAGTTAACCCAAGGTAATCAATCCCTTTAATTTACCTTCATACAATATTTACTATTCTCTGTGTCTTTTAATTTCTTTAGGTTTTATTTGGGAGTTGGGTTTTGGAGGGGAGGAGAAGGAAGGAAAGACTTATGAAGAGGTAAACCTTTGTTTGGGAGATTTAAAATCAGGGAAAGGTTTTGGAGGGCTTTGAGATTCATTTTTCCAATTTTAAAGTTTCCTTAATCTTGGTGTTTTGGAGAGTTAAACATACAAATTGACAATTTTGTCTTCATAATAGTTCAAAATTCCAATTAAGGACAAAAATAATTTACAAGATAAATTACAAAGTATAACACAATGTATTGATTTGTAAAAAAAAAAGGTTAAACAGTATAATTATCACATAAGCGGAAGGTTTTCCCTCCTTTCTCTCTTCCCTCCCTTCCCTTCCCTTTCCTAAGCCTTTCATTCCCCTCCCCTCCAAACTCGCAAACAAAACCTGCCTTAGGCTTTGTTTGCGAGTTTTGAGTGGAGGTGAAGGCTTTGTGAGGTAGAAAATATGAGGGAAAATGGAGAAATTTTTCAAATTTTCTAAAAGAATGGTTTTTTAGAGAATGATAAATTAATGCTTACTACATTTTTTATTTTAAAAATAATACAATTAAATTTGAAGAATTCATATAAACCCTTCAAAACCCTCCCCTCTCATTTTCCTCTATTTCTTCAACTGCTTATTCCTTCTTTTTTTTTCCAAGTCTTCCCTTCTAAACTCGCAAACAAAGTTTTAGATTACAATGTATGTATCTAACTATCTCATTAATATCTCATGCATATATGTATATCATGCATTGTTATTATCTGTGATAGTGAAAAAAGCATGAAACATCAAGTGACTGAGATGGAAGAATCTAAATCCTCTGATCCAGTTAACCCAAGGTACTGAATCCCTTTAATTTACCTTCATACAATATCTACTATTCTTTGTGTCTTTTAATTTCTTTAGACTTTGTTTGAGAGTTTTTGGAGGGGATGAGAGGGGAAGGAAAGCCTTATGGAGAGGTAAATCCTTACTTGAGAGATTTAAAAAACAGGAAAAGGTTTTGAGAGGTTTTGAAGGGCTTCATTTGTCCAATTTTAAGGTTCATTTAGGTAAAATAGTAAAATTATTCCATAAGTCCCCATTCTCCTTTCCTTGGTTTCTTTAACTCTCAAACAAGGGGAAGACTTTCTCTCCTTTCTCCCTTCCCTCCTTTCCCTTCCCCTCCTAAGCCTTTAAGTGAAGGTTTTGGGAGGTAGAAAATATGAGGGAAAATGGAGACATTTTTCATATTTTTTAAAAGAATGGTTTTTTAGAGAATGATAAATTAATGCATATAATTACTACATTTTTTGTTTTAAAAATAATATAACAACACAAAGTAAATTTGAAGAATTCATATAAACCCTCCAAAAACCCTCCCCTCCTATTTTCCTCTATTTCTTCAACTTGCTTATTCCTTTTTTCCCAAGTCTTCATCTCCCTTTCCCTCTAAACTCGTAAACAAAGTCTTAGGTTACACAACAAAAATCAATGTATGTATCTAACTATCTCATTAATATATAGGTACATGATCAGCAACGATGAGAGCTTTAAGCAAGTAGTTGTGGACACAATGACATCATCCATGCTTTTGATTATCTTCTTAGCCCTAAAGAGGTCATCATTTGGTGGTGAATTCTTGGCACAACATGACACTATAGTGATGCTCTCACTCTGTGTTCTTGCTTTAGTTTTTCACAAAACACTACTTATTACACTACAACATCGTTCCAACAACATCAACAACAACAACGATATCTTTGAAATCATATGCAGTCTGTTGGTATCAATAGTGACATCAATTGTAGAAGTCTGGGTTGTTTCACACACCGCTGCTGCGATCATCACTTTTATCCTATCGTGCATCACGCTTTCATGGTTTGTCGTCTTTAACGGGGAAGTCGTCTTTAACTGGGAAGAGATCGCTACTAAAAATGTAACAAAGACATCGAAAGAATATAATAATTGTTTTGCTCTGGTAGCTGTCCTTCTTTACTACACATTTCTTATACTGCTAATTGTTTAAGTTAGTTTAGTTTTTTTAATTTTGGTACAATATTCTAGACTTCATGTCAGTAGGTCCAAAGAATTCACCACTAATCACCATTATGAATGTATTTCAATGTTTCTACCTAACTCCTTAGAGGGTAAATAGTATTAAAACAATTTTGAAGGTATAAATTGGCTTATATTGTGGTTTGTCATTGAAAGAAATGGGACATGGACGAAAGATTATGAACGTAAAGGGTTGCTTGTAAAAGACTCTAGCTACCAATAAAGTTGTCTCAATGTGTATATGTACGACCAATAAGTAAATAGAGAATGAATGCAAGCTCAGAAAATGAACAAATGATTAGATTACATTTCGCCAGAAAGAAAAAATATACAATGAAATTTATATAGATTTGAGCTTAAAGATCTTAGTGATCATAATTTAGTGAAGGTTATACTAGAGAGCACATGAGATTCTTTTCTTCTTTCTTCCTATCAATTATTCCTTTGAACTGTTGAGCGATGCATTTCACATTTATCCACCTGAGGTAATCTGAAACTTTTTTTGAATTTTTATATATCATGGAGTGTGACTAAATTGAAAAATCTAAAATAACAGGCAACATTAACTTAATTAAAACAAAGTGATTGTCGCCAAGGTTTTAAATTAAATATGGGTCGGTAACTGCGAAAATGGCCGCGACAAAAATGTATATGTAGCCATCGATATCGTTTTTACCTGTTTTCAGGGTAAGATGAAAAATCACACCGAACCGACCATTACGACCATGATAGAAAGCCGATACAACCTTAAAACTCCGTTACGAATGCGACACACCATTACCGAAGCGAAAAACACTACACCTTTCATAAGGAAAAAGAGATAATGGGAGATTGTGATGAGCCAATAGTATCTCATATTCCTTTTATCACCTATTTTCGTGTTGTATAGTGTTGTAATATATAAAATAATAGCGCAATTTTAGTTATTATACATTATATGATAGAATAAATGATTTAATAATATTTGTGAATTGTTGTGATTAATTCACACCACAATGACCGCAATCTGTAACGCAACATCCGTAACGGCCGAAATCGCGACAACCTTAACGCGACCGCGACCGTTGTTTAAAACCTTGATTGTCACTCTCCATCACAATTATTCAAAAAGTAAAACTATATAAAGCATGCCTTCCTTCGCCATACATGCATGATTCAGCTCCTTCATCGACCAAGAGTAATTCTTCAAGCTTGCAACCGACAATATCATCATTATTCATCTCGGTTGGTTAATTGATGACGAAGAATAAGTGAGAAATTTGGAGTTTTGGAGTTCTAACTTTAGTGTGTGTGTGTGTCTATATTAAACAAAAGTAACAAAACCCCTTTCTCTCTCTAAAAACATTTTTCTCAGACTTCTCTCTAGGAAACTTTTCTCGTCGCGTCCTCCCTACTATACCAAATCATCTCCATCCAAGATGTAGATTGCAAGCATGGTGGTTCGACAAGGAGCTCCCTCCTCCGCTCCACTGTTTCTTCCCGTCGAAGTAGCTGGATGTTCTTCCGGAGTCTGACGACCTCCGCATTATTTCTCCGTTGTCGTCCTCTTGTGCTGGCGACAGGTTGCAAAGGACGTCGATATTGGTTCCTTTTGTCTTTTGGATTTTTTTGTTGTTGATTTGGTTTTGTCAAGTTTTGGAGTGGGTGGGTACTGTGTTGGCTCTCGCAGCTTTGGTGGTTTCAAGGTTGTTGGTGGTGTCTTCAGTCGTGGTTCCTCTGGTGTCGTTGTAGCCTCCTTTCCTCAGTCGTTTGTCTTGTTTTTCTTGTCGTTTCCCAGGTTTCGTCGTTCAACAACTATTTTCAGCGGCCCTCGTTGTTCAGATCTCGTCGCCCTTCGTCATTTGTCAACAGTCAGCTCCATTGTCGCTTGTTGGGTGATTGTTAACGAGCTTAGGTGTCCGTTTTTTCTGCTCAGCTTCGTGGGTTCGTCAGTTCGCCGGAGTTTTGGGGTTTGTTTTCTAGTTCGCGCCACCCCTATTTTGGTGGTCGAACTTCTTTCTTTTTGTTTTTTTTCGTTTTTATGGTTGCTGTTGTTGTTGTTGTTTTCCTTGTTGTGGTGGTTGTGTCGTGGGTGTTGGTTTGGTGTTGTTCGTGTTATGTTGTTCGTGTTGTTGGTGTCGTTTGCGTTGTAGTGTCGTTCGTGTTGTGTTGGTGATGTGCATCTTGGAGGTAACATTGGTGTGGTTCCTTAATAGTTTTGTTTCATGTGTGTGACCTTGAGTCGCCAGATAATGCCCGAAAGGGTTTGGTGCATAAACGCTCTGTGTTCACGGTAGTAGTCATTCATGTACCTTCAGATCTTTTTGGGTTCTTTTTGGGTCGTATTGGTGGGCTCTTGATGCTTTTGGCTTGGTTGTTGTTTACTTCGGCGTTAGACGCCTTCTCCTTGTCACCGGCAGACGCCTGTTTACGATCTGGGTTGATTTTCCGCTTCAAACCGGCGTCGCTGCCTGTGTTTTGTTGTTGGGTTTCGTCTTCCTTTTGGTCTGCTTTTGGGTTGTTGTCTGTTTCTTGGCGAGGTGGTTTGGCAGCGCAGTCTCTGTCTCTTTCGATGGTTTGTGGGTATATTCTTTGTGGTTGCTTCTTCGGAATGTTATGGTGATGATTGTTGTTTTCCTTGGAGACTTTCAACCTCGTTGTCTTGCTCTTGTGCTTTTTGAATCATGGTGTTGCAGGGGGGGTGGTGGTGGCGATGCGTAGTGGTGGTGTTGAAGTGTGGTGGTGGTGGGTGATGCTTAGGTGACGAGGTGGGTGCTTTTGTGGCGGTTATTGTGGGTGATTCCTTTTGGATACCGCCTTTGTTATTCAGATCCATATCCGTTGCCGCTACCTCTTGTTTGAGCTTTGGGTTGCTAAGGTGTTTAGGATGGTTTTGAGGGTGCGTGTATTTTGAGTTGAGCATTTGTTCCTTTTTTATTGATGTTTGCACCACCGCAGTCTTACTTTTTGTGTGTTGGATTTTGGTGGGCCGGTTACTTTTGATTCGAGATGGGAGTTGGTGTCTAGCTCCATTTGTTTGTCTGGCTACGGTCATTCTCCGGTGGACCGGAAGTAAGGGGTGCCCGTCTGGTTGGGTCCTGAAGTTTGGTGGGCCGATCGCTTTTGATTCGAAATCGGGAGTCAGCTCTTTAGCTCAAGTTTTGTTTTGGGCTTTTATGGTGTTCTTTCGGTGGACCAGAGGTTGTGAGGTGGTGGAAGCTGTTTGATCATTAGAATAATAGTTCAACTTATAGGATACATATGGAGTGTTTCATTTAGAGGGGGTTATTTTGGGTTGAGTGGTGGCGATGGGTGGTCATGGATATCGTTTTTCAGTGGTGGTTTCATGAAGGAGTCTGTTTTTAGGTGATGATGTTTATTTTGGTGGGTGTTGTCAAGTAGGGTTTGACTAGGTGTTTTGTGTGCAGGGGTTTTTATGGTGTTTATTTTTTGGATGTTCCGCCTTTGTACGGCGCCTTTTGTTTGCATTCTCTGTTTCATCGATCTCTGTTCGTCTTGAGCAGGGATCTGGTTTTTAATAATATTTGCTGATTAAAAAAATGGATCAATCATTAATCATTTTGTGAATAATTTTTAATATAATTATTACGAGAGTCAATTTAATTCTTACTAATTTAAGAAATTATTATTGATTGATAATGTCAAAACTAACCATTAAATTAAAGCAAATATAAAAAAGAAATGGTTCTATCTTTTTATTGCGTTAATGGTAAAAATTACAAGCAATGGTTTTTGTGAAATTATTTTGATTAAAATTATTTTGATTTTGAATAGAATATAAGTATTGATATTTTTCCCTTTCGTATTGTAGCAAACTATACCAAAACCATAGGTAGCTTTGTTTGCAAGCTAAGTCTTACTATTGTTAATTAGACTATTGTACAAGTAAAAGTTGGATGAATATAGAACAAATGAACAAGTAACTTGACTAAAATAGTGGTTTAAATTGTATTTTCACGCAATTGGAAGAAACGTCAAACCTTTAATAACCAAAGGATTTAAATATGATATTTTTAATGACACAAACAAATATATTAAATATGATATAAATTCTTATATTTTTTAATGACACTAATAATAAAACATTCTTATAGACCAATTTATTTAATTATATAATTGAAAGTTAAAAACCAATCAAGAATTATTCCGTTTATATACTGTATAGATTAAGAAATGTATAAAAAGAATTAGCCAATCACCTATTCGCACTTGAAGTTGCAGGTTAGAAATTTATGCATCTGAAAATTGTGAATAGAAAAAAATAAAAAAAACACTTCAAGTTTAAATTATGTCCATCAATTTAGTAATTATGTCCATCAATTTAACGTCAAACAAATCTCCGAATTATATCACCTTTACCAACTAACCCTTAATTATACCCACATTGTTCCTTATTATGGACATTTTTTTAAAATGAAATTATTAATACATATATAAATTCGTAGAAAGTAACTCATTTGGGGTTGGCCTAGTAGTTGGCTTGGGATCTTGGAGTTTGCTCCTCCAAAGGTATCAGGTTCGATTCCCTCTGGTACCAATTTCGATGGGCTAAGTCCATACAGAGCTTGCTTTGGCTTTAAACGGGCCCGCGCAAGTGGGTGGTGAGATTGGTCCCCTCGGATTAGTCGGTTCTTGGATCGGATACCGAATTTTTAAAAAAAACGTAGAAAGTATGTATTTAAGGACAAAAAATGTGTATATATGGTTTTATAATTAAGGACAGAAGAAATATCATCTACCAACAAATAATTCGGGAATTATATCAGTAATCATCAGCTGGGGTTTGGTCAATGACTCAACGTCGTCAAAGCATGTGTGTACAGTGCATAGTCAATCTGTTCCAATGTGTTTACATCGCTTATTGTTGTGTTTTTTATCGCTTTTTGTTGTTGGTTTTCATCATATCTTCTCTATTGAGACATGTGGTTATTACACACTAAGCATATAGATGAGAACATTGATACTAAGAATAATAACTTGCACTGCAAGTAACTCTGTATACACTATTAAACTGTACTTTCTATTAGTGTAGTACAATTATATTAAGTGTAGTACAATTACATTGCCTATATATACATACCGAGTGTATTCCTCTTCTTACACAATAATGATGAATCACTTTCCTTTTCTATTATTTCATAATAGTGGTTTTCACCAGGAAAAAAAACACCATGAAACCAATAATGGTGACCAAGAGCTTGATTTCTTTCTTACCTTGACTTATGGTGTTACCAAATCACTAAATGTCCCCCAACCATCAACTCTTACTATTCCAAGTCTCTTTCTGGTCAATCATCGTCCACCGCCTCTAAATATGACATCTAGGATTCAACAACAATCGTATAGAGGATCTCCAAGCTCCCTCTTCAAAAGTCATCATGGAAACTTTGTGTTTTGGTGACTCCACCACTTCTTGGTTTGAAGATCTAATAATTGTTTGCATTGAAGAGGTTATAAATAATGATCACTTGCGAAAACCTTGGTATTGGAGTGGTATCTGGAGATTGAAAGTGCTTCCTAAAGTCAAAAATTTGGTGTGGAGAATCTGTAGAGACTGTTTTCCAACGCGGGTAAAGCTGCGAAGCAGGGGTGTCAATTGCCCATCAGCTTGTGTCATGTGTGAAGACCCCCATGAGGATATCTACCATATTCGTTTTCATTGTCAGGCAGCCATTGATGTATGGCTTGCAGCTAATGTTTGGCATCTGATCTCTCCATCACTGAACCAGTTTGATAATGCTCCAGATATAATCTTTAATTTGTTGCAAAAGGTGTCTTCAGCTCAGATTGAGATCATCGTCACTTTTAATGTGGAGCATTTGGAAAGCTAGAAACCTCAAATTGTGGCAACAGGTGTCAGACTCGAGTGTTACAGTCTTGGAAAGAGCTAAACATCTTTTAGAAGGGTGGAGGAGTGCTAATCGTAGGCAAAATCTTACAAGTCAGAATAATATTTCTATTACTCCAAGCGCTTCTCAACATAACGGGGATGTAAATTTCAAATGGAGGAAACCCACGAGGGAAAGATACAAGTGCAATGTTGATGCCTCATTTTCAAATACCATCAATAAGGTAGGATTGGGAATGTGCATCCGAGACTCAGATGGGAACCATGTCCGCTCAAAAACCATGTGGTTTACTCCAGTTTGTTCTGTCGATGTAGGGGAGACTCTGGGCTTACATCATGCAATTCGGTGGATATGTGAACTTAAACTTACAAATGTTGACTTCTAGGTTGACTCACAAAGAGCAGTGATGACACTAGGTCATATAGCACTTTTGTTATAGTTTTTATGTAATTTTGGTTGAGTTCAGGTGATTGTGCATGAGTTAGAAGCTGCAAAAAGACTGATTTTTTATGCTGAAACAAATGAGAAATCATGCTCCGATTTACAGCATCAGGCTACGATTTTGCTGCATTTTTGAGACATTTTGTCTCGTAAAAAATCGTGCTCTGATGGAGCAAAATCGGGCTACGATTTGGCAAACCCTCCAGTTGAGTTTTGAGTTTAATGAAGCCATTGTGCTCCGATTTACAGCATCGGAGTACAATTTTAGCGTTTCTGGGAATTTTCCTATAAAAGGGAAGTTGTTTTCTGAAGGAAAGGGGGGGAATTTTGGAGAAAGAAACTGACTTTTGGAGCTGGAGATATGTAGAGAAGGTGAGAGACCATCAAAACTCATATCTGGTTACCAATTTCATGTAATGAATCCTTCTTTCATATTAGTTATTTGTGCTTTAGCCATGAGTAGCTAGATCCTTTGTGATTAGGTTAAGAGATGATTATGTTCTAGCTCCTGTTTATGTAACCTGTAACTCTTAATCTTTATGAATGTCATTCTAGTTTATTCAGTATAAATCGTTCTTAATGCTTTTATGATTCTGACCCAATATAATTGATTCAAGAGTTTATATGACTATTGACACTAGCGTGTAAC
>Ga0228710_1010575_pt1 | contig 12263 bp, 10 predicted proteins | sample MedpolnodulmetaG_FD_177995 | JGI IMG/M metagenome (GOLD analysis project Ga0228710, IMG submission 177995) | Root nodule microbial communities from Medicago polymorpha collected in Santa Monica, California, United States - pink nodules | ecosystem: Host-associated > Plants > Roots > Nodule...
AATTTTTAACCGTCAAACATATAAAAATTCATATTAAATTCATGTTTTGTTAAAAAATTCTAATTTTTTTTGGGAGAGATTCTTATAATATTATGAATTTTTCTGCAAAATTTTATTCAAAAATATATATTCTACATATGAGTTTACTTTAAAAGAGGGACCAAAAGTGAAGATGAAAAAAAATTTAGGGACCAAAAGTTAAAGGAAAATTTTAGAGGAACTAAAACGAAAAGTTGGTATATTTATAGGGATAAAAACGCATTTAACCCTATTTTTCCCCTCAACTCTACGAGAACAAACATTTTTTTATGTCTTTTAAGAAGCAGATCCTCTTGTTGTCACAAATTTGTAATTTCTAACAATTTATACATTGTTTTCTCTTAATTAATTGCATTTGATTGTTATTATTAGACCATTTCAATGCTTATTCCTATACGTTTTGGAATACTTGTTTTTCTTAACAATATTTGTCCGAAAAATTTTAATAAAAATATGAGGTGATGTAGTAAGAAGGAATTGTCATCCTTAATTGAAAAATAATTATGTATGTATAAATAGATAGATAGGGATGACATTTATAAAATTAAAAGAAAATGTTCAGGTTCATCCAAAGAACATATTGAATATGGGGATGAATGAATATTTGTAGTCTGAAATATATGTTTGATTCATTTCTTTCCATTATTCTCTACTTGTTGGACTTCCATAAGCAGTCAAGTTATTACTACAGAAAATATATGAATCCAACCTCTCATGGCAAGATCATGACTGGGACTGGAGCTCAACCTTGCGTAGCCGTATCAGTTTAGAACCAAACCTTTTCTTTTTTTTGCATTAATGAGAAGATTTTGTTTCACTTATTCAAGAGGGGGGTGTTGATACGAGTAATGTTAACAACACTCATTTTAACTCACTTCTCTTAGCACTTACTATCTGAAATACACGTGAGTCCCACCACTTTTGGAATTAACTTGATATAAAATGGTGAGGTCTACATGCATTTCACTCAATATGAGAATGAATGTTAAAATGGGTGATGTTAGCATTATTCATCTTGATATATGCATGCATGAGAATAAAAAAGTTACCACATTCAGTACTTCGGTAGATACATTGACACGACGTTAATCTAAAATGAAAAATAAGGTTTTCCGGGTTCAAATATATGTGGTAGCAACAAGTTTGTCAGCTAATGAATCATAATAGATTCTAATAGCTATTTTATAAGTTGATTTGTACTTTTAGAAGTTAGTTACACAATTCAATTCATTGACATTTTTGTAGAACAACTCGTCAAAGTATCTGATTTGTAGCAAGAGATTTACAGTTCCAAACAATGTATACCTACATTGAGAGAGTAATTCGTTGTGTTGTAAACTTCAAGGGAAGGATCGGTGCAATTTGAACCCACCAATGTGCATGTCTCAGGGGTGGCCCTGAAGGCGGGCGTGAGGGGCGGCAGCCCAGGGCACCACCTTTTTATGGGCACCAAAATTATTTTTTATTTAGTAGTTAATACTATATAGATATATTTCTTTTTAATTCGCTTTGATTAATTATGTTGAAAATATATTTTTAGATAACTTTGATTATAAATGAATATTTTGCAACAAAAAATGTAAGAAAAAATATTAGAATAATTAAAAGGGTACAATTTATTGTTTCGCCCAGGGCACCAGAAATCCTAGGACCGGCCCTCGCATGTCTAAGTAGTTTATTGAGTTGCAAACTTTAGGATCCTTTAAGTATGTGTTTAGGGGTTTTAAATAGCCAGTGTACATAGAAAATCTCTGTTCTTGGAAGAAATCAATCTCATCAATGAAACTCAGTTACCTTGTTAAATTAATCTCTACAATTGCATCAAGGATACTTTTGGTTTTAAATTAAAATTAACATTCATGAGCAATTTTATGGAGTAAGATCGCAGATTATACTTGTGGAGCCACCATATCCATTGAATTGGACCTCCCAATGGTCCTTCGGTGAGAAAGACAAACTTAGGCTTTGTTTTGCGAAGGGGAGAACTTTGGAGAGAGAAGAGGGGAAAAGAAATAGAGGAAATTATGGAGAGAAGACATTTTCAATTTTTCGGCATTTGTCCAGATCATACAATTCAGCAAGCAAAAATGTAATTATACTTTTGGATTGTATAATCCGGATTCATTAGAAATCATAAAATGGCTCAAATACGCTACAATTAAATAAAATAACTTTGCATGTATAGAAATATATATATTTAGTTCACTTGTCCTATACATTTTCACTAATCTTTGGTGGTATCATTATCAAGATGTGACTTCCACTTTACATAGTAGTCAGTGATGCATGCTTATACCTCTTTAGGGGTTAGGAGGAAGTACAAAATAAAGAAGCTCACTAGTTTAAGTATCTTGTGTCTTCCACTCGACATGGTCAATAATGCATATAGTTTTCCACTTGACGTAGTCAAATCAAATAATGCATATTTTTACCTCTTTAGGGCTCAAGAAAGGAAGTACAAAATGAAGTTGCTTAAAAGCTCACTGGTTAAGGTATTTTCTTCCTTTAACATTTTGTTCAATACAGTTTTGGGCATGTTTGCTTAGAGATATGCAACAGTATCCTGTACTTACCTACAACACGAGCACTTGGTTCATTACCTCTCATTTTGAACATGCACCAAGTGTTCCTCTCATGCTCCTTTATTATTTTGTTCTATCTTCATCCCATTCATGTTGCAAATGGAAGACGTTAGCAAGCCTTCTAAGTAAGTGGTAACAATTTTCTTATTTTTTTAAGTTAATAGGTGAAGCTATCATCTTAATAAGTTGACTTGAAACCATAAGCATGGTAAATAACATTTAATCATATTTTTGAAACTGCAATTCTTTCTCCTTGAGATTTTAGTATAGGTTGACTTGTAATACAAGCATTGGAGATTTCAGAAGAGCTTCTTATGAAATGTTAGCCACCCGGTTAACTATCACAGAAAAAGGGAGTTGAAATCATTTACATGAAAGGTTACAACTTACAAAAAAACACATCACAAGACAAGAAAATAGCTCATGAAACGAACCAACATTCATGTAAACTATAAAAGTTTTTTCAAAGCAGTTGTGTTATGATAACAAATAAATTATAGCCTATTCAATTGTTGTTTGCTTCAAAATGATTTGCTGCAACAAAATTGAAAGACTGATTCTACCAACACTTGGTAGCTGAAAGATCACATTCTTCCTGCTAAAACACTTATAAATCCCCACAATATACGAACCACAACAGAGAATTTCAACCACGATTTAACTTATTTTCCCCACAAAACTTTTAATAGAATGCTTAACGAAAGAAAGTAAAATTAGAAGCAAAACTGAGATGTCAATCTATGAAAAAAGACTCAACAACATTTATGTCTTTACCCCCGCAACCATTTCCCCAAAAAATGTCAAACGCAATAAAAGGATAAAGGGAAATGGCTGCAAGGGATAAACAACGCTATGAACCTAAATTTACATTTTAAACCATAAAATAAAATTTAACAGGAAATCCAATTAGTAATAGTTCTTTTCCTGCTTTTAGTTCATTAAAATCAAAGAAAAAACAAAACTGAAAATAGGACAGATATGGGCGAAAAGGGTTCACTTGGCACCCAAGGTAGGGAAATGCCCGGGATCTTCAATGGATGGAGCAGGTACATTGCTGTACGAATTTCCACGGAAACCTCCTCCTCGTGCACCACGGCCACCACGTCCCCTGCCACGCCCACCTGAGTTATACTGGGATTCTCCTTCAGCTGGCTTCAGAAACTCATTGATACTGACAGACTGACAATAAGATGAATTCCAGTTAGTAAAATAAAAATCATCATGACAAAAAAAAATTACATTCCAAAACTATCAAAAATCATACAATGGAAGCACAGATAAAATAATTTTCACCGGAGATGTCACAGATAATTAAGCAAGCACATTTGACAAAACTGAGTAAAGCATCCAAAAAAACCACAAAAATTATGGTGTACCTTCACAAGAAGGCAATGGTTACTAGAATTTTAAAAAATAAACAAATATATAGTCTGATAACTGACATTAAAACCTTGATCATCACACAAAACGAGTAAAACAGAATCATGGAGATGAAAAAAAAATTATATTAACATATGTTAGACAAATGTTGTTAATAGCAGAAAATAGTATTTTGATCAAATCCCTATGTGCTTAAACCGTTTTCTATCCATATTCTGCTACGTTATAGGGCCCACTATAGTCGCTATTTGACAATACTAAGTGAGACTTGAAACAATTAATAATCTTTCAAAAAAATTTAAGATCATGGTCATTGCTAATTGAGAAGAAAATGAAAACCATAAAGTTATTATATATACAAAGTAGCAAGGGCAAGAAAATTCAACAAAGAAATACCTTCCTGGCTTTCTCTTCCTTGTCATAAGCCTCTTTGCGCTTATCCTTATCAGCTCCCTAGAACAAAGATAGAAGTGCAACGCGATATTAGCTGATATGAACCACACAACATAAATAACTATTGATTAGGAAGGTAAAAGTGCATCAAAAAGTTCTCACCAATTTAGCAAAGATTTCGGTATTGTCTTTCTTGCACGATAAGGCCTGCATGGTTTCAAATGCTTTAGTGTCAACCTTTCTCTGTTCAGTCTTTAGAGCTTGCAAAGCCTTTCTTTTCTCTTCCAGCACTTTCTCATATTCCTCCAGAGTCATTTCCTAATAACCAAACAACAACAACAAAACAGCTTATTGATTAATCAACTTCCAAATAAATTAAATCAGAGGAAAGTACTATTGGACACGAAGAGCACAGAGAAATGGAGAAATCATAAACCAAAGCCTTTCCAAATAACCCAGTGCACTTCATAAGAAACAACGAGGTTACCAAAGATATGCACTGCTTAAGTCAGTATAAATGCGCACATGAGAACTTTCAGACACTTGAAAAAGGTGAAGCTACTGGACAAAATCAATTCAAAATTATGGAAAAACACAAATGAAACAATCTCAAACAAAAAATCGCATGATTGTTCTGTTAGTCAGTTAAATAGTGAAAAACACTAAACTTAGAGAATGCAACAACAGCAAAGAAGACACTTGAAAAAGGTGAAGAAATACTGGACAAAATCAATTCAAAATTATGGAAAAACACAAAATGAAACAATCTCAAAAACGAATGATGAATAATCGCATGATTGTTCTGTTGGACAGTTAAATAGTAGAAAAACACCAAACTTGGAGAATGCAACAACAGTACAGATGGAGATGGACATTTACCTTGTCTTCAGGCTCCTTTTCTTCAGCTTCATTGGCAGGGCTATCCTTGTTCCCTTCGGCAACATCAGTTTCAGCTGCAGGCTTCTCATCCCCCAAATTCTTTTCACCTTCATTCATGACTTCTTCAGTCACCCTGAGTAAATTATAAACCACAAGCAAATAAATATAAAAAATATCTACATTCGAAAACAAAGAACTCCAATAATAAACATGTAGACAAATGTAAGAATGCTTACTGGGCAATTTCATCAGTTTCTGTTCCCCAGTTACCCCTTCCAGCACCTTCACGCTTGAAATCGTTTCTACAATAGAACAAGGAAAAAAAAAAGGTAGTCAATACTGATAAAGAAACAGAAGTTAAACAAACTAATCATATCATCATACGGTAGTAACAACACACCCTCGCCCAGTGCCACTGTGGCGTTCAAATGTTCTTCGGGGTCGTCCCTCTTCACCAGCATCACCATTGTTGAAACCTCCACGACGACCTCCGCGGTAGGGACCTCGTGGTCCACCATAGCTACGTCTTTCTGAGGACCTATCTCCTTCTTCAACAGGACCCTGGTTTTCAGGGGCTCCAGAGGCAGGGAACGAATTGTCATCATTTGAGTAGTCACGACCGAAACCACGACCTCCACGACCACCACCAAATCCGCGGTCACCTCCACGTCCACCAAACCCACGGTCACCTCCTCGTCCACCATATCCACGACCACCGCGGCCTCCTTCATTTCTGGACTCCCTCACTGTCAAAATAAAACATCAGAAAAAAAAGTTAACACGCATGAAGAAGAATCATGAGTCATGAGTGACCATTCAATAAACAGTACAGCATAGAAAAAACATTGTTACATAAATGGACAACAAAATACACATCCACGCACAGAACAAACTAATACTTCAATGCTCAATGCTATGATGTCGCACTTGAAAAAACACAAATTTCAACTGACTGGACTATTGGAAGAATGTGTTTCGCATTAAATTAAAACATCTACAAATTACAGCCATCGAAATTGTATTTAACAACAATCCAACAAAAAGTAAGAAACCAACAGCTAACCACAGAAAATTATGACTTCATAATCAATAAGCATGTTTGGATTGGCTTATTTGAGCTTGTCTACGGGCATAAATTTTGTGAGAACTTATAAAAATAACTTGCGACAACTTTCATAAGCTTATTTCAACTTAATTTCATAAGTTCTCAAATATAGCTTATAAAAACAACTTGTAGAATATACAAAACCAATTTATTGTTATTTTATCTTAATAGCTTATGCAAGCTTATACATATGATAAACGCTTGTGCTATAAGCTGCAAAAGAAGCTGTTGATCCAAACAGGACCTAAAACAGATTATTTACAATTGTGAACAAAAATAAACCACTGGCCCTCTGTTCTTCTCTACATGCATCAATCACACATCAACATACAACAACAACAACCAAGCCTTATCCAATTAACTGGGGTTGGCTACATGAATCAAACGAAACCATAGTGTTCTATCAATCACACAGACAACATACAATAGTTAACCAATTATTGTCTAAACTTGTAGACACAACATTTGACATCACAAAATACACAACAGCAACAACAACAACGACAGAACTTCTAACTACTTAAAAAAATATATTATCAAAAAAGTTAATTAAAAAATAACAACTTTCAAATTGAGAAAAGCCAGATTTATTTTAAATAACCTACAAAAAATCAAAGATAGACATATTATTAAAATAAAACAACAGATTAAAAAAGTAAACAAAACAACAACAAATCAAAAGATTCATCATATTCATAAAATAACAAGCTTCAAATTAATTGAATTAATAAAATCAAAACCCTAATATCATAATCCAAAAAACGAAACAGTAACTAACCAGCCTGAGCAGGAGGGGTTGGCTTAGAGGGCAACAAAGCAGGCTTGTTAGGTTTGCCCTGTTCCTTGACAGCACCTTTCTTAGCAGCAGGTGGAGCAGCAGCAGCTTTGAGCTGTTCAGCAACGATGAGCTGAGAAGGGTCCTCAGCGTCATCACCAAGCAAATCAAATGGATTCGTAGTGGCCATCTTCTTCTTTGAAACAACAAAAAGACAATAACACGCGGTTCAAGTTTAACACACGAGCGTCAGGGTTGAAACTAGGCTTGCATAGTTACCATCGTACGAAGAAGGAGATAGAGATCGGAGAGAGAGAGTGAAAAACCCTAGCCGCAATGAGAGAGAGAAAGAGAGTGTGTGTGAGTGTTGAAGTGAGAGAGAAATGCACGGCAACCTAATCTCCAACGTTGGATTTTATTTATTTGGGACCTATGTGTTCGCTTAAGAGTTAAGGGTTGGGCTCACGCCCAGTTAATGGAATGGGTGTTTACGATGCGGTTTGGTTTGATTTTAAGGCTAAAAGTTATTAAAATTGTAAGATAAAAAAGTATGCGGATTGATTTGGTTCGGTTGACTTAAAAACCAATGTGGGTTTAATCAATTAGTGCGGTTATTTTTTAAACGACACGATTTTTTTGTTTCAAACATTAAAATCAAGTTAAAACATAGAAACACGACATATTTTCAGCAATGTTTTAAATTTCATCAAATATTACAATTTCATTTTACAATGTTTCCAATAACATAAACCAAGTTAAAAAGATGGACAAAATGTAATCCTATTTTGTAAGAAATGCAAAAGACTAAGATTTTATTATTCTCTAAAATTTCAATTAGCACATAAATACGTCTTTTAAATAAAAAACAAAGAAGGAATTTAACAAGAGAAATGGGTTTCAATAATATTAGTATTGGTCTAGGTGAGATGCGTTTAATTAACATTTTTCTTATGTTGCAGTTTGTTTTGGTTTGCTTCAGTTGGTAAAATGAAAACCGCAAACCAAACCATGCGGTTGAGCAAGAAAATTATTTGATTACATCCAAACCAAATGCGATTTTTTGCGGTTTTGGTTTGTGTTGGTTCGGTTTGTTGTTTTTCTATTGGGTTGGTTCAGTTTTGAACACTTGATAGGGTTGGGTTCAAACTTCAAACCTCAGACTTTCGACTTATTTTTTGAGAGAAATTTATAGTCACAAAGCTATTTGACAAAATATAATAGAGTTACATGTATGTTAATTATTACTTGATTTCATTTTTATGTTTTTTTTATAGAGAATGTTAAAGAGTGTCCAAGGAGTATTGGTAGGGTTGGGAATAGATCAGGTCGGCCTACATGAGCCTATGGCCTGACATATTTAAGTCTGGACAGGCCTAGTCTGTTTATGAAAATGACTAGATTTAGGTTTTTGAAAAATTCTATTTAAGTAAATAGGCCAGGCTTAGGCTATCAAAAAAACCTACGAAGCCTGGTAGGCTGGCCTGTTTATGCATATTATTAAAACTTGTTTTTTATTTATATTAAAATACATAATTTACATTAAACATAAAAATCAAGAAAAAAATTCAAATAATGGACTTTTTAAATAGGCTTTAAGGCCTTATAATAGGTTTTAAGGCCAATTTAACCTATTTAAAAGTAGATAAAATGAATTATTTAATGACTTTAGTTTAAAGTAGGCATGTAGATAGGCTTTCAGGCCATACTTTTAAATAGGCCAGGAAAAAAATAGGCCACAGACCAGGCTCAGGCTTGGAAAAAAATTTGTAGGTTAGGCTTAGGCCTATCAAAGTCTGATCCGGCTTGGCCCATTCCCACCCCCTAAGTATTGGTTAAACATCTAAAACAGGTAAATTTTTATTAAAAAATGGTGTAATGATCAAAATTAACATCTTATTTTTTCAAGACAAAATTTATATTTATAGATTTCTTAGCAAGATCTTTTATATATATATATATATATATATATATATATATATATATATATATATGTTTGTTGTCCTTGCTCTTGAAGTTGGGCATGCTGCATTGCATCATGTTGTTCTCTTCGACTTCGCATATGCCTTGTTGAAGTAACGATAGCCCATCATACCATATATTTTAGTCTTTCTAGTAACTTTATGTATTTTATGGTTTAGTTTTGTAATAATTCGAAGAAATGATCGCTAAAGGAGAAAAGTGCGTAAAAGACCTTGAAACCACCTCAAATCACCCAAATCATACAACTTTGTGGTCGTGCTATATTTTTTTTACAAGATGTATCAAGTAATCTCTTGGGGATAGTCATTATGGACATTTCAGTAAGGAGAAACAAGACAAGGAGTGAATAAGTCAGAGTAACCATCTACTGACACTTGCACAACTTGCGGCTTGGGTGGAAAATCAAAGTGTTTGTGATTGCATTATGTGTGTTCTGCATCAAATCATGCACATAGTGCGCGTTCGTTTCCCGAATCAGTTGGAGACGCACATCAAGAAAAGGTAGCACTCTATTATTCCTATTTAATTGGTTATTGAACATCTCAAGCTGAGTAAAGTGGTTCTCGAAGGCTAGAGGTTGTCTGAAACATCCTAGGGGCCAATTTTTATCATCTGGTGACCCTATACTCATGCATTACTTTTTATAACATTTGTGTCTAGTTTTAATATGAATGGCTAGATTTCCAGATTATGTGAAGTAGAGAATTTTCTATTCAGCTGCTTGGACCATGTAATGCGCTATTTACATAATTCATTCATAAGACCAAATATATGGCTGACTACACGACAACACTTCAGGTATGACAGATAAATTGTTATTTATGTAATTGTTAAACATGTTACATTATGTGTTGTTTAGTAATAATATATGTCCATGCATGCATGAAAATTTCAGAACTATGACTGAATCACCCCCGGGGATTATACAGAGTCTTATAGGGAGGATCGACACCTGCATACCATGATGTTTGTACCGATGAAGAGTCTCCTTGTCACAGACCCTTATAGAGTGCACTTGGATCATATTATAGCTACGCATTATCATTTATACATGTATGCCAAAGACTGTCAAACACACATGTTACATACCATCATCCTTTACTTAGGTTGTATCATATATGAACCTTGCATCGTCTGTTATATGTTGGAGCAAGTGTTACGCCAATTTGGATTTGTCCAGACCATTCCAAAGAATCTAGCCCAGTCTTCTTCATTTGTTGCGACCCGACAACAGGCGTCTATGGCTTATACCGGCTTTCTTCATCGTGTGTTGTCTATTTAGGACTTGAGAACTAATGTGTTAAACGATTTTGAGACAACACACAAATACATGCAACGATGGGCATGCTATCTAGTAGGGTTCATGATTTATTTGATTTGCATATTATGTTTGGAATTTCTTTGTACGATCTTGATATTGGTTAACGCATGTATATTATTATTATTATTATTATTATTATTATTATTATTATCATTATTATTATTAGTGTTGTTGTTGTTGTTGTTTCAGTGTAAATTTACAAAATAAATGCGTTCTTTGTCCTAAATACTTAGGATTTATGTCTTGACACAGTTTAGATTATATATTCTTAACATATATTTTACACATTCTCGGATTACATAATCCGAAACTTGCCAACATATGGACTACGAGTGACGTTAGAAACCAATCTGATGGAAGGTTTGACATATTTCAGATTATATAATTTGAACGATGATTTTTTTTGTTAAAATTATGTTTTCCAAATTGTTTTGAAACAAGTGTTAGAATAACCAGGGTAATTTTTAGGTTTTTATTGAGATTTTAGGAGTTTTTTTTGTGAAAAATTTCAAGAGTTTCAGATTGTATTATTTGTAATAAAAAAATGCTTCAAATTGTATAATTCAAATGGGGTAAAATGAAAAATTTAAAGGGTGCATAAGATGGTAGAAGGGTGAGAAAAGAGATTCACATAAATTTAATAACAAATGGGCCTTAATATTATTTGGGCCTCACATGGTCTGAAATAGAGTAACCCAATCTAATAATTTCCTCAAGAAAATTGCTCTTCTCTCCTTTGTTTTTTCTCATTCGCCAATCTTAAAAGTGTGTGCATGAGTTAACTCACGCTGAAAAATATTCAACGTGAGTTAACTCACGTTGAAAAAGCCGAGCGTGAGTTAACTCACGTTGGACATTTTCCAGGAAATGAACAATTTTGAAAGGGAGAAGAGCAATTATCTTTCCTAAAATGGTTAGTCGCGTTGAAGTTGTCCAAGTAATATACGCGAAGTCTGACTTTGTAAAAAAAAAAACAGCACATATTCTAACCATATATTTTGATATCCTTATTATTTTTGACCTTGTAATGTACGTGAAGTAAAAAAAAGCGATACAGAGGTTAAAAAATTTCATGATTTTTTCCAACCATGTTTAAGATGTTAAAACATGTATTTACACAGATATTTAGAATCTTTCGACTAGGGGCAAATTATTAATGAACTTTTTAAGCGCCAAAAAATAAAATAAAAAAACAACAGAGATCTCAACCTATAAATCAAATTTTGAGATGATTGTTTGCACAGACATCTATAAAAATACATAAAAAAAGATCTGCAAAGTTTCATAGCCTTTCAATGATGTTTCAATTTATTTTTATTTTTCAATCAAAACGTGCTAAATTTCAATTTTGTTCCGGACAAGCGTATATTCACGGGTCTAATTTTGTAGGCTATGTTAGGACATCATAAGAACGGTCACCATGAAATTTTAGAGTTTTTACACGATAGACAAAATTAATTATAAATTATTTAAGAAATTCATAATTATGAGAAATCAAAATTCATAATTATTCCCTCCTTAGTCGAAATAATCTACATTTTTGTGCATGACATATTTTAACGTCTTAAATATGTTTGTAAAAAACCATGACAAAATTCAACATTTATGTCACTTTTTTAGATTACGCGTATATTATAAGGTAAAACATAAGAAGAATTTCAAATTGCACAATTAAAATATGTGATTTTTTTATTTTTCAGGGTCATTTTATCATACATCACGTATGTTATAGAGTCGATTTAAACAATTAACCCTTCTCCCAAATAAAGAATTAATTAAGAGATTCTATCCAACATAAAAAAAAAAAAA
>Ga0228710_1010578_pt1 | contig 12260 bp, 3 predicted proteins | sample MedpolnodulmetaG_FD_177995 | JGI IMG/M metagenome (GOLD analysis project Ga0228710, IMG submission 177995) | Root nodule microbial communities from Medicago polymorpha collected in Santa Monica, California, United States - pink nodules | ecosystem: Host-associated > Plants > Roots > Nodule...
TTTTAAAATACCTCTCTGCCGAAATTTTCACTGAAATGTCAGAGAACGATCAGATTAAACTGCGTACGAATGTAGGGCCCGACGACACGTGTCAGTGACATGTTAGGTCAAAAATTGGGGTATGACACAGCCCAATAACTTTATTCTCCTCGAACCTTGGTAAGGTAGACACTGATAGGGTTGTCCGTTTGTAGAACTATCGAGAGGGAGAATGTGTTATGTACTTCTAAGATTCATAGATAAACAAACATTTAGGAGCATTGGGACCACACTGATGGGAATTTAGGAACGCTAATTTAAGTCTATGTTTCAATTACCTATGAGAGAGTAAGACCCTATGTGTACCTACATGTGTGATCAGCAGGTGCAACTCAATAGCTTGAGGGAAATGAGCCCATATCTCCGAGAGAGTAAGGCCCCATACGTACCTACCTGTGTGATCACTAAGAGCAACTCGACATCTAATAGGTAGTAAAACCCCACGAACTCATCACTTAGATAGGTTGTGATAAATAACATGAATAAGACTTGACTGTTACGTAATTGCAACAAATAAATACAGGGGATTTAAAGAATCCTAACCACCGTTAACATTCTGAAATCAAAACAAGTAAACTTTGCTATGTTGGAAACAAATTAAATTTCAAAACTCCAAACCCTTATCTTTTATTTATTTTATTGTTCCTAAATAAGTAACGCGAATTTTTTGGTTGAAATGACAATCCTTGTGGATATACGATACTTTACTTATCACTTTATTACTTGGTAAACGATTTGGTACACTAGCTTAAATCCGACCATCAAGTTTTTAGTGTCGTTGTCGGGGATGGGCTTTTTCCCCTTCTGTTACGTTGAGGGGAAGGAGGGCGATATGCGTGCATGGGAGTTGATTACCTCATCCCTGTATCACGAGTATCCTCCATCTTCTTGATACGCCTATTCTGATCCTCACACATTTGCATTTAATGATGGAAAGTCTAGAGGATGTTGTTAAGCATGGCATATGCGGGAGATACGTTGCTCGACTCTTCATTGGGTCACGACATACCATATAATGGAGCTTGAAGAAGCGAATTGCCAACTGCGAAATTTGGCGGTGGGGCTCCTCCCTTGAGCCATCAACGGGGGACGGAGTCAAAGTATGACCGTCGCCCTGAGGACGATGGATTTTGCTCTAGATTTGAGATGCAGATCCTTTAGCCATGATGATGAATGAGTGTTTTTGAGATTTTTGTGTATAGTTTGTTATTTTGGAAAAAGAATAGGATAACTATTTTCCAACAAACGACGTCACTCATTGTACCTGATTAGATGAATGACATCTGATGTGGTTGTTTTAGGCGCTTGTAGGCTCTAGAACAACGAAGTGTGTGTACCTGCAGACACTTTGATGTTCAAATCAGTTTGAGAGCAAAGAACGGGGGTAACGATTTAAATAGATTGTACCTTTGGGGATTGATTGAAGTCACTTATATATAGTGAAGAGGTGCATGAGCCGTTATGAGTGGCACAACTGTGCTCGACGGTTACAAATCCCTAGGGATCGTGGCCGTCGAGTGAGACTTTTTTGGGCACGTGTTTTTTTTTTTGAATGGCAAAATAATTTTTTTGGGCACGTGGGTGACGTGCCGATTCAACTTTGAACTAATCACTCGGAGTGCTACGAGTAACCCCCTCGCAGGGAGGGGATGTGAGAAGAAGGAATGGTCCAATGTTGTAGTGGGCCTATTTTGTTGAGCTTGTATCAAAAAATGAGCTTAGCCATTTGCTCGGTTCAGAGCAACATAGATATCTCATTAACACATTAAAGTACTTCGTTAATTACTAAAATGAAGTACATTTTAGGCTTAAACTTAGCTATCTACAAGTCATCATATGCGTCTCTTCTTTTGTTCTCTTAATAAGTTTACATATACGTACGTTTAAGGCCTGGCCATTTAATCACCTTTTCATTTACTTTTGACAATATCCCTTTTTTCCTTTATGAATGTTATTGTCTCATACGAAAACAACAAAGTCTTCTGCTCCTTTCTTAAAATGTAATTTTTAATTGTGTTTCATCGAAGCACCTTTCTTCCATTTGCTTACTAACCCCACAAGACTTGCATCCGTAACAAGAAACAAAAAAGGGCTAGTGGATCACATCGTCTCATCCCTTTTGTGCTACAAACTCCTAAGTGGAACTAGCATTGATCAACACCGATATAGAGCTATTAGAAATACATGCCCACATCCATTTTCTCCATATCTCATTGAAACTCATTCACCATGCCTCTTCTATGAGTGGTTCGGTTCATACATCCTGCTGATTGTATGTAGAGATAGGCAACATATATGAATTTATGTTTATATTAGTACTACTTGTATTATACTTCATTTTTAAATTTCAATAAATTTTGCCATTCAAATTTTTTTTTAGTAAAATAACAACTAATATTTGCAAGGCTGTTTAATATAGATCCGATCCAACGGTGGACCATGCTATTTTTAATATATTTTAATAAAATATTATTTTCGTTCTCCATTTTTATTATTAGAGTAAATTACACTCGCATTCTCTGAAAGATGCTTGAATTACACTCCTTCTTTTTCTTAGGTTAAAATATACAATTCTCTCCCCTCCAATTTAAAACATATTAGAAAACATTTCACTCCTCTCCCATGAAAGAAGCTTGAATTACATTCTCCTCCCCTCTTATGTTATAATCTAAACTTTGCTTCCTTAATAATTTTTTTTTTGTTTTTAAATTAATTTTTCTTTGGTAAAGTTCGAATGCATATTTTTTGCTATTTTTTATTCACAAATTTATTAACATATAGTTTTAAACCCTATTATAAAATATAAAACAACAGAAAATAAAGTTAAAATACGTTAAAAATTACTAAAATCGATAAAGTATGATTATTTAAAAGCGAAGTTTATAACCTAAATTATAAAAGATAACAAATTTTAAATTTAATTATCATTGTCATTTAAAGAATAAAGAAACCGAATTTATATTTTTTAAAATTAGTATATATCATAAAAATATTTATTTATGTTAAAATAGATTAAAGTGTAATTCATATTTAATTATTAAGGGATGAGGTTGTAATTCAAGCATCTTATAGGGAATGTGAGTATAAATTTTATTCTTCATGGGAGGAGAATGAATATTGTAACAGATCTTCTTAAAGGAGATGAATATAATTTACTCTTATTATTATTATAAAATTGGTCAACTACGTAAATGCTCCTTATCCATATACATAATTTTGTTTTTAGTCCCTCCACAAAAAAGCTCACTTTATTGTCCCTCTAAAATATTATGTCTGCATTTATAGTCTATGTTAAATTTTCCATCAACATTTTTAATCTCTTTAGTTCTCAAAAAAAAAAAAAAAAAGTAATCCATGTAAAATTCAGAGATTAAAAAGTGCGGTTTTTTTTGTTCGATTTAAAAACAAAATTTATGATATTTATAGGGACAAATTACTTGAGTCTTGTGTAACACATAAGTAAAATTCACATTTGAACCAATTTTGAGAGATCCATATTAAAAACATCAAATTTTTGGATCCTTTAGCTTCTGTGGTACATCTTGTAATAGAAGAGCTTGGTTTTATAATATTTTGTTTAGCTTCTTAAAAAAAAGAAAGAAAAGATATATACACATGTTGATAATTATTCTGGAACATCTAATATGAACTTGATCCAAACGTAGCCCTTATTATAATTTCGATAATTTTAATAAATTTTTTTTTTGATCTGTTCTTCATTTTTTATTATCATAAAATATATTTTTTCTTCAAAATTTAAAGGCTCACCCATAAATTAGTTTTGAGAGGTTTTTTTTTGAACAAACAAAAATGAGATGTATTACCATAAAGAAAAGGTTCTACCTTCTAGTCTGCAATTTTTTTTTTGTAGGAATCAACTTCTGCAACTTGGTACCAAACTTCCGTGGCTTAGTTTTTTTATAACACTATGCCAAATACTTACGATATTTAAAGGGGTTTGCTAGGATACATCTACTAATTTTTATGTGGGAGTGTTTTAGTAAAGATATAACTAAAAGTTGTTAAATACACATTTAAGTGAATGTTGATAAAACACATCTTCTAAAAAATAAGTGGGTGTATGTTAGCAACTTCTATAGACATTTGCTAGAATACACAACTTATTTTTTAAAAGATGTGTTTTAGCAAGTTATAACCAAAAAATAGTTAAATACACCTTAAAGTGTAGCTTGCTAAAACACTCATACTTAAAAACCAGTTGGTGTGTTCTAGCAAACCCATGGTTAAATGTTAAGGTCATACAATAAAAACGATATAGATGATCCAACTTCAGTACTCTTATAAAAAAACATGATGACTCAAACCTGTTTCTACAGCTAGTATAGCTTGGCAGAAAATCATCATTAAGGTATATAAAGTCAATCGTTATTTGTCATATAATTAAATTGCAGAATCAGAAACATCAGCAATCTGTCGAAGCTAAGTTGTAACCATTTTCTTTTTTACATTTTAATTTTGGGTAAGTGTAATATGAACATCTAAAAAATGTTTAAATATAGATCTTTATCATTTTTAATAAAAAATAAATAAATATTTATAATAATAAAAAATTAAGAACAAAATTAATACTTTATTAAAATTTATCAAGGATCCACTACTGGACTAAAATGATATAAATTCTAGATATAAAATGATATAAATTTTTTGCTATAGTTTAAATATAGATCTATATTGACAACCCTTCAATTTCTTGAGTGCATGGAGTTCTAATAATGTATTTTTAATTTTTTTTTTATTGGTCAGGCAATATGTACTTAAGTTCAGTAATGCTTAAGTTACACTTGAGTCTTGTGTTTGGCGTGGTGACGTGGTGTTCGATTTTAGGTTGGGTGTTTATCATTTTGTGTTGAAATGTTAATCGCATATTTTTAATGTTTCTATAACACATCAGTAATTTATTATATACAATTACCATTGCTTGTTCAGTTCAAAAAGATAACTATTACTTGTTAAATAATGATGCATCGGTCAAGAATTTTCAAGAATATTTTAATAATGCATACGGTAAACCATAAAATCATCCAACCTTCGATCAGATCAACTAATTAAAGCACATACATCTTCTGCCTCAAATAGATGTGAGCATTTTGCGATCTCCACAATGACTCAGCAGTTTTTCAGACTAATAAGAAGCCTAATATCTCCCCCCCGCCTAAGTCTAACATAATACTAAGAAGACTCGTTAAATCTGATGATAAACAAACTCTCACCCCCAACTTTACAGGCTCATTACACAAAACACAAGAAGTACCCCAAAGTCAACTATAATTCTCCTTGAAAAAAGATTCAATCGAGTCGAAAATTCTATCCTGGAGCAGTTGCCAAGAGAAAACTTTCACCTTGAGATGAGACCAAGACTCACAAACCCTTGAAAGAAGATGCATAATTTCATCTGACCTCATATCCACCTCACTAGCTCTCTTATAAAGGAACCTATAAGTTGATTTTATTGAATAAACACTAAAATAATCATTGTTCCAAACCCAAAATTCTACACCTTCAAAGAAGATCAGACTCTCTAAAGTATGAAATAGCTCTCCCAAAATCATTATCTCCTACTAAAAAATTTCCCTCCTCCACATAAGATCTCAAACCCACCCATATCCCTCTATCATAGTCATATCAATCACTTTATTCTTTATGAATAGAGATCTAAAAGAGCATGGAGTAACAAATCCTCAAAGGAGTAACAGCTAGATATCATTCCAGAAAGGTTCCATTGAGACCCTTTCACATATCTATCCTCAATGATATCTTTCCACAAAGTCTCACCTCCCATAATCAATCTCTAACGCCACTTATTCAAAAGGAAATATTACACAACCTTAAATTCTGAAACTCTACCATCCTTCACTCTTAAGCTTACAAAAATTTGACCGTTGGACACAAGGAATCCTTCTCACCCCTTTAAACCCTCCCCTCAAAAAACGACGCTCAATCCTCACCATCCGTCTCCTAACACCATTATTAGGCATTTTCAGAAAGGAAAGGAAAAAAATCGGGATTGAATTGAGGACCGACTTTAAAAGAATCATCATTCCGCCCTATCTGAAAATCTATTACTCGACGAAGAGTTACCTAGGTATCCAACAAAGTTTTCCATGTAGACATTTTCATAGAATTAGTCTCAACCAGAAGACCTAGTTACTTAAAAGGAATCAAACCTATAATATAAACAAGGTATCATCAGGATATTGAAAGTACACCACAGACAACCCAGAACTTTCAACTATAAAACCTGTAAACATACCAAATGTCTCTGCCTTCCTAATAGACAAATGTAACATCTCTTCAATTAGAATAAAAATGAAAGGAGCTAGAGGGTCACCCTGCTTAAGACCTGGTTGAATATTAATATCCTAGATTGGAAACCCATTCACTAGCATCGAGAGATTAGCTGCAAAAATACATGCTCGCATCTAAGCACAACACTTATCATCAAAATCAAATCTCTTCAACATATATTCCAGGAAACTTCAACTCACCGAATCATAAACTTTCTCAAAGTTCACTTTGAAAATTAGGCAATCATGCTTAGATTTTTTTGGCCAGATCCAAAACTTCTTTAACCGCCACCACCCTATTCACCAATAGTCTACCTTTAAGAAAAGATGATTGGTTGGACAAGATGATTTTATCCACCATCAACCTATACTACATTTGATTATAGAAGTCATCAAAATTCTAGAACGTAGTATCTAGAATATACCTTTCACATACATACACTTATAAATCGGTAAACTTACGTACAATTGTATTCAAACAGATATAATGTCAATAATATTAAGGATTTCAATATACATCAATATCTTATTGTAGGGTTTTCTTGTTATTATTTTGTAACTTGGTTCTGTTGCTTTTTGAGGAACTCCTTGTGCATAGGCAGCAGTCTTTAATATAATCTACTAGCTTCTGAAAAAAAGTAATTAAGAAAGTTCCTTGAATATATTATGCATACACATCAATATCCTCATATTCTTTCTTTTTTTTAGGGAATATCCTCCTATTCTTATTGTTGGCTTTCAGCTAGAAAACATATGCAACAAAATTTGGTTACACAAATTATTTCTATTGGTATTTCAAGTTTACTACTATATATTGCTGGTTTTTTTCACTAAAAATTCTAATGGGAAACTACTAAAATCTATGAACTCTGTAAAAATAAGAATCTTATTTTTAATTGAAGAGCTTCCCAATCAAATGAAGACTTATAAATTACTTGGATTTATCCTTTTAAAAATATTACATGGATTTAATTGATTCACATTTCTTATGATTTGTGTATATGCATGTATGACTTAATGCATGCTTGATAAGATTTTTTTTTGACAATGAAGTGCTGGACAAGTTGACACGCTAATAAATTCAGCAAAAACAAAAAGAAAAAAACAATACCTGCCATGAACCACCAAATCAGGTCTTATAAATTCACAACGATTACGACAATAAAATTTATTCTGTAAAAAAAAAAAATTAAATCTAAAATAAGGAAACAAATTGAAACAAAATTCAATGTTTTTTTCGTTAATGTTTGAGATGAAAACATCTTACAGAAAATGAAAAAGATATAAGAAATACTCTATGATTTAACTTTCGATTATAATACCTATTTTTTTGTAATTAAGTACTTTGAAGTTTTAAAGTGGATAGTTTTTTTTTTTGGTTACAAAGTGGATAGTTTTATATTATATATATAAGTTTTTTAAAATTGGATATCAATTGATTTATATTAATTTCTTGTTAGCAACATATCGAAACATAAAACTTCTTACTCAACCTGTATTCTGCTAGAAAAAGCTCAAAGATCTTGAACTTTAATTCTGCTGTACCTGCTGCTATAAGGTGGCCCGAGTATGGGCACGAGGGACGACCGTCCAAAGCACCATTTTGTTTAAGGGCATCAAAATTATTAACTTTACATAGTAGGGCATCAAAATTATTAACTTTACATAGTAGTTAGTATCATATATACATATATATTATTTTCCTTTAATTACTTCTCTCTCTTTTCTTTTTTTTTTTTAAGAAACTTTAATTAATTCTCTTGAAAATATATTTTTGAAAAACCTTGATTATGAATGAATGTTTTGTCAAAAAAAAAAAGAAAATCAAATAATTAAAATGACATAACTTTATTGATCCGGTCAAACATATAATCTTAAAACCACCCGGCTGTTCTTACCAACAATATGTGATATATATGCTTAAAAGAATTTTCAATATGTCAAGTAATAATTTTTTTTTTTAAAAAGAGTTAATGCATAGATTAAACAAGAAAAAACTATGTAAATTATATTGGATCTGCTAGAAATATAGTTGAACTTTAATTTATATAATATAACATCAACCACACTTTAAATATTGGCTAGAAATAATACACGCATCATATATATCCTTTGAAGCCAAACTGTCACATGCCCTTGGCAGATCTTTGAGCAAAACAAAAACAAAAACAAAAAAAATTTAGTACAGAATACAGACATTGTCTAAAGGGAAAAATAGAACAGAAAATGAAATGTCTCCATATGAAAACGATTCTTTGTAAAAGCACTTTTAGAATAATTGATTCTTATGATCTCAGAATATGCTGAAAATATCAGCTAATATCGATTTGGACTGGTATTGCAATCCTCCCATGATTTTCCAAAGATTTGAAGCCCTAAAAAGTTTAAACCTAAAAATTGTAAGTATCACAAGATTCACAAAAATAAAAATAAAATAAAAAATTAGCCTTTTGTTAATTAATTTTATATCTTGAAACAGTGAAACAATTATAAAAAAAAATACACAAATTACCTGATGATAGATTCATTCTTGATATTGCAGAAAAGTTGGATCTTCCAGTGGCAGCATCATTGTTATTATTATTAGCATCCCAATTTGGTGATAACATTGGAGAGTCATGACAATCCCTAGTGTTGTGATCAAAACTAGGTTCCTTAGGGATCAAATTAGTGTTTTGTTGATAATGATGAGAAGAAGATTTCTTCAACTTTCTCTTAATCACAATAGATTCCTCAATGAAGTTAAAGATATCATCTCTTTGAAGTGATTTTGAAGTTTCATCTTCATTAGGCATCAATTGATGAAGGATTTGTTGATTTTGATCAATTTCAGGATATTTTTCTTTCAAATCTTCTTGCATCTTCATCTCACTTGCTCTTTCCCTTGCTCTTGCTTTCTCCCTAGAATCCTTTGTCTTTGAAGATTCTTTCTGTGCCCTTTTCATCTTTCTATCTTTAGAATAATCTTCTTCATCTCCTTCTTCGGACGACGAAGAAGAGAAGCTATGATCACCATCGTCGTCATCGCCAGAAGCTATGTTGTTCTTGCTTCTAGTTAACTCTTCAATTGCTTCTTTTGATTTATTGAAGAGCCATTCAAGTGTGTTGCTAGCTTTGTCAAACCCTAACATGTCTTGAAGATCGAAGAACTTCCTCGCGATCTCGATGGAAAGTCTCACCCTTCTGTCTCTCAAACCTTGAGATGTGTGAATCTTGCTATGCCTGTCTTTCTTAGCCGGTTTCTTGACCGGTTTCTTTGTGAGCAAATTTGAGAGATTGTAATGAGAAGAACCACTTAGATCTTGCTTCAACATAGCTGCATAGTCAGCAACAGCCCAATTTGTTAGTGTATCAGGATTAATTGGAACATGATGATGAGTTGTCTGTGTGTAGGGAACAGAAATAGCTGCTGGATCATGAAGAAAGTTGTTGATGTTGTTGTTGGTGTTGTTGTTATTGTTGTTGTTGTTGTTGTTAGAAGGAGCATTTTGATCAGGGGTAAGGAAAGTAAAAGGAGGGTATGAGTGTGAAGAAGAAGATGAATTCGGATTATAACAAGGGTAAGGACCTAAAGAGCAATAAGTTGAAGGAAACATTTTAAGGTTGATTGAAACAATAATACTTAACTCAAATGGAGTAAAACCCTAGTTTCTTGTTTCACACCAAAAAAGAACAAGAGGTATATAGCTATGTTCTTATGGGTTATAGTGAAGTAGCTTCCTAAAAACACCTTTTTACACGGATATTAATTATTTAGAGGAAATGAACTACTTACTAGTTAAGGACTATAGTGAACCTAGAAGAGAAAAAAAGTGGTTTGAAAGAAATTGATGATGATAGGTGAAGGGTTTTCATTTTGGACAATGATATGGAAAGTGAGATTTGGTTTGCATAGTTTCCATTGTAAGAAGAATAAGCCTCCATATTTATCTGGGTGTGATGGACAAGGCTCATGTGGGTTGGAACTATTGAGAAGGAGAGAGAAAATAATAATGATGATGATTAATAATAAAATAAGGAAAACAAATTAGGTTCTATCTTCTATAGATTTTTTCCCTTAAGGGTATTCTATAGATGTTATTTTTCCATAAGAAAAAAAATGATAAATTAATATAGAAATACAAGATATTCCAACTCAAATACAATGAGGTGTTAAAAAAAGTATATACACCTAACAATATCATAGAGAGATGGTGGTCTAGATTACTTCTTGCAAATCTAAGTGTTGTTTGTGTTGTTCTATTACATCTTAATTTTTTTGGTTCTCAAGGAAAGGTCTCCTAAAAATCTAAACTTAATTTGGTAGGTAGAAAAATAAAACATATGAAAGAATTGTTACAATCAATATTTTATTTGGATTCTTAGAAAGGATTCATCTTCAATCGTTAATTAACCACTTTATTTTAGTCAAATTTAAACTTAAAATGGTTCTCTATATAAACAATTGAATTTTGATTAGAGAAATGTAAAACACAGTATATAATAAGTAACTATTGATAAAAGAAAGGGTCATGCTAACTAGTGTTCTTCGGGCAATGGTTAAGGAATCTACAAATGAAAATTTTGTTTTAAAAATATAAGATGTTGCTTTTGATAAAGTAATGATTACACAACTTTTTCATAAATACTTATTTATTTTAGATGCTTAACAATTGTCCTTAGGACACTGGTTAGCATTCTCCTAAAAGAAATTGCAACTAATTAGGGTTTAAGGTCATAATAATAGATAAACAAGTAACGCAGGATAAGACACACATAATTGGCGGATTTTGTGCCTTATTATGTGGGAGCAACGTAAGCATCGCAGGGTCATATCATTCATTCATTCATTCAACTTTTGAGCCCGTTAGTACTTGTGTATGTATATGTGTGTCATTGTCGTGTATAGAAACTATAGGGTTTAGGGTTATCCTTGGTTTTGCAGAGAATTTAAAAAGGAATGATGAAAGATTAAAAGTAAGTAGGATTATGTATTGTAAATGTAAATTATACACACGTGTTTGCCTTTTGACTTGTTGCTGAAAAAGTAGGGGGGCTGCAGAAGAAAATTATTAATATTAATAATTACTAAAATAGAAGAAGAGAGATAGTGAAGTGAAGACATTGGATTCACGTTCTAGCCAAAGGGCTACCAAGTTAAAATAATAGTAATAGTTAGAAGCTGTAATAAATAGGGTTTTCTGCTTCTACAGTCTAGGTTTTTTTATTATTTTATTCTAAAACCTATTTTTTATTTTTAGAAGATTTTATTCTAAAACTTGAAGGGTATATTAAGATTTGATATTGTTTTTTAAAGTTTGGCAGATAAATTATAATTTATGTACTTACATATTAGTTAATATTTATTAAAATAAATGAAAAAAAACTAAAAATATGTTACTAAAGAAATAATTAATACAATTGAAAATCACTACTAGAAAAAGAAAAATTTGAGAGGGAAATTAGTGACGGAAAAATTGAAATTCCTCACAAATTTCTTGGTCGCAAAATTTAGTGACGGAATTTGAGAGGAATTTCACGTTTTCCCTCACTAATTTTTGTTTTTTTAGTAGTGAATATAAATTTATATAATCTGACAAAATTGAGAAAAAGAAATTACATAAAAGACTTATATATAACAGCGATTGTAGTAATATATAAAAATCAAACACGATTGATTTTGAGGCGGGCCATCCGATTGTAGTATATTAATCGGGTTTCTGTCAATCCGAGTGAATTTTACAAAAATAATAGAATTTTTTTAAAACCTAGGAGTGTATTGAAAGCACATTTGTTAAGGTGATGATGCAAACCGATCAATAAACTTGAATAAAATACGATATCCTAAGAACGATGATGGTCGTAGAGTCGAAATATTGTCGTGGCGACGACAATAGAAGTTATTGTATGTATAGCACTACTTAATTCCTTTTTTTT
>Ga0228710_1010580_pt1 | contig 12258 bp, 10 predicted proteins | sample MedpolnodulmetaG_FD_177995 | JGI IMG/M metagenome (GOLD analysis project Ga0228710, IMG submission 177995) | Root nodule microbial communities from Medicago polymorpha collected in Santa Monica, California, United States - pink nodules | ecosystem: Host-associated > Plants > Roots > Nodule...
ATTGGATCGTGATTCACTGCAGTTAAAAAAAATGATGCAGTCACAAAGTCAAATAAAACACAACCATCTGATTAAATCAAGGGTGCATATTCACCTTCTCTAATCTTTCAACTTTAAGCCACAAACACAAGATAAGAAAAAAGCTAAAACCATCGTTCATCCCTCCCCCTCCTAAGATTCACCTTCTCTTCTCTGCAGCTTCAACCACAATCTTTTCTATTCCTTCAACATGTTAGAGCACTCACCTTTTCAAATAAAAAAAGTTTGAGTTTTGAGTTTTGGGTTTCACATAATTGATTTCTCTCATCTGTAAATTGACCCCCAAACACAAGATCTTGTCGAAAACATCCCACAAAAAGAGAACACCGTGTTTTCTGGAATTTATTTCCCTTTTTATCAATTTAGTCCAATTCATTCCAAGGGAAGAGAGAGTTCCAATTCAACAAGAATTTCAATTAATTTCATTCTGATCCATTCAAATTCAATTTCACAGTGAGGGGTTGGTTGTTTTCATTCAACCAAATTTCAATGAAACAACTTTAAGATATTCACTGAGGACATGATGAGAAATGCATCATGTAGAGGGGAAGATGGAGAAGACGTGTTTCCCTTTTTACTACCCTGTGTTATGGACTTGAGTGGAAAAATTGGTGAAAGTGAATTTGCACCCTTAATTTGATCGAATGGATGTGTATTGTTTGAATGCGTGACTGCGTCACTTGTGTGACTGCAGTGAATCACGATCCAGAAAAATTAATAGGTCATTTGGTCCCCTAATTAATTTCAAGTTTTCATTTTGGTCCCATAACTAATAAGACTCATGTTTTGGTCCCTTAAGTTGGCCTCCGTCGGTCAAATAAATCCTTTCCGTCAAAACATGAAACCTCCGTTAGTTTTTGCCACGTGGCCAAATCCTACGTGAGGCTTTTCATCCTCCTCCACCTTTCTAACACTTCCCTCAATCAAACTCAGAAGCATCACAAATTCAAAAATTCATCAATCTCACCAACAATTTCAATGTACCCACAAACATCAACAAATCCAAACATCAACAAATCTAGCAAAGTCATAAAACAATTCACCAATAGTAAAGCAAAAAAATCAATTCATAGAACAACAACATCAACAAATTCATGGATCTCTTCTTCTTGTTCGTGTTTCTTTATAGAAGCAACAACATCATTTAATTCAATCTCTTGTTCGTGCTTCTTCTTAGATCTGAAGGTTTCTTTCTCTCTCTTCATTCTTCTTCTTTTTTTGCTTTGATTCGCTGAAGAAGACAAATGAAAGAATTGAATCTGGAATTCGATTTTTTTTCTTTGCTGTTGGGATTCGAATCTGCAATTGAGAGAAGAAAGCACGACAACAATTGAAGGAAAAAACAAATCTTAAATCCCTAATTTTCGGATTTCGATTGAAGGAAAAACAATACGGCAGCAACACAATAGCAACACGGCAACAATGGATTTCGATTTTGAAAGGGAAAATTTTGAATCTTAAATCCCTAATTTTCGGATTCTGGGTTTTATACAATTTTTGGAATAGTGGGGTTTGTTGTTTTCGAAATTTGGGTTTGTTACAAGTTATGGAATAAGTGATTATTGAGAGTTTAACGATTAAAATAAGTGATTATTTTGTTTTTATGCAACAAATGGAGAATTGGAACAAATTGAGAATTAAATTGAATGTTGAAACGATCTTTTGGAGTTGGAAAGGTTTGGAAGGAAATGGAAGAGTAAGCCAAATGAAAAAGGAATATTGATGGGTATGAAAGGGAAATTGCAGTGGATTGTGATTACTAATTTAGAATTGAGAAGAGGAACATGATTATGGTGGAATGAATGATTTTAGGTTTGAGTTGATAATGATGGATGAGAGTTTAATTTATGTTGTTTGTTTTTCTGGTTTTTTTTCTGGATTTTTTTATGAATGTTGTTGAACATGATGTTGAAGATGATGAAGAAATTGAGGGAAGAAGATGAAGAAATTGAATAAAATAAAATAAAGTATTGATGGTTCACTGGAAGATACAATAGACTTGCATGATCCAACGGTCATCTTTCTTAAAAAAAATCAAAGGGTTAAAATTGAAAAAAATAGTAAGGTCTATGGTGGACTGTCTACAATGTTGGTCCACCATAGACATTTGAGGTTAAAGTTAACACCCATGGATTTATTTGACCGACGGAGGTGAACTTGAGGGACCAAAACATGAGTTTTATTAGTTATGGGACCAAAATAAAAACTGATAATTATTTAAGGGACCAAATGACCTATTAAGCCTATTTTTAAATACAACATTAATGGCAATGACGTTTAAATGCATGACCTCGTACAACAAAGTAAGCTCTCACCGTTTAGCATGTCTAGTATACACTAGAAATTAATGTAAAAAGTAGGCTCCATATTTATTATAGGTTTGAAGAAATTTGATGTCTAATTCTAAGCCCTAGCTACTCTTAATTTAGACTACAGAGTGCAGGTTATCTAAGAAGGACTTGACAGTTTGCAACAATGCCATAATGTAGCTTAAGAAGCTTGCAAATTGGGTGAACCATACACATGATAGAGAAATAATTATGCAAACATAATAGGAAAATTGTTGAGAGTGCTTGAGAGAATGTAAGTAAGAGAAGGAAAAAGAGGATGATGATAGCTATGAGAAGAACAAAGAAAACGAATGAGGCATGGAGAAGGGATTGTCGTTTCGAATAGGCAATTAGCTAAACTTATTAAAACAGTAAATTAAAAACAATAAAATGGAGGGAGTTTTTAAGTTTGATTTGATTGCACAAAGCAGTTGAGTTGTTTCCAGAAAAGGAAAGGTTTGATACAGAGATTTAGCAACGATTAGAATTCTTCGAATCCCCTCTATCTCTTAATTGGGATTAATACAAATACAATTATTAGTTATGAAATGAGAGGTTTGATTCAAGTGGCTAGTTCGGTGGGATCTAGCATCCCTTCAGATGTCAAGTTGCTTCTCAATCTCTCTAAAGGTCATACGTGAAGTATGGGGTATAGCGTCGTCAACCCTATAGCATTCCGTACGTGGTCGGATAGTTATTAAGGCAGGGATTTACTCTCTCATAAAAAATCGAAACATAAGCATAGCAAATATTTCTAAATTGTCATCTAAAGGAACCATTTTTACTTATGAATCTTATAATTTCACCACATACCTTTTCTTGTAAGTAATTGATTAAATGGATATGCATAACCCTATCTTACTAGGGTAAGATGATAAAATTCATACGCAACAATTCAGAATATAAGCCGGATAAACTTTTGTAACCTATTTCTATGTTCAATGAAACTTACTAGGTATGTCACCCTCCCTAGGATTATGAAGGCATTAAGGTTGATGCATACAAAAATTAAATACATCTTAAATAATAACTGAATGAAATAATTGTATTAATAAAATTCAAAAAACAAACATACGTTCATCCTAGAACCCTAATCAAAAGGTGTTTAGTTACTCATCGCGTGTGATAAGAAACTAGAGTTTTGTTTGCTCTCTGTCTCACATGCCTTGCGCACGCACCTCATGCATGGCTTCAGCCCTCAATGCCGTTTTTGTCTATTTCTTTGCTTTTTTGAGTGCTTTATTCTTCTAAATTGGTCTTGGGACTTGGGACAAAATTTTCCCAACTTGTAATGTCTTCATAAGCCTCTTGAATCTTCATTTAATGTCTTCCATATCTTCATGAGGTGTCTTGATAATTGCTTCCCCTCCCAAAACAAGAGTAGATGATGAGTTGATTAGATATGATACAAAGTTTCCGCCGGCCGCATAGGAGTGACTAACTTCTGTCGCGGAGGCACCTGATTTTTTCCATACGCAAGATCTAGGAATCGAACCCTTGACCACACTTAAGGAGCTCAAATCCTTTACCACTTTGACCAATCCATTGCTGGTGTCTAATTCCTTGATTGCCCTTATAAATATAATATTGAATACATATTAAAATAAATTTTAGTAATTACTCACCTAAAACTAATTTTGTTGTAACGATCCAAACAAAATGTGTTTTCAAACATAAATAACCCACTTTTTACTAAAATCACATAAGAATCTGGTAGATTTTCTAATTTTCTCTCTCTCTGAAAAAAGTCACTGTAGCCGTTTTTTTTTCGGCAACGTAACAACTCTCCGGTGAAGCTCCGGTTTGGCCTTTGCCACCTTCTCTGCACCTTTTTCATGGTGTTTCTTCCCCCACACACGATGTTTGATCTCTTTTCTATTGATTTTGCACCTTCTGAAAGTGTTCTCATCTCTATTGCTCCTTTTCTAGTGATTCTCTTTTATCTCCGTTCGCTTTGACTCATGGTTTATCCATGGCCGTTCATGGCTCAATTGGACACACCAGTGAATACTGCGGGGCCAATGCCAGATTCTGGAAAATAATTTTCTCAAGTTCTCTCTGGTGGTTCTTCCGGCTCCGATGACAATTTCCTAAAATTACCTCCCGAGGTTGTTATGGGAGCTTCAGTTCGTGTCAAAATTTCACAAGCTGCTTAGGAATCTGGATTAGCTGCGTGCAGGTTCAATCTCTATGCTCGTTTGACTCTCCACAAAGGGGATTCTCCATTAACAACACAAGCTTTGAAGCCACCTGCGCAATTGGAACTTGATTCCCCTTGGTAAGGGTTTCTTTGAGCTTAATTTCAGTTCATTTAAGGATTTGTAGCAGGTTTGGGCCAATGGTGTTGTAAACTTGAAACTTGGATTCATACGTTTCTACGGTTGGACAAAGGATTTCATACCAAAAGCTCAGGCACAGACTCACGCACAAGTCTAGGTGAGATTGATGCAATTACCACAGGAGTATTGGGGCAAGCAAACAATTTTTGAAATTGCCTCAGGTTTGGGCACACCCCTTACCATTGATGAAACAACACTAAACATGCGTTTTGGGCTATTTTCTAGAGTCTTAGTTGATGTTGACATGAGTGAGAAAATGTTTGAATCTGTGATTGTTGAAAGGGAAGGGCATGCTTTGGCCATAATGCTTCAATATGAAAAGTACCCCATGTTCTGTTCTCACTGCAAAACCATAGGACATAGCTTACAAGCCTGCTCCAAACTGAATCCTTATAAAAATGTTCAAGTTACTAAGGAAGCTCAACATGTCCATCAGAAAGCTCAAAATAACTCTGAATTGCCTGGCCAGAAAATTGATAGGTTTTAGGTCAATAAAGTTGCTTCTGCATCTGTTAGCGAACAAGCTCACAATGTAGCAGTTGATAACACTATGTTTGCTAAGATACATGCTGACATTCATGAAGTTCCCTATGTTTCAGCTGATGATTTTGAGGAAGGTGAAATATCAGCTCCTGAAAACACTGAAATTGTAGCCCTCAACACTGAACCTCATGCTAATGTTCAGAGCCAAAACATTGGGGACAACTTGAATCTCACTCTTCACAACTCACTTGAGTTGCTTGACAATGATTCTGCATAGGTCATAAGGAAGGCTAGGCCAAGTGATGAGGAATCTATTCCCATTTTACTTGATATGCAACTTGTTAAAAATCCAAATGTGGAAAACATTTCCCTAGGGAAGGAGAACTTGAATCATAACACAAACTTAGAGATTTCTGGTAACTTGGTAAATAGGAACTTTAAGAATGTTGCTTTGAGTTCAAGCAATCCTCTATTGGGCCCTGTTAATGGGAGGCAGTGATTCCCCATTAACATTGCTAGGGATCCTATTATCAATTTGCAAGCTGTCTTGACTAAGAATATCACTTATGATACACCCATCATCATGCCTGTTACCACTTATGATGAAGTGTTGGGGTCTGACAAAGGGAGGACTTCCAAACCTGTTAACAATACTAATAATGCTGAAGCTTGCAGGAAAAGTGAAAAAATTTTAAACAAGTTTTGGGCTGATGAATTGGACTCAGATTAGGCTTCTGACAACACTCTTGAGCCTGACATAAATGTTGAGATTAAAGGAGATATTGAGGATGGAAGTTTATTTGCTCCTTTTATGTCAAGACAAGAAGGCAGAAGAAGTCTAATAAGAAGAAACATGCCAATAAGATAAACAATACAATGGTCCAAAGCACAAGTAGTGAGCACATACAAACTCGTTCCAAGAAGGGTGTGATCAAAAGCAATCCAAAATATTTGTAGAAGTATATCCAAAGCTTATAAAAGTTGCTGTTATAGGCTACCATTCTACTATGCTTCTGTTTGTTTTGCCTTAGTTTGGCTTTGGTGTAATACTCTTGTGTACATGGGTTCAGGTCCCAAAATCCTGACTTTTTAGTGTTTTTGTGCCTTATAAAAAAAAAAAAAATTCTTTCGAACTTAATTCTCATCACCGTAGAAGCAAATACGTTTTTATTTATTTCCTATTTCATAGTCTTTTCTTTTAGCAAAAGATGCTTTGGATGAGATAGATTATATCTCTTTCAGTTTAGCTTGACCAGAGAATTAGTTGGATTCGAGTTTAGTCAAGGGAATATAAAAAGTGTTAAAATTTTAGAGTGATAGTTTTAACTTTATTGTAGTCTTATCCGGTTTAAAGGAATAGTCTCTACAATTGCGTGTAAAAAATCCATTAAAAAAATCTTATAAATATTTAAAAACAACAACAAAACCAAGAAACGATGATAGTAAAAAACTGTTTTGTCAATATGAAAGAGTGAATAATATAATATATAAGGGCAATATCGTCAATGGATTAACTGAGATATGTTTATTTGTTTCACAAGAAATAAAAAGAAATGCATCCAAGTGGTGAAAGAGTAATTACATCAAGCATGTTATTTTCAAATACAACAATGGTGAGAATGAGGTTTAAGACCTCATACAAACTAAGCACTCATTGCTAGTATAGACTAGAAATGTAAAAAATAGGCCCCATATTTATTATAGGTTTGAAGAAATTTGATGTCCAATTCTAAGCCTTGCCAGAGGGCAGAGGGAAGGTTCACTAAAAATGAATTGACACTTTGCAACCATGCCATAATGTAGCTTAAGAAGCATACAAATACACGTTAATGTTTGTTCCTAAAGGCGACGTAGTTCAATGATATGAGTTGAGACGTTGAATGGAAATCAAGGAGGTTCAAAGTTTGATACGTGGTATTAACAATTTTTCCTCACCCTAACAAATTATGCACTAAAATTTGCCAATGAAAAAAATCTTGAGTATCATCGTATCTTCTTATCCCAATGTTCCTCAATGTCAATTTCTTGTAAATATGATACATAATTTGAATCATTAGAAATGAGAATGGTCTCTTATTGTATAGTCTTCAAGACATGAATGTGACTTGTGAAATATTGTTGAGCCTTCACTTCAAATTTGTTAAACTTGCGTTTATGACTAGGTTTTGAAACCAAGAAAAAATCAACACCATGATGAATGATGCTAATTACAATAAGAACTAAACCGAATTCAAGATCACCCTTTACAATTTCAAAATACTCATAAACAATTGAGAAATAATTGTACAAATCTAATAGGAAAATTGTTAAGAGTGCTAGGGAAAATGTAAGTAAGAGAAGGAAAAAGAGGATGATGATAGCTATGAGAAGAACAAAGAAAACGAATGAGGCATGAAGAAGGGCGAGGAGAATGAGATCTATGTTTTGGAACATATTGAATGTGATTTTGATGAAACAAAGTCATGTTGGTTGTTAAAGTAAGGAAATTAAATGAGAAAGTGCATGAAGCTAATGAACTTGAACATATTCTATACTTTTTTATAAAGGAAATGTCATCCAAGCAAAGCATGTTATACTATTTTTTTAAGGGTTGTTTCACAATTTTTTTTTTTTTTTTTTTAATTTTTTTATTTAAATTATATTTTTGTATTAATCTTATTTTACCACATATTAATATTTTAACATGATTATTGTAATTTTTCCTTTTATTTCCACTTTAGATTTCTTTAATATCTTTGTATATTGTATGCTACATTTTACGATTAAAATGGAAAAGCTAAGGAGGAATAATTAAAGTAAAACACTTTTTGTTTGGAGTATTAAGAAAGCTGATACCATTGTTTTCAATTTTTGTTTAATTTTTAAGTTTTAAATTCAAAATTGATTCTTTTCTTGTAATTGCCTTCACTCACAATATTCTCATTCTTTTGGCGATGAGATGCAGTAAACATAAATTTGCTCAACCACAACAACAATTTCACTGAAGGTTGTTGGTGAATGGTGATTTAGAAATGCATATCAGCGATGCGTCTGGTTTTGGTATAATTTTAGTATAGGTACGTTGTTGTCGGCTCTTTTTACTAAGTTGATGTGTACAAATTACGAATAATAGTTTTATAAATTTTATTTTTGATTAAAATTATAAGTATAAATATTTTGCAATTTCATAATGTAATTAACTATACTTTTTTTTTTCAATGACATCAATAATATAATAAATATAATATAAAATCTTATATTTTAAAAAAAAATCAACAATATAACTTTTTTTTTTAGGGAACAATATAACATTCTTGTAGACACACTTTTTAATAGTATAATTGGAAATGAAAAATCCAAAAGATTGATTGTCTAAATATCACTAGCTTTTAAAAAAATGACGTTGTTTATTCAAAAGATTGATTGTCTAAATATTACTAGCTTTTAAAAAACATAAATTATAGAAGTTAATTTATATTTGTTTTCTTCCCAAAAAAGACTTAAAAGAAACTGAAATGATGAAATCAAACGGCACAGACACACCATCATCTTCTAGAGGGAACTATAATGAAATCAAATGACTATAATGAGATCAAATGAAACTTTTTTTTGATAGTGTTGGGGTTCAAACTCCGGACCTTACATATATTATGCATTGTCTTTGTCAACTGAGTTAAGCTCACGGGGACGAGATTAAATGAAACTAAATAAGGAGACTCATAAATTGAAATAAAAAATTTGAAAAGAAAAAGTGCCCCCCAATGTTAACGAGATAAAATCAACAAAACCCATTTTAGATCTAAAGGCACATAGACACCATCATCTCTTAGATTTTTTCAACGTTATGTGCGGAGCTTTGTAAAAAATTAGGGGTTAAAGAGATGATAAAGATGCCACCTTTTCAAATATGTTAGTTTGAGATAAAGGGTAAGGTGTGATTTTTTTAGTTTTGCTTTAATTTTTAGTTTTATGGGTTTTAGATGAGTTTTATGTGATTTTGAATATTTTTATATAAAAAGATAACAATGTTAACATTTTATGATATATACGATTAAACAGGAAGTTTTGAAAATGTAAAGATAGTGAATTACAAAATGACTTTATCATTCAAAGAATATATAAAGGAAAGAGTGTTGCTATATTTATAGCGAAAGCATTTTCTTTATCATAATACATGTAGGCAGTCGTGATATATTCAAGAGCATATTAGTCGCGATATAAAGCTTTTCCGTAATGGAAAATACTTTGAGAACGAAAAGAATAACAATGTTATCATTTTTAGAATCCTAATTTGGATTAACTGCAATCACATTGTTGTATATGCAGCGCACCAATGGTTGTTGATAAAGATTGAACAATCTATATTTTAAATTCGTTAATTATTACAAACTTTTGAAAAATAAATCAAAGTCTAACTGTTTTTCTAGAATATCCGATCTCAATAAAAAAGCCCTTGATGTGATGCTTGTATAAATGTTTTGAATTGTGACGACAGACAATTCAAATCCCCGATAACACACAATGCCACATGTTGATGTCATCTTTAGTTTCAATTTGTGAACCTTTGTGCGTTTACTTCTATTCTATTATATTGCTTGTCCTCGTAGAAGCATAATTTTAAAACTTGGCCCAACTCACTTGGTCAAACGAGTTGAACGATGGTTAGATTGGGTCGATCAAGGAATCAGATTGCCCTTGTAATTGGCCTAGTGAGAACCGAAGAAAAATAGTTTGAACCAGTAAAACTCGGTGACCTGGCCGGTCTTCGAGTCAAACCGGTCTAACTCTTTTTTCTTCTTCTTAAATTTGTAAAGTCAAAACTTTTGTTAATTCACCAACTCATTTTAATACTTTTTAACGATCGTTAAATCACCTATGACCGTTTTTCCTGCTAGGTCTCATAACAACCGTTTTTGCTGACTTGAGAAGAAAATCAAACATAGGATTTTAAAACTAAAGGCTGGGAATCAAACCATGTACATGAGGTTGGGTTTATGGAGGCATTATCATTGTACCATAATGTTTGTTGTGTAAAAATCTAAAATATCCTGTATATAATAAATGAGTTAATATATGGTCACCCCTATAATATAGAAGATTTTCGGTTTACCCTCCCCTAAATATTTTTTTAGATAACAACCATGTAATATGAAGATTATTTGATTTTAGAGCCTGATGTTGTCTAATTATACATTTAAGCTTCTGTGACGTGCTGAGTCAACATTTCTTGATTATGCGACACACTGAGTATATAATTAATTTTCATTTTTAATATTTTTGGATTTTTTTAAATAATAAAAGTTAATATTTTTTTTTATTTTCTCTGTCTCACTTCATCAACTTTATAAACACAAACCCAGAAAAAATTCAGAAAAATCAATAAAACTACAACCCTTCTCTCACCACATCTTCTTCTCCTTTCTCTTAGTATTTGGGTTGGGATGATATGAATGTTATGGAATGATGAAGATGAAGAGGAACAAGGTAGAATGGAAGGAAGAACAAAGAGAGAAAGGAGAAGATGAAAAACAAAGTTGTAATTTGGGTTTTAATTTTGTTTTTATGATTTTTTATTTTTTCATTTTAATAAATAATGACATGTCTAATGGTTTATACAGGTAGAAAAAAGTGAAAAAGAAAATTATTTACACAACAAGCATGCCATGTCAACATTTTTATCCAGTCAAATGGTATCAGAGTCCAAAACCAAAAAATCTTTATGTTACATGGTTGAAATCTAACATTTTTTTTATAAAGGAGGAACCTAAAACCCGTCTATATTAGAGGGGTTCGACATATATTATAACCTTTATATTATATTTACATATTATTTTCGAAAGAACATACTATTGTTACGTTTTCACTTAAAAAAAAAATATAATTGTTATGTTTAGAAAATATTATATTATTACATATTATAGATTTTTTTTTGAAACAATTAAATATTATCCTATATGTTAATTTTTAAGTATCAAATCATCTTATTCAGTCCAATTTAATGTAAATACAATTTTTTGGAGATCGAGTTATATGATTGAGTCATTTGATTCCATCCGATTCAGTTATACGGTTTAATCAATGATTGAATAGTTCGATCAATGATCAATAACTTAGTATCTTTATCGAGTCGATCACCAAACCGATTTTTAAAACTATGCTTAGAAGTTTCATACTTGCACTTCACCCCATTCAACATACACACTGCACCCTCAACATAATATATGCTTATTATAATTGTGTTGCAACTAACACCTTTACAAAGCCCAATGGATTCTAGCAATCTTTCATAAGCCAAGCGGATAGCTTGCAAAATTCTTGTCTTATCAAAAAGTGTCATCCCCAGTGAAGTTGTCATTTCTGTCGCGTCATTTTTCGGAGGTCAAGCCATTTTATTAGCATAGATTCACTATTTTATTTCACGACTGAACTTTTAATTTTTTCAAAAGAAAGTGGAAAAAGGTTCAAATACCACATTTTTAAAGATTAAGGGTTTGGGAGTTAGTTATGTTTAGGGAAGGTGTTAGCACCCTAAATATCCATAATATTCTATGGGAACCTCTTGATTTTATTTAATTAATGTGTCATAAACTTGCTTGTTTAGAAATGTAATTTGAAATGATAAAAAGAAAAAAAAAGACCTATTTTATCTACATTTTTATTGATTTGGAAGGACTAGGTCCTTTGCCTACGTACCCGTGAGGGATCAAAACATCGTAGTTCGGGGTAAAAATTGACGTTTGATTTGTTATATGTTTTTTATTAGTTTTTGAAAAAGGTTTTAAAATAAAAAGCCAAGTGGAAAATAGAATTGGTTTGTGTTTTTTATATTAAAAGAAAGATGACTCAACGTATGATTAAATGGATTGAAACTTGATTAAGAAAGTAAAATAAAAAGGGAATCACTTGATTGTAGATCAAGGTTTATTATGAAAATATTTTTGTGATTTTTGTTATTTGAAAATTTTTGTTGTTTTGGAATAATTATGAAAATTAAACTAACGGAGCAATAAAAATAAAAGCGCGTGGACTTTTGTAGTGACGTTGGATCACCACAAAATCCCTAACCTAATTTTTTTGCATTTTTTGAC
>Ga0228710_1010581_pt1 | contig 12258 bp, 5 predicted proteins | sample MedpolnodulmetaG_FD_177995 | JGI IMG/M metagenome (GOLD analysis project Ga0228710, IMG submission 177995) | Root nodule microbial communities from Medicago polymorpha collected in Santa Monica, California, United States - pink nodules | ecosystem: Host-associated > Plants > Roots > Nodule...
CATTTGTTATTAGGAGCTAACAAGTGCCTTAGGAACACTTATTGTTTCATAAATTCGAGTGAGAACTTGATCAACCTCTACAATTTTGAGGACTAAAATGAAATGATGATTCACCTCAGATAAAATTCAATCAAAGGATATTAAGTACAATTCATACTCATTTATTGAAAACTTTCTTCGTACTATTTTATGAACACATAAAATAGCATCATTACACTGATAACAACACATAGAACAGCATCATTACACTGATATTATATTACAAATGGTAATTGTAAACGAAACAACAGTCCCTACGTACACATATGACTCGAGGAAAGGCACTTTGAAACTCCAAAGATCTATTCTACATTAGAGTATAAAGGTTTCACATATCGATCCCGGGATTGTAGTATACAAAAGCTAGAAGAATACAGCAATTTGAAACATTCAATCCAATGCAGCACAATCTAATCACAAGAAGTGTCATAATTTATATAGGATGAGATTATGACAGCAGCCAAGCACACACCTTAGGATGAAAGAGTTTTTGTTTTGACCCCGACTTTTCTCCAAGAAACACCAGGCATAATTTGCTTTGTATCAACACGATCTCTGTACTGAACCGCAAAGTTAAGCAGTGAATCAATGAGAGAATCTGAAAGAAAGTGTGGTTTGAGTCCAAGATCAACTAGTTTAGTATTTTTGCAGTTGTAATAATGCTCCTCTAACTCCACTCTTGGGTTAGGCACTGATATGGTTTTCACATCAAGGCCCAACTTCTCGCCAGCTTTCGTAACAAGTTCGGCTAGTTCAGTCACTTTAAATTGCTCAGTAAATTGATTGAAGACTCTGAACTCTCCAGGGTTAGCTGGGTTTGCAATGGCAAGCTCAACACATTGAACTGTATCTCTTATGTCAAGGAAGGCCCTAGTCTGAAACATGTGAATCACAAGTAACATGCAAAATATTAATTAGTGGCCAAGAATACATGTTGCATTAACATCTATACACTAGTAGTGGCCATTTCCATTAACAAGTTTTGCAGCATCCAACATGTTCGTATGTAAATCTCATCTTGTACTTCTAAACCATATTGAATTTCACGGTAATAAAAACCCATAATTGAATATGCTGACTATCCAAGAAGTAATTCAAACAATAAATTGAGTATAGAAAACAGAACTCTTGGACTGAAAGATCTTCGCCTAAAGTTTTGAAGGGGACGCGAAACCTATTCATTGAAGATCAAGCCTTACATTTATTTTGCTATATGTGTGTTTTTCCTATCAATAACACATTTTTTTTTTAACATTATTCCACACAAAAATAATTTTTAATCTTATTTTCTAAAAAAATATCTGGTGAGTTCAAAAAATTTAATTCATATAGTATTAATATTATTAACAATGATCAATAAAATAAAGAGACAAAAAATTCCATTTGAGGTACTACTCTATCGAAAGCATGAAATCTTTTAGAAATAGATTCAGAATTTATGCAAGAAAAAAAATGTATTTTTTTTTTTCAATTTTAGCCATCATATTTTCTGCAGTTATATGGTTTAATTATTTTCATCAGTAAAATGATTGCTCAGCTGTAACCGTAAATAATTGAAAGTCAAGATGTGGTCAACAAATCATCAATGAAGTAGTACTCAGTGTTTGATTTGATTTCTGCATTTCTTAGCAGTTTTTCTTTTCGACACAATTTTGGATCGGTTTAATATGCTTAATAAGTTAATAATTGAAGTAAATGTCACCGCAGGTTATTATAAAATGTATTCTACGAGGTAATTAAACTTTTGGTGAATATTTTAATAGTCATTGTTAATTTTCTTTCACCACTAATAAGCCTCACCAATACTCTTTAATTCTGCACCAGTAATGACATAAACACATCCATGTTCGAAAAACTCAAAAAATCTATATGATTTTGCCATTGGAAACAGTCACTGTTGTACTTATCAGTTATCAATAAGAAATAAGCAAGAGATTGGTATGTTACCTGGCCTCCTTTACCATATACAGTGAGTGGATGACCAACAGCAGCCTGAACACAGAACCGATTCAATGCAGTTCCAAATATTGCATCATAGTCGAACCTGTTACATAACTCTTCATGCATTGCAGTCTCATCTGTTCTTACCCCATATACTACTCCTTGATTCAGATCAGTTGCCCGAATCCCCCAAGCTTTGCAAGTGAAAGCTATGTTATGGGAATCGTGTACCTTGCTTAAATGATAAAATGAGCTAGCTTGCTTCGGATACGGCAAAGTGTCTGTCCTTCCATTGTGAGTGATGGTAATATAACCTTCCTCAATATCAATATTTGGAGTTCCGTATTCACCCATTGTCCCAAGCTTAACTAGATGACAATCCTCTCTGTACTCTTTTATAGCGAAGAGCACGTTCAGTGTCCCAACAACATTGTTTTGCTGTGTATACACAGCTCTTGACCGGTCTATCATAGAGTAAGGAGCAGATCGCTGTTCCCCAAAATGCACAACAGCATCAGGTTCATAGGATTTGAAGGTTTCAGATAAGAACTCAAACTCACATATATCACCAATGTATAACTCAATACTTTTTCCAGTAAGAGATTTCCAACACTGAATGCGGTCCTGGATGGAGGAAATTGGTGTAAGAGAATCTAGTCCGAGCTGGTGATCAAAAAGGCGTCGAACAAGGTTGTCAACAATGGCAACCTCGTAACCTTTGTTAGAAAGGTGGAGGGCAGTTGCCCAACCACAGTATCCATCTCCACCAATGACCATGACTCGCTTTGGTTTAAAAGGGTCGCCAGAACTAGTTTGAACCGGGGCTTCCTGGCCGGTTGAAATTGTAGAAGCATTTACAACTGCCAAACTTTTCCTTGGTTTCTGTTCTCGCAAGAAAAGCCGTCTAAATGGAGTTTTGGAGTTATCACAAACAACTGTGTTAGAAAATGATGTTGAGCATTGGTGAAAAGGTTTTAAACAAGGTTTGTTTGAAGTGGAGAAAGTCAAGGAGCAAGAAGATGATAGCAATTGAGCCATTTCGATCAGAGGTTCCTCTAACTACTTTAAACACGTTCCTGAAATAATAATTAAAAACCAGTCATTTGCATTTCACTTCAAATAAAAATACAATATACATAGTTCATAGCGCAATTGTGTAAGAGACTCACTAATTTAATTTTCAACTTTGTATATCAAGAACAAGTAACCAAAAGCAAAGAATAATAATTTCATGATCAGGCATCAACACTCAACAATTGTGTCGTGTGAATAAAAATCAACATAAGAAACAGGCGCGCTTTGAGAAATGGAAGATAAGCAATTATGAATATGATCCTTATCAATTTACTAGGGTATAAAATCACTGTGAAGTGCATCAAATTTAACCATTTATCATTACCTGCTTTTCCTTTTTTCTTTTTTTTTACTGAAATTACCTCCATTTCTAACCACTTCAGAACTTAATTTTAACCAAATCAAATTTATCTAGAATTTCCATTAATTTACAATAAAGCTTATTCCAATAACACAATAATCCACCCAAACACAAGTAATGATTCTGAAAATCAACAAAAAGGACTTGACCCACATAAAGAAAATGAACTATGAAAATAAAGTTACAACCTTTACATGCTCAAAAGACTCTAAACACAATTCAATCCATACCCACTTCATAAAATTGTACAAACATGGAAAACAACAGAACAATTCGAGTGAAGAAGAATATAAATTGAAAAAGAGGGTAACTAACCTGGAGAGAATGCGAAAGTGGAGTGAAGAGTGAAATGGATTTGACTAACATGTGGGTTCTGTTCTGGATAAACCCTTTCTACAATGCAATATTTGAGTTTCGATAACAAGTATCAATTGGGGTTCATAGGAATATCCTTCTATTCTTTGTCTCTCTCTCAACACTTTATTATATTAGTTTTTTATTTTTATTTTATTTTTATTTTTTTTGATAAAATGATCTTGGATTGGATCTTAAATCTTAATGATGGCCCAATTATAAGTTCTGATTTAAGTGAATAGTCAAATTTGCCCTCCAAATTGTCGTGATTAAATATCCCCGGTGTGAAATGCGAAGAACAATCTTTTTTTAACTTTCTCTTCAACACTCGCTCTTTATTGGTTGGGCGAAATTCATGTAAGTCTCATCAGATCTATTTTAAATGTGTGTTACTCGCATGAATTTCATTCAATAAAAAAGTGTTCGAGAAAGAGTGTTCATATCACTTTGTTCAACCTCTTAAAAAAGTTGATATGTAACAATGATCAGGTCGTAACTCGGTAGATTTTGGGTCGTTCAATCTTTCAAAAAAGTCGATCGATAGTTACACTTCGAACTAAAAAAATAATGAATAGGTCGTAACTCTCAGTAGATTTAGTGCTGCTCAACCTCTCAAAAAAGTCGATAGTTGCACTTCAAACTAAAATACAATGATCAAGTCATAACTCTTGGTAAATTTTGTGCAATCGAAAATTAGATCTGATAAATCCAAGAGTCTTTTAAGCCGTGCGAAGGATAGGCTTGTAAAGCAACCATCCCAAAGTGAAACATCATTCAAATAGTTCTTAGGATTTTACAAAGGAAAATTCTACCTTTTTTTTAAGAAAAAAACAAAGGATGGAGTAAAATAATAATAATTACTATATTGTAGTTCTTGAAATCAATTTTAAATATTTTTTGAATTTATTGTGAATTTTGTAACTAAATATGTTAAATTAATTGAAATTTTTTTAACTAAATATGTTTCCAAAGAATTATTATTTTTTTTAAATAAAATGTTAGAGAAAAAATTAAAAGTGATTTCAAGATTAAAAAAAAGGTACTTACTATCATTTTAGTTGGTTCATAGTTTTCCAACATAAAAATTTGTTTTAGGCTTTGTTTGCGAGTTTTGAGTGGAGGGGAAGGAAAGGCTTAGGAGGGGAAAGGAAGGGAAGGGAAGGAAGGGAAGGGAGAAAGGAGGGAAAGCCTTCCCCTTGTTTGGGAGTTAAAAAACCAACAAGGAAAGGAAATGGAGGCTTATGTGATAATTTTACTATTTTACCATTTTTTTTTTCCTCTTAAAATCAATACATTGTGATATACTTTGTAATTTATCTTGTAAGTTATAATTGAAATTTTGAATAATTATGATGACAAAATTGTCAATTTGTATGTTTAACGCCCCAAAATCCCCCAATTTGGAGGAACTTTAAAATTGGACAAATGAATCCCTTCAAAACCCCCAAAACCTTTCCCTATTTTTTTAAGACTCTCAAACAAGGGTTTACCTCTCCATAAGTCTTTCCTTCCCTTCCCCTCCCCTCCAAAACCCAACTCGCAAACAAAGCCTTAAGTGTTTTTTAAAAAAAATATGGATCATGTCCCATTTACTTGTGAGAGGACAATTGAAGCTCGCTTTAACTCATAAATTTCATATGTAATTTAACTTTTTGATGATGCGGCATGTTATCGGATCTACGTAACACATTACATAAGTTAAATATGATCAACATATTACAATTCATTGAATGTATTTCCAATTTGTAAAGTTTTATTTATTATTGGGTTAAATATGTTTTTGGTCCCTATAAATATACCTACTTTTTGTTTTAGTCCCTCAAACATTTTCCTTCAACTTTTAGTCCCTCAAAAATTTTCCATCTTCACTTTTGGTCCCTCCTTTAAAGTAAAATCATATGTAAAATTCATATTTTTGAATGAAATTTTGTAGAAAAATTCATAATATTATAAGAATCTCTTCCAAAAAAAATTAGAATTTTTTAACAAAACATGAATTTAATTTATAATATTAAATTAAATTTATGTTTTGTTAAAAAATTCTAATTTTTTTTGGAAATATTTTTACAATATGGTACACATTTCTACAGAATTTCATTAAAAAAATACTAAATTTAACTTAAAAATAGGGACCAAAAGTAGTGATTGAAAATTTTATAGGGACTAAAAATTGAAAGAAAATTTTAGAGAGACTAAAACGAAAAGTTGGTATATTTGTAGGGACCAAAAACATATTTAACCCTTTATTATTTATTTTTTGGTGATGGTCGGGGTTTGAAAGTATTGTCCATATCATTTGAGCTATACTCACGAGAACAGTTTTATTTATTATTTTGACCAATGTTTACAATTTCGAGAACTAGTTTATCTATTCCTTCTTCTAATTTATATACTTTTAACCCAATATATATGATTAAAAAGTATTTAGTTTAATACTATTATTTAGAATATAAACTTGTCTGTATCATGAAATTTTTACTTGCTATATTTTATTTAAATTTAAATAGCTAATGAAAATGATAACCTCTTTAAAATAAATTTGGATATTTGGTAAAATGTTGATGTAAATCTTGATAAAAAAAATGCCTAATGAAAAGCATAAAGAGGTTATCAAGATTAACATCAACATTTTACCAATAGTATGTCCCACATAAATAAAGCTTGTTGCATTAGCATAGCCTGACTAATTATACATCTATTTAAATTCAAATATGCTAATCAAAACAAGTAAAGAAACCAAGCACTCATTGCTTTTCACTTCATTTGTGGATGTTTGAGGAATTTTTACAGTCAGAAGACAAGTACAGTAATATGCAATACAATATATCCCCAAATAAATAAATAAAATATATCTATAAGATTACACACAACATTCATTCAAAATCCTCTATATATTTGCTTCCTAAGGGACATATTGAAATATCAGAGATCTCACCCAATGTTGTCACAACACAATAAACTGCAGAATCACCTCAAAGGATTATGATCAAATACATTTCCTTGTTGACCTACACATATAGATTGAAACACCAAATTAGACTCTTCAAGACAGTAGCAATAAACTAGAAACTATTACTATTAATTCATAATATACTAGAATGTTACTTTTAATTCATAAAATACTAGAATGTTTTTGTTTATGATTGATATATAAACTATTCCTTTGATGCTGTCTCAATTGTAGTTTACTATATCTTTACCTTTCAGCTTGTTTGAAGTTGGCATGACTGCATTTTGCATACGAAGCTATTCTTGTATTTAGCAGGTTTTAATGTTTTACGGTTGGCACGACTGTCTCGAAAGCTTCCACCAACAGCTCCACTTTTCTCTTCCTAGCTGGGGTTAACTTGGAAACGACCTGTCTAAGTGCATAATCAAGCATCCATTCTTCTGTGCCTTTTCTTTCTGCCATATCTTGATGCCTCAATTGAACTTTTTCATCTTCTGAATCAGGTTCTAATGGTAGATATCTAGGCCCTCTTGGGTTGAATTTCCTTACTTTTTCCAATGCCTTGATGAATCTCCTAAGAAGTACCACTTTTTTAAGATTGCTCCAATTTCTAGACAGTTTCTGGTTCGGTTTGTTTACCTCCTTTGATACTGATTCTTCTTTTCGTTCCTCGGCTATTCCATTTCCAGATTCCATCTTTTGTTCTTTTTGGTTCAAGCCTTCACTGTAAATTCCTCCAGTTCTGTCAATTGTGCTGTTGTCAGGAAGTGGCTGTGTGTCTGGAAGGATTGAATCTATTGCGTCTTCTACCATCTTGATGGCTTCAATCTGTCGGAGTTCAACTTCAGCATCCGCTACAGCACGATCCTTGAAGGGCATATCTTGAATAACCACAGGTGTATTTTCATAAGAGACAGAAGTTTCTCTTGTTGTGATATCTTCATACTTTGAATCTTTTTCATCTGCCACATCAGTTGATGTCTTGGAATTGTTTTCTGTCATATCTGATACCATGTGCTTAAACACCGTGAACCACAGTCCTGTGCTGCCTTGTTTCTCTAGCTGATTCTCGGATTCTACAACAGCACTTGTAGGAGCTTCAGATTTTTCCAGTTGATCTTTTTCAACCACATCTTTGATGTCTGTTGTTGGTTCATCTAATCGGTTTGAAGGGGCTTCTGGAACAACCAAATTAGATCTCAGTGATCTTACAAGACCATTCAGGACTAAACTTTTAGTCATAGAAAATTGTTCACCATGACCACCAATGACATCCTTGGTTTTTGTATTCAAATCTGATACCAGATCTTCTGGAACTTCATCGACCATTCGTTTGGTTGGAGCCTCCTCATGACAACTGCTTATAGTTTCCACTGGCTTAATAGGCTTGCAAAGTTCAGGCATTGCATTGTCACTAGCTTTATCAGAAAATGCCATAGTACTATCATTTGAGAATGATACTTTTCCAAGCAATCTCTTAGCAGATAAAACTGAGGAAGCATCAAGTGGTTGACTTGGATTTTCCTGAGATTCCACAGTTGCAGAAGACCGCGATCCATTTTCAGCATCTTGAATTGGCCGAAGTGTTTCGAAAGCTTCTATTAGAAGTGTCACTCTTTGTCTTTGAGCTGGTGCGAGTTTAGAAATAACCTTTTGAAGTGCATAGTCAAGCATCCACTCCTCCGATTTTTTTCTCTCTTCCGATGTTTGGCGGTTAAGAAAAACTTTTTCCCCTTCGAAGTTGGCATCTGAAGTCAATTCTCTTGGTCTTCTTGGATTGAAGTTTCTTACCTTATCTAATGCCTTTACAAACCTTTTCAACATGATTAGCTTTTTCAGATGGCTCCAGCTTTTTGGTTTGTTCTCCGTCTTCTGTGCTTCTTTAGGAGTTTCTGTTAAACTTGTGGCATTCATTTCTTCTCTCTCACCTTCACTCTTTTCTAAGAGTACTTCATCTGAGCCATAGCTTCTAGATTTTGAACGATCATCAGAAGAGAGGTCTTCAGTTTCAGGGAGAAGAATTTCATCAAATGCTTTTTGCACAAGCTCGACTACATTCTTCTTTTCATCATCCATATCCGAATCTGCTTCATTATAATTGTGACAAGAAGAGTTGTTTCCTCCATTAAACACGGCATCCCCTTGCTCTCTACCTTCTTTGTCCTTCCCAACAAAGGGAAGCTTATTATCATATTTTCCTGTGTTACTTAATACTGCATGCTTATACATCAAATGCCACTTTTTTATATATTTCTGATCTCTTTCCTGCACTCCATATGACACATAAGTAGTACTAGTACCGTGTTTAGGATCTTCCTGCACAATACTCTTCTGCTGCACTTTATAATCTGGCTCCATATTTTCGCCTTCGGCTGTTAGTTCCTCCTCCAATATCCCAGTATCGCAAACCGGAAACTTGACTACTTCTATTGATGCTGATTTCACAGTAGCACTTTCATCATTTTTCTTACATGCATCCGTATTCTTGTCATCCCTTGCTCTCTCAGTCACCTCAAAATCCCTTCCGTCGTTTATTTCTTCCTTGCTATGATTCGAGGAAGCATCAAGCGATTGAATCGGGTTTGCCTGAGACTCCACCGTTGCAGAAGACTGTGGTCCATTTTCAGCATCTTGAATTGGACGAATAGTTTCAAAAGCTTCTACTAAAAGTGTCACTTTTTGTCTTTGAGCAGGTGCGAGTTTAGAAATAACCTTTTGAAGTGCATAATCAAGCATCCACTCCTCAGATTTTTTCCTCTCTTCTGATGTTTGGCGGTTAAGAAAAACTTTCTCCGTTTCAAAATTGGCATCTGAAGGCAATTGTCTTGGTCTTCTTGAGTTGATGTTTCGTACCTTCTCTAATGCCTTTACAAACCTTTTCAAAAGGATTACCTTTTTCAGATGGCTCCAGCTTTTTTGTTTGCCCTCCATCTTCGGCACTTGTTTAGGAGATTCTGCAAAAGTTGTGGTATTCCTTTCTTCAATTTTACCTTCACTCTTTTCTAAGAGTACGTCATCTGTTTCGTTGCCTCTAGATTTTGAATGACCATCAGAGGAAAGGTCTTCAGCTTCAGGGAGAAGAATCTCATCAAATGCTTTCTGCACCAGTTCAATTATATTCTTCTTTACATCATCCATATCTGATTCTGTTTCACTATAATTGTGACAAGAAGAGTTGTTTCCTTCATTATCTTCCTCTCTGCTTTCTTTTTCCTTTTCGACAAGCGGAACTTTATTTTCACATTTTCCTGTATTACTTAATACTGCATGCTTATACATCAAATGCCACTTTTTTATATATTTCTGATCTCTTTCCTGCACTCCAAATGCCACACTAGTAGTACTACCAGGTTTAGGCTCTTGTGTAAAACTCTTCTGCAGCACTTCATAGTCTGGCACCATATGTTTGTCTTTGGTTGAAGTGTCGCATTCATTAACTGCGGATGGTGGAGCATCGTGAGGCTTAAAAGGTGATGATTCCGTTGCCACATTTTTCACATTCTGCTGAGAGTTACCATCTTCACTGTGGACAGTTTCGGTTTTCTGAGTTGCTTTCCTTGCATTACCAACTTGCTTTGATCTGCCATCCTTTTTCATGGACTTTTGTGACTTCAACTGACGTCTCCTCATCGACACAAAGCGCTTCAACGGAGGCAGATCACCATGGCGATGACCATGAAGAGAGCAGTAAGCATATGTACAAACCTTAACAGCTGATACTCCTTGAGAACTACTTCCCTCTTGAGGGAGGTCAATGTGATTAGGAAAATGGGAATCCTTGATAGTGGAAGAGCAAGTGGCTTTATGCAAACTTGGTTTTTTTGCTGAGATCCTCACAGGCTTCAAGCTTAATTTTCTAGTCATGACTCTTTGGGACTTGTTACCGGCATCACTTGTACTGTTCCTATTATTGCCATCACTGCCATCAGTGGATTCAGAATATAGCTTTGTTGTTGATTTAGGTCCCTTGACAGTTAAAAGCTTGATTGATCTTGATGACTTCATCTTCCTCTTTTGAGTAATCTGCCATAGGCAACAACATTATTATTACTTACTCACTCCATCCCACAATAACTATCACATTTAACTATTTCATACGGATTAAGAAAACATGTAAATACAAGAAATTAAGAGAATTGTGATCTTCCTACCAACTTAAACTACTCAAATCCAATGTTGTCCCGTGATATGCAATTTAGTACATAGTGTTGTCAAATAGTGTATATAACACTATGATCATAACCTCTCCACGATTGACTACACAGTCAAAATCACATATATAAAATTCAAGGTTTTCAGAATCAGCAAACATTACCTGAAAACCATCCTTTGCATGAGAACTACCAGTGGCCTTCATGTAATTGGGTGATGCCTCAACCACATCAGTTGTTCTCACTTTAGGATCATAGTGTAGTTTCCTTCCTCTGCTGGTTAATCTTTGAAGCTTCATTGATCTCACTTTCTTCATTTTCTTCTTAGATTCCAATTTTTCTTGATTGCTAGAAACAGATTCCTCTGATTCAATCACATCCTCAGATTCAATCTCAACCTTTTGATTCATCATTTTACAGTGTCTGTTTAATTCATAGAATAAAAAATACTATGAATTGAGTAAATTAATTTATTAAGCTAAGGAAAACAAATGAAGCAAAAATAATTGCACCTGAGCAATGGTATTTGTTTATCTTCACTTGATGTGGAGAATTAGTTGTTTTTTTGTCTTTGCAAAGGAAATTGCAAAGGAAATTACATGGAAGTGTTCAGCATGGAATCTTGTCTTGAAGACTTGTACAGTTGTCTTCACTAGATTTATTATTATTAGTATTAACTTTATAACTAAGGAGAAAACCAATTGTGACTTTTGTGGATTTGGGTGCTTGTTGAGAATTGAACGTGTCAAAAGATAATAAAAAAGGTGGCATGGGACCAAGAGGTGCTTGACTAGAACTCTAGGAGGGAGGAATAGTTTCATGTGTATTCAATTGGAATTTTTTTTGGTCAATTGGCTAAACGTGGAAACAATTCATTTATATTCATTTATGATTTATGTTTGGTCGTTGAGATTAAAGGATATGATGTGTCAACCAATCACATTTTGTCATCAAAACAACAAAAAAAATTATGTGATTACTTTTAAAAATGGGTTTTTCTATCGACAATATAAGTTAACTTATTAAATGAATAAAATAAAATTAATTAACTTAATTGATTAGTTCCCCTAAAAAAAGTTAATTGATTAGTTTTTTTTAAGAGGCTAAAATGAAATATATTACCACAAAGGAGCGTTAATCCTCGCACAAGGAGTGACGAGGAAAAACGGCAAAGTCTGTACAAAATTTACAACGGGAAACAAATTAAAAAAGAAATTACAAAGAAAGGAAGATTAGCCTATGCCCAATATGGTGAACGGGTTAAGCCACCAGCCATGCAAATTGAAGGGAAGAGTAGTGTGCTTCGCCTTCAACCACATATAGGAGATGGACTTAATCCGATCAACCACCTGAAGAATGGGGCTAGCAGTACCCTTAAACAACCTGTT
>Ga0228710_1010582_pt1 | contig 12255 bp, 3 predicted proteins | sample MedpolnodulmetaG_FD_177995 | JGI IMG/M metagenome (GOLD analysis project Ga0228710, IMG submission 177995) | Root nodule microbial communities from Medicago polymorpha collected in Santa Monica, California, United States - pink nodules | ecosystem: Host-associated > Plants > Roots > Nodule...
TTGGCTCAAGAGGCTGATGCATTTATTGCACTCCCTGGTAGTTATCTCAACAACTCTCAAACCTATATTTTAAAGTGTGGTATGCATGTGCATGCTATGTGTTGAGGTTGCTTTTTCTTTTGAAATATGATAGTATATTTTCTAAGTTTTTTGCTTCAAGTAATTTGGTAAACGTTGTTCCTGGTTGCCATTTATTTTCGTATATATATATGACATGAAGGTGTCAAATTAAATTTGACACCAAATCCTAGCCGTTAATCCAACTTTAATCCAACGTCTCTCATCAATTTATTAAGTGGAATCCGAGATATTGTTTAGTGCGCTAATTCCATCGTTGGCAGTGTGGGGCGTAGCAGGTTTTTCTGCTGTTCTGTTCGGTTCAACTTTGTGTTTTAGCAGGTTTTCTTGCTGTTCTCTTCTAGTTCTGCAGAGTTTTGTGGTGCTGCCAGGTTCGGTAGTGCCTCGAGTCAGCAGATTTTGGGCTTTTGCTGTCAATTATGCAGGGGTATGCACCCCCTAGTAGTAATTCTGGCATAGTTTTCTGCTGGGAGTGTCTTTGATGTTTTGTTCTCTTGGCGTATACTCCGGCATCATGATTTAGTGTTTTTGGGGTTTTGGCGTGCCGCATATATACGGTGTGTCTTTTTTTGTTTTTTCAGTTCTTTCCTGCGAGTTGTTTGTGTGTCTTACACCGCTCTCGTCGATGAATAAAATTTTCCGTTTCAAAAAAAAAAGTGCTCACATGCTTGATCAAGTGACTCACCTTTTTTATTTTTAGAAATAATTTATTCTTTCTTTTCTTGGTGTCATTTGTAAGTTAGGTTTTAGGACTACACCAAACACTCAAAAACATTGTCTTTGAATGAGCTTCCAATTGAAGATGTTGCAGATGAATGAAACCAATTGGTCTTTCATTGTCTTATCTAGGTGATTTGTAGTCATTGTTCTATGCAAAGGAAATGATTGGTTTTTTCCATTGATATTCTGAATGTGTACACAGATGTATACTTAATAGAGGAATATATTTATTTGCTAACATGATAATTGGATGAGAAGGTTGTCCTTTTTCTTTTCTATATATATGCATGACTTTTGTTTAATTACTTTTTCTATAATTGAATGAGTTGAATGAGTTCCTCTTTCATTTGTGTTTGGTATAATGAATAACAGTGTATATATGTCTAGATTTTATTAAAAATGAAAGCAACATGGAAAGTAAAGTAATATATGGTTCAATATAATGCATTAACAATTCTACACAATTTCAATTTCTTATTGTAGCATATCATCTCATTATGGTAATAAATACCACAATTTAGATGGAAGAAATGCAAGTAGGATTTTAACTATATTCCTCTTGTTATTTAATTCATGCAGGAAATGATGATTGGGCCACTTCACGTCTCAAAGAGTTGATTTACCTTTAGATAAGCTATGCAAAGGCTATGTTGAGGTGTGCGATAATAAAATAGTTTAGTAAAGTTAGTAAGTATGAAGCATTAGTGATCTTTTGAACTAAGCCTTAGTATGTATGGATCTATAGGTATTTTTGTATGAAGCTTTTATATACAAATTAAGCTTTTGCTATAAGCATGACCTCTTTTATTATTATTTTGTGTTTGTTAATAATAATTTTTATTGATTCGATCTCTAATTGTGTTCTGATACTGCTAGTGACATAGCATGATTTTTTTTTTTTATGTATGAACCTTTCTTGTTCGTTGTGTATGATTGGAGTTTTGATGGTGACATAGACTGTTTGAAGGTTTTGTTTGTTTTAGAAGTCTGGTTGGAGTTTTGAGCATAAGATTTTGTCAATTCAAAGAAAAAATGCAGATTTGATTTGGTATAGTGGCTAGCTTGTAAGTAGAAAATTTAAAAAACAAAACTTAATATTTCACATCAGTGTGTACCCAACTGATGTGAAATTTGTTCGTGCATAGCAAACTGTAACTAAAATTCACATCGGTGAAATTTATTGCTGATGTGAATTACACCTATTTGACATCGGCTGCCATTGTACACCTGATGTGAAATCCTGTGTTTTCAGACTATTGGCTCACATATCAAATCAGTGACTTCTTGCCCGATGTGGATTACGACATATCACAACGGTTACATACCCGATGTGAAAAGTGAATGACATACAACCTCACCCTTAGTGACATCGGTTGCCACCCGATGTGAAAAGTCAATTTCAATTGATGTGAAATGTCATTTCTGTAGTAGTGACTTTACTCGCCTCCCAAGTGACTTTACTCGCCATGGCGAGTAAAACCATGCTCCTGCATATTTTTTTCCTTTGGTAACTCGCCATGGCGAGTTGGTGGCGAGCTGGTGGCGAGCAAACATGCCTCTCTGCCTATTTTTTCCTTTGTTAACTCGCCATGGCGAGTAGAGCTACTGGGGAGGCGAGCAAACATGTTGTTCTGCCTATTTTGGCCTTGTTGCACTTTGTTTCTTGTTTTCCATCTTTGCTCAGTGCCTTGAGTACCTTTCCTGCAAAATTAGGTAAAGTAAGATAGATAAAGCGTGAATGGATAAAATTCAATTAACTCTCGGCTTTTTCCTTGATAACTTGCAAAACAAGTTACAAAAAGTGTCATAAATCTTCATTAGAATTACTACTTCTTGGCACTTATCACTTCACTCACCTATCATTATTTGATGGAACATTTTAATCTAGCCTATAAGTAGCCCTTTCTGTGATCCAACTCTCAATGAAAGCACCAATAATAAGGTACCACTTTTGATGATGCCTACAAGCAAGGAGAAATTACTCAAAGATTGGACTAAAAACTACACTAAAGTCTATCTAACATAACTACTTTCTTCATTCATTTATTTTGATAATGATTACAATAACCAATCCATTATTTATAGCATTGATATTCTAACAAATTAACCTGACTCGTCATAAGGGGTCTCTCTAGACCCTTCTAAAACTAAATGACTCATATCTAAAATATTTAATGCAATCAACTCATCATAATCTTTATCTACTTAGATTATTATATTCTCTTGAGCTTATCTTGGGTCATTACATGCAACAAACAAGTTAATTAAATTTTCTAGCTAGTCATTATAAGCCACTGGCTTTGTGAATCATACCCTTTCACACATGTATTAATTCAATCAATTTTACATTGCTAATTCTTATATTCTCGATCAAAATAACAAGTACAGCCACTAGTAAATAGTAATGCAAGGCAAATAAGTAGCAACCAGTCAACTTTAGTTTTTGTGATTCAATACCATTACTCAAAGATAACAAAATTGCCAAAACAAATGAAATTAGAAGAAATTCAAATACAAACCAAGTTTCAAATCTGGTTACTAACACATTCTAGAAAATAACTCTTATTGATTAAAAATAAAATAAAAAACCATTCACCAATCCTTCCATCCAATTAAAGCAACCTCATCAATCAAAGCATAACCCTTCATGAAAAATGGTTTGAAACAAACCCACAACATGTTTATCAAGAACAAGCCCAAATTCAATACCACCTTTCAAATCCTTACTTTCTGTCAAACCAATAGTTAATCCTCTATCAATTGAAGTAATCTCCACTTTTGCAGGCTTTCCAAAACCAAAATCAATCTCATATACTCCAAACCTTGTTGATCCTGCAACTGCTATTCCTTTAACTCCCTCACCAATCATAACTATATATCTAGACGTCAATGTCTCTATTCCATCAAGAAAACCCTTATCCATCTCTTTTGTTTTGCCATAAATTTTCTTAGCAACAATCACAACTCCATCTTCCTTTGTAAAGTCTTCTGGCTCAGTATCAATTATATGATTAGTTACACAATTTCCAAGGTAGTTTTCAGGAACTGGTGGATCTAATCTTGATCTGCAATCCACAGGAAAACCAAAGGAAAATTTCTGTTTTTTATCGCTTTCGGATTGTTGTATCGCCTTTGCTATACAAACGGAAACATAAGCACATGTAAGAACAAAAGTTGACAATTTCATAGGTTGTTCTTGTTCTTGTTCGTGTGCTCCTTTTACAATGTACCATTTGGACAATACCCTTTTGTTTAATTTCTCTAAATCTCCGCGTGTGAGCTCGAATGCCACTCGGACAGAATCCTTAACTTTTGGTTCAAATGAGTCTGACATAATCTTTAAGCTTCTCACGTTTCCCTTATGAAAATGTGACGAGATTTTGTTCCAAGTATTTATGAACAGACTCTCGAAATCATTTGGATCCTTTACTACTCCCCTTTCCAAAAAGGGTTCTAAAAAAGGATCTAAATTTTCTGATTGTGTTTCTTCTTCAAAAGATTTACATAAAGAGGACCAAGCTTTGATGAACATGGTTGAAGATTTTCCATCAAGAACAGCATGGTGAGTGCTTACTCCAATGGAAAAACCACTTTTCGGAAAAAGAGTTATCTGAATTGAAATAATAGAAGCAAAAGAATCTGTTGATTCTAAGTGAGGTACAAAAGAACGAGATAAAGAAGCTTCTTGTGGTGAATTGTGCTCCAAAATTTTATCGAAGGAAACAATATCATCATCACATTGTGCTAAGAGCAAGGAAACTCCATCTTCATTTGAATTGAACTGAATGATTGGTTTTGGAGAATCAGAAGGCCAAACGATGTTACCGGCTATAGGGAGAAAGTGTTGGAGGGTTAAGGAGAGTGAAGATTTTAGTTTTGGAACAAGGTTTCCAAAAAAGAAAGAAGGGTGTGATTGTGAATTTGGGAGGGTGTAGAAGAAGATACGTTCAACTGGGTGAAACCTTAGCCAAAATATGTCAAAGTAAGTAAGAGGGAGAGATAATTGGGTTGCAGAATTAGGAGAAACTTTGCATTGTTCGTGGATTTTGATGTGGTTGTTTGGAGAAGCCATTTAGAAGATGATGTTTGGTCTAAGAAACATTTGCTTGTGTTATATACTAGTTTTTGTTTTATTATCTTGGTTTAAAAAATGGCTAGGAAGTGTCACGGTATTAATGACAAACGTCAGGACGGTTCGAGGGGGCACCCATGGGCTCCAGCCCTTCGTCCTCCCAGATGCATGATCAACTAATTAAATCGTAGCATTTGATATTTTTTTGGTTTTAATATGTGTTTCGTCCCTGCAATTATGGATCATTTAAAAATTGGTTCCTGTAATCGTTAATCATGACAAATTATCCTTTGCATAGTTTAATCATTTAAGAATTGGTCCCTCAACTCAGTTAATCAGTGTCACGTCATTGATTATCTTAATAATGCCGTGAATGGACAAAATTACCCCTCGACTCATCAGACAACTACGAAAAGACCAAAATACCCCTGGCTTCATCTTCTTCCTTTTCCCTCTCGTTTCCTTGCAATTCACCTGCAACTCCCCCTTGTTCTTCTCCCAGCATCAGTTTGTTTAAACACTTGCTTCACAAATTGCTTTGATAAGATTATTAGATTTATCTAAGTTATTTCAATGAGCAAATTGAAATAAATTATAAAAAAAAAGCAAGAAGTATAGACACAAGTTATTTTTCCTAAATATGTTTAAACAGCTATATAAACTTGAATAAATTCTGTCAAACATCACCTTAATGAAGACTATTCTAGCATCAATTCGCGGACAATAGTGACTACCAAACTCATGATAGTTCTGGCCTATCTAATTGGTAGACTGTGCGAAGTCAATATAACTTCTAAGTGTATCAAGATTACAAACACATTTCTTATGCCTCTGTTGTTAGTAATTTTATAGATTAAATTGAATAACAAAAGATACATTTGATGAATAAATTGACTATGTAAAAACATATATAAGGATCAAATTGATTAATTAAAAATGGATGACTAGGATACAAAACCAGAGTACACAGAATCAAAATTCTGTCGAAACCGAGCCTTCTCTTCCGACGTGTGACCTATCTTCTCTTGCACGACTGACGCAATCCCAAAACTTTGAAACCTTGCAGATCTCAACAAATATGTAATGGAGTCAAGAAAACAAAGCCAAAATGAACCGCAACCATCTTGCAAGTGAAACACAGAACCGTCGCCGCTGCCACCTCCAAGGAAGATAACGCGGCTTTAAACAACAACCAAAGAAACTGACCCAGATGTTGCAGATCTAGCAACACCGGGTTTTCAAACATCTCGGCCTAAAAAACACCAGAGTCGTTTGTTGATAGCACCTAGGACCAAAACCCGTGTGGGTTTTCAAACCGATAACGAAACAGAAGATCGTCGACGAAAGGACAATCCAACCCATTAGGGTGGATCGGTGATGCGGAGTAGAAGACTCGTCGCACCACCACCAGGAACCACTACAGGAGAACAGCGAGAAGTTTGGAGAAGAAGGGAAGGGGTGTGGCGGTTGTTAGGTTAGAAGAGAGAGGTCGGAGCGTTTTTGAGAGAGAGAGAGAAAGAGAGAGTTAGCTAGCTTAGCTCATGGGACTAAAAACTACACTATAGACTATTCTAACATAACTAATTTCTTCATTCATTTCTTTTGATAATGATTACAATGACCAATCCATTATTTATAGCATTGACACGATGACTCATCTCTAAAATATCTAATGCAACTAACTCATTATAATCTTTATCTACTTAGATTATTATATTCTATTGAGCTTATCTTGGGTCATTACAGGCAACAACCAAGTTAATTAATTTTTCTAGCTAGTCATTATAAGCCACTGGCTGTGTGAATCATTTTCTTTCACACATGTATTCAACAATTAATTTCACATTGCTAATTCTTATTCTCGAACAAAATAAGCCACTTGCTCTTGTGATTTATTCATTAATGACGTGACAAAGTTAATACGGCCACAATGAATATTTATATCATCAAAAAAATATGTAATAAGGACCGTCACCATATTAATTAGGCATGACAACAAAATTCATATCAACGGATACCTTTCCGTACCAAACTCAATTTGTCAGGTTTTCGCCGCTTTGACTGGGTTTGGGTAAGGGTTTGGGTTTTCTCCGATTTCAAAACACGGGTACGGGACTGGTAACAGGGATATATGTACCCACCCTGAACTCATACCCTAACCCGTCCTGAATGTTGAAAATCGATTTATTACCCCTTCTATTTAAATAGAAACTCAAACCCTAAATAATTTCACTCTCACAGTCAAAACCTCAGTCTTTCAGTTGACACTTATTTCTCATAGTTCTTTCTTTTCTCCTTCCATATCTCACAATCTCGACCTCTCTCTTTTCCATCACCATAGTTGTCGATTGTCATCATCTCTTTGCTGAATAATGCAATACAACATTGTGCTCAGGGCTGAAAATACTTTTATTTTTATAAAAAAAATATATAAAATTTTTTATCTACTATGGGGATGGGGATGGGCGGGCATACCTGAATCCGTTGGGGACGGAGATGAGATTCGATTTCTCATCCTCGTTGGGTATGGGTAGGGTAATGGATAACGATATGAGAGTAGGGTATGGAGACGGGGAAGGTAAAATCCGTCCCCATCTCGCCTCATTGTCATGTCTAGTATTAATGAAAGTCAAAAAATGGGTGATTGTGATTTTGGGAGGGTGTACAAAAAGATGCATTCTACTGGATGGGCTTTTCGCCAAAATATGTCGAAGAAAGTGAAAGGAACTGTTATGGTTTTGGCATGATGATAGGGAAACAACTTTGAAGTGTTCATGGATTTTGATATTGTTGTTGTTAGAAGGAAGTACTCATAAAAGAAGTGTTGATTGAATAAAATTTCTTAGCTCTCAATGATTAGAAGGAATAGAAAGAGTACTGTCAAAAATTCTGTCATGAAAAATGAGAGAGACGTGTGTGGTGAGAAATAGAAAGAGTACAATCAGTCCTTAAAAAAAAAAGTACTATCATAAATATCGTCATGAAAAAAACAACAAAATTATTTTTGTACATTAATTGCTCATACATAAATTGGTGTTGGTTGATGAGGTGAAGATCCTCCACAAGGTTCTCTTCCATTACCCTTCCATTCGTTAATGACGGTCCACCATTACAAATGCATGCTCCACTACAACCACATTTATGATTCCTTTTATACCTTTTTTTTTTTTTGGTAGATAGACGAAATGGCAAAGCCATTATAAACTCACACGCACAAGTGGAGGTACTGGGGTTCGAACCCCAGTCATTGCATCCGGCCTAACAATTTCGACATTTTGCCAGTTGAGCTAGGACTTCTGGATTCCTTTTATACCTTTTATTATTTAGGGTTAACTAAATAAATGGTTCTCTTTTTTTTTGAAGTAAAATAAATGGTTCTCTTAAATATATCAATATTTGATTTTAGTCCTCCTAAAATATTCCTTAGGTTTTTGATCCCTCCAAAATTATCCATCTATGACATTAATATTTACTTTTTATTCAACTCATGTCTAACCTTCATTTTTTTTAATGAAATTATCCAAAAATGTGTAGAAAATTATGACAATATTTTTAAAAAAATAGAATTTTTTAACAAACCATGAATTTAATATGAATTTTTTAGCACCAAAAACATAAAAATTCATATTTAATTCATGTCTTGTTAAAAAATTATAATTTTTTTGATGTAATATTCAATAATATATTGCCTAAAATTCTAAATTCTTTAAAATTTTAAATTCTTAAAAATAATATTCAATAATAATTCCGCAGGTAGCTCTTTAGAATTATTTCTACGAACATCCAAGCACACTGTGGATTCGTAGAAATAATATTAAATAATAATTCTGCACGAAAATCCGCAGCAAAGTAAGAGTTACCACCGGAAGTTCCTGTAGCAGCGTGATCCACAGGAATTGTCTTACTAGTGTAATTCGTAGCAGTATCCGAAGGTATCCGGAGGAAAAACAACTATTTCTAGTTACAAACCAACAATTATTCATGTGCCCGTCCCCTAAAAAAATATAATTGATGTTTCTACTCCACATGTTGTGTGTAAGTATTTTTGTAAACATTTTTCTTCTAATATTTTTTTGAGGATTTGGGTTCTAATATTATTTAATTTTTTTTAACATTGAATATTCATAAAAATTAATTGAAATTGACATAAATGATTTGACATTTCATTTACACAAGTTTTGATATGGACATAAATTTAAAATTATAGTGTACATATTCAATAACTAATAGATTTATAGTATTTTTTCTTTCTCTCTCTCCTCTCTTTTCTCAAACCCTAGTTGTCGCCCCTTTCTTTTTCTTCTTTTCAAAGGGGTGATTTAGGATCAATTTTGACCTAAAAATCACCCCTCCAAATTGTTTTTCCTTCTATCTTAATTGAATAAGTGATTTATTTTCTGTTTTCTTTCGTTTGTTTTTGTGATTTTGTCGTCTCTGAACGACTTTGTTTGTTTTGATTTACCGTCTTTGTGCGGTGTGTTTTTGATTTCCCGTCTTAGTGCGGTGTTTATTTGATTCAAGTTGAAAGATTAGCTTTCAGCAAGTGCAGATCTGATCAATGACAATGACTTTGGCGTCGTCAACGTTGCAGATCCGGGCACATGAGTATTTCGGAGACATGAATATAGTCATATTAGTCATATTTGTAGTAGGCATAGGTACTTTGTCGTTTTATGCTATTAACATGGATGTTGTGAGTTTGTTCACAGATTCATCCTTTTTGTTTTTAGCGCATTTGGATTTGTATTGTATCGATGTACTCCATCAATTTGAATGAATGAATATCGTTTATTTTTGTAAAAAAAAATACATTTATAGTAGCAAAAATGAAGAAACTGAAAATTTTTAAATTTTAAATTTGGAAAAAAAAAATAAAACAAGCAAGAAAGTCAATACGTAGATACACATGAGTCCTCCTGAGCTTAGCTCAGTTGGTAGAGACAATACATAATATATGTAAGGTTCATGGTTCAAGCATTGGCCACCACAAAAAAAAAATAAAAAAAATAATCTGCAGAAAAACTGCGGAAATTCCAAGTAAGAAGTATCGCAAGTAGATCTGCTGGAAAGGTACTAGTTTCCTGCGGATTTTCCTACGGAGAAGTTATCCGCATGAAATTTCGTTACTGGAAGAAAATGGCAGCAAAATCCTCGAATTTCTGCAGAAGAAAATCCGCAGGAAAAATGATAGTTTCTATTAGTGTAAGTATCTAAACAATAAAGGCTTTGCTAACCCAAAATGCGTTAAACTATATCCAAAATTTTATATAAATCATACTATTCATTGGTTTATCAATATTAATTTCAATGGAACATTTGCTCTTGTTAGCAAAGGTTAAAAGTTATCCAAATTTATGGTTTTTTCTACGTTATCCCTTAATGTTTTAGGGGTAATTTACCCCTTTCAAAGAAAAATCCATTTTTTTTCATCTTTTTTTTACGATCAAATACCATTTTCATCTCCGAAATACTAAACCTCTTCATCTGTTTCATTCAACATGTGATATTCATCTCCTTCGTTTCATAATCAAATGCTACTTGTCATTAGGGGTAAATTACTCCCTATTCATGAAGGGATAATATAGGTCTCACCATTTTGGTTTTTCTTACAATCAATTACAATTTTCATCTCAAGAATACCAAACGTCTTCATCTCCTTCGTTCAATATGTAATCTCCATCTTTTTCGTTGCAGAATCAAATCATACTTGTCATTAGGAGTAAATTACCCCAATTCATTGAGGGGGATGTAGAACTCACAATAATTTAGTATCAACTAGTGCAAATCGTAACATTACTTTTGTATTAAATGAACGTAAAGTGAATTTTTAAATGGTTTTATAAACCCCCTCAAAAAAATTGGTTTTATATATTCTTATTTTTTTTAGCAAATATTTTTTTTTACAAAAGGTAGCTTATATTATTTCATTCAATATAATAGGGGTAATACAAGATGGAATCAAATCAAAGACATTGTGACTGGCATACGATTTTGACACCCTTGCTAAAGTGTGGGCGACATAATTTGTCAGTCTCCTGATAAAACTTATCTTAAAGTTTGGAAATTGTTGTAATAGTGGCCTACACTTAGAAATAACAATGCCAAAATCCACCACTAGATTTATTCATGATGTCATCCACCACTAGCTTGCGATCTAGCTCTATTTGCACAATTGATAATCCTAATTCCCAAAGCCAAGATATAGCCTACCTTAATCGCAATGCCTCTGCTTCCAATGGAGATGGATAACACTTAAACCACTTAGTTAATACTTTTATAAACTGACCTTGAGCATTCCGAATGCAAATTCCGATTCCAAAGCATTGTTGATCACCAAATAATGCCGCATCTAGATTACACTTCAGATATCCTTTCACCGGTGGTTGCCATTTCACTTCCATCAGAGCATTTTGCTGCTGTTTGGATGTTTGGGGCTGCACACGAGCTGCGCACCATTGACAAAATGAATTATGGGCCTGCTACACCGTTGTACGGACAGGCAGTTGTTCTGTCTCCCACACTTTGTCATTCAGACGACGTCAAATGCACCATAACATCATTGATATGTCACTGCACTCATGCTCGGAAAATCTGCAGAAAAAAGAAAGCAAAAATGCTGTCAAGCTAGTTGCAATGTTGCATTAACAGCTCCTTCACTTATCTTTTTTCACAAACCCGCCTCTTGCCAAACTTGCTTCGCCGCATCACAACCCATAAACACATGCCAATCATTCTCATAATTAGTTTTACAGTGCGGGCATATATCTGAACACGGAACACCTTTATCTTGAAGCCTTGTGCACGTAGGGAGTAAAAACTTAAAAAATCACATGTTTTGATGATGTTCAATTTCTTGAAAATGTTTAAAAACATAAAAAATCGATTTATGGTCTCAATAAAGTTTCTGAAGCGTGTTATGAAAGACTAAAAAAAATCCAATTGAAAAATGATTTGAAAGAGGAAGGTGAAAGCAAATTTATTTACAACATATCATCTAAAACTGGATTTCTCATAATTCAAATATATGTGCATGATATCATATTTGCTTCTATTAATGAAAATATATACTCAAAGTGTTATAAGTTAATCTAGAGTGAGTTTGAAATGAAAATGATGGGAGAACTTAAGTTTGTCATACCCCATTTTTTGACCAGTTTAAAAACTTTTATTCGTCTTTTAAAGCCGAGGAGTTTCGTTGTTTCAGACGAAATTCCGGCAGAGAGGTATTTTAAAATACCTCATTTTGATTTCGAAAGGCAACAGTTTTAAGTGTTTTATTATTTTATTATCTTTTTATTATTTTTTATTTTTTATTTACTTTTATTTCATCTTTATTTTATTTTATTTCATTTCTACTGTTTTTATTTTTTTTTATTATAATATAT
>Ga0228710_1010583_pt1 | contig 12252 bp, 14 predicted proteins | sample MedpolnodulmetaG_FD_177995 | JGI IMG/M metagenome (GOLD analysis project Ga0228710, IMG submission 177995) | Root nodule microbial communities from Medicago polymorpha collected in Santa Monica, California, United States - pink nodules | ecosystem: Host-associated > Plants > Roots > Nodule...
TTTTTTTGTAGTGTAATAATGATCTCATATTCTCTTGAAATAAACGTTGAGTTACTATAGCTTAGAAATGTATGAAAGGAACCACAGCCACCTTGGCCCCTCTAAAAAATTGAATCATGTAAGGTACGTGGAATGGATTTTGAGGTTATATCTATTCTATATTGTTTTTTTATTAAAAAGAAAGTGGATTGATTTTGAGGTTATCTCTTTGGGTCAAATGATTACGCTGTTAGTTTAACCATGAATTTTGTAAGATAATAATCATGCGTTAGCGTAACAGTAGTGGGTTGCCTGGTTAGTTTGCACAACAAGGGATATTTTTCATTTCATTTTACGTGTAAACTCATCAAAAAAGTAATATTTACATGTCAAATGAACCTTTGATAATTTTCATTTTTCTCAGTTAAAGTTAGGTGAGTTGAATCATGAAACTCAGCATGGTAGGCCTCGGGACACGGTATAAATATTATTTTTAAGACCACGACATTAGCTGCTGTGGTTGACGGTAAAGTTTCGTAATAATTGGAAGGTGTAAAATGAATGATACAGCAGTAATAGAATTCGAATAGCATCGGAACCTAACTTCGGTTTTGTTGCGAGTTTAGGGGGAAGGGAAGGAAAGAGGAGAAGAAGGTTTTAAGGGGTGGAAAATATGAGGAAAAATAGAGAAATCTTTTAAATTTTTTAAAAGAGTAGTTTTTTAGAGAATGATAAATTAATACATATGATTACTATATTTTTAATTTTAAAAATAATATAATAACATAAATTAAATTTGAAGAATTCATGTAAACTCTCCTCCAATATAATTTTTTAATTCCTCAAATGAGAAATGTTTTTATAAAGAAAAGTTAACCCCCCATAACCCTCCAATTTCCTCTATTTCTTCCACTTGCTTATTCCTTTTTTCCTAAGTCTTCCCCTCTCTTCGCCTCCAAACTCGCAAACAAAGCCTAAGGGTCATTTTAGAAAAATCGGGGAACTTGTAAGCAATATAAGAGACCTAAACTATAGTTTTCAGTTACAATGCCACTATGTTATCCAAGACCTTGATTAAGTGAAAAAAGACATGTGTCATCTCATCTAAACATTTATCGGTACTATGTTTAGTTTGTTATTGTTGGTTATTTCAGTTTTTTTTTTCTTCCGCAAAACAAAAAGTTTTTAGAGTTTGTTAACACTCAATAACTGAATTGTGTCAAGGATATGAAAGTATTTCACTGAACTAATCGTGCTTTTCTAAAACCTAATGCCTAACACATGTTAGCTTGAGTAGAAAAACGAACCTGCTATGGTTTGAGATATTTCATTTCATGCTGTTGAGGCAATCATTTGCACGTCTGTAAAATCATTCTCAACGTTTTTAACATTGGACAATTGCGTAGACTCAACTTTTTCTTTTCTGAATGACAAATGTAAGCATGTTAAATGTTACATTAGTATTTTCTTCTTTGTTAGAATTTAAACTATACAACATTGAACTCCTTTAATCCCTTAACTCAATCAAGTGAGCTATCCATCCATCCCGATTTGTGTAGTTATATTTTGGTTATTACAATTTAATTTATATATGATGTCAATGTATTTGTTTACATTGCAGTCAATCGTAAACATCATAAAAACAATTTGATTTTGATTATGATTACTTCTTAAACCATACATATAAACAGTTGTTATGAGATATTATTTTATAGTCACAAATACAAATGTATAGTGTTTGGGCACACACACATTACAAGATATTTTTTAATAATGAAAAAGAAATTGATAATAAAATGATTTAGTATTTCAAGAAAAGACACTTTATGTGTGAGTGACAAAACACTATTCGTTTGTGTTTGTGACTATGGAAGAATGTGCTGTTGTTATTTGTTGACAATGTACAGAAAATGTACCGAAAATGTGTGATTACCTAATGTTCAGAATCAAGATACACTTTGGCGCAAATATCAATTAGGATCACATCCGTTTTAACCGTTTTGTCCAACAAGAAGCATGATCCATAAATAGTTCAATTTTTAAATGCAATGACTATGAAGAATTCATTAATGAACAAGAAAACAGAATCAAAATACGCATACAGCCTGTCAAAGTCCAGCCAAACATTTCCTTCAAATCACTTAGTAGAGAAAGCATTAACAAGTTAATATCACTCAACAAAAAAGTAAAGATACAGAAATATCTAAATCAGGAATAATCATACAGCGATATGCTCTTATCATCTGATACACTAGCAAGCCGACCGCTTCGCACATCATTTCCTCCAGGTGGTCTAAATGCCACCCCCCACACTTGGTCCGTGTGGTTGCTCATCGTCTGCACAGACGCCCTCATGTTAAGATCCCATAGCCTAACAGTTCGATCACTTGAACCTGTGGCAATAGCTGCCCCATCTGGGCTCACATCCACACATAAAACCCAACTAGCATGTCCTGACATGGTCCCAACTAAGGCTTTTCCCTCAGCATCATACATGTGAACATTACCATCATCTGAAGCTGAAAACAGTAGCCTTGGATCATAAGGAGAATAAACAAGAGAACGCACAGGCATGAAGTGGCCTTCAAGGTGATGCAAAAATTTGGCTCGTTGCACATCAAAAACAGAAATGGTGCCATCCATTGAGCCACAAGCAAGTCGTTTTCCATCAGGGCTCCATGCAACAGATAGGACAAATTTCTTGCTGCCACTTTTGTCGCTGGGTTTGGGTCCTTCTACACGAGGAATCGATAGGGTGACAACAAGTTCCCACGTAGAAGTGTCCCAAAGATTGACTGATGCACTACCTCCACCAGCAACTGCTAGAATGGCACCCTGAAGGTTGAGAACTTTTAATGATTAAACAACTGCTGTGTGGCAAAAAATATTATCGATTCTGGAAGAAATTCTTGTTATATACAAGTGTCAAAAGGCATTGAATGACATCTCCTATGAATATTATGCACATAGATACTGGACCATGTATGGTTCACATAAAAGGGCACATATTAACAGTGAATTGACGGAACAAGGAATTAAATGGTTCTAGCAGCTTTCAGTATAAGAACTGAGGAATTTAACAATCCCCTGTATGCAATAATGGGCTATTCTGAGACTTGTTACATGCTTAAGTTAGTTGGATACATTCTTAACATAAAGTGGGTGATATATGTTTTAATTAAGATAACAGACATATAGGAAATCAGAGAATTAACCAATCAACTTCATGAGATATAGGTTTAAAACAAGCGAAATTTCCAATTGCAAACATAGGATTTAAACAAGTGAAATTGCCAATGGAAAACACACCAGTGCAGGACCAAAAAGAGAAAATTTCAATACGCATGCTACAAATGTGAAATCGTGGGTACCACAAGAAAATATTGGCAAAAATTACTTTAGGGCAGTTAGCCGGTTACTACTTGTTTTTGTTTCGTTAAGCCCATCCCAACAAAGATTTTAAAAAGTGGCAGGATTGGAAGCAAAATCCTTTCTCCATAAAACAGATGCATTTATATGAGAATGAAAGTATTATCCGTTGATTCATAACACAAGCATTTAGGGTATGTGTTATGGAGGGCTAAGGACTTGTTTGGATTGACTTATTTGAGTTTATCTATTTACATAAGCACTTGTGGGACTGTTTAAGAGAATTTATGAAAACAACTTATACATGTTCATAAGTTGTTTTCAACTTATTTTTACAAGTTCACCGATATAGCTTATGAAAACAGCTTATAACTTATACAAATACAATTTGACTTTATTTTATCATGTGTAATAAAAATAGCTTATTCATAAGCATATAAGTGCTCTGCTCATGGCATAAGCTGCAAATTAAACTAATTACCCAAACGGGGACTAAGTCAATATTTTGATATATATTTGAGATTTTAAAAAATTGAAAGAATAACAGTGAAAGATGATCATAATACATTTCAAATCATACCTAATTTATTTTTGTAAACATTTTATAGCTTCCTTAATTTAGAAAGGAAAAATAAATCCTCCCTTCTCCTCTCTTCCAAAACTCTCCATCAAAACATACCCTTAGATGAGTTAAGTCCTGATTTAGCCAACAGATATTTTCCCTGGATAACTTAGGACAAAACATAATGAAAGACACAGTTTTGTTGTTATCTTTTCCATTCTACTTTTCTAGTAGAACCAAAATGTACTACATTTTTACTTCATTTCCAATTCAATTCTAAAAATAGACCTAAAACTAAAAAGAAAACAGGTGGTTTAGTTCCATTCTAATTTCTAACATGTCAATCAAATACTATCTTAAGTTTACAAAAAATGCACCATGAATCTAAAACAAATATTATTTTTTTGTAACAACACAACCCAATTCTCTAGGATCTTCAACACTAAACTAATAGTTTTCATAATGTAAATTAGGTTTTAGTTTTACCACCAAAAATTTGGAAAGCAAAACATGTAGTTTATATTGATTGTATATATTTGAAGCAAATAGAGGGAATTGAATTACCTTGGGATCGAAACGCATTTGCCAGACTTCAGAAGGAGGAGCTTCAAGAGTAGCGACAGTGGCATTAGAATCAACATCAAAAACACGAACAAAGCTATCAAGAGAAGAAGAAGCGGCGATTGAGCCGAGAGGGTGAGCGGCGACGGAAGCGACGCCGAGACAGTGGCCGGTGTTGGTGCGTTCGAGAACAAGGTCATCGGATTTCCATAGGCGTACAGTTTCGTCGAGGGAACCGGTGAGGAGGAGAGGTGGTCGAGTGGCGGTTGCGGGTGCCCATGTGACTGCCCAAACGGAGTCGTCGTGAGCGTTGTCTATCGATTTGATTCCGGCGAGTTTCATTGCAACTATTCTTTCGTTCTCTACTACTACACACTGTGTAGTGTCGTGATGCAGCTTTTCAACTCTACTTCACTTCGTTGGGCCTCTCTCTATTATTTACCAAGCCCATTCACACATTTCTTGGGTTTTTTTTAGTTTGTTACATTTTTTTAAGAAAAATCACCAGAACTTGTTAATTTTTTTTACTTTTCTGTATAAAATTTTGAAGCTAAGAATAAATGATTAAATATGTTTGAGTTGAAGATGAATTATTCGACGGTATTCAAATTTAAATATCAACTTAAATAACTCTTGACTAAATTTTACTTAACAAGAAATTGTTTGGATTATTGAAATAAATCATAGTTTACTCAATAATAGAGATTAATTTCCACGGATTGAGAATGTAAATTTTTTATTCACTAAATAAATTTTTGTAGATTGTATTCAATTAATTTTTACTTGAATAAATATAGATGATTTTCTTTAAAAAAAAACAGAATAGATGATTTAATCAAGTAAAAATTAAGAAAATTGATGCTGACACATTTGATAGAGCTGAAAAATACGAGTAAATTACTCAAATGTCCCTCAGCAGTTAACTGTCGAATTTGATTGAAACCGGCTGCAGTTAACTCCCGAGGAAAACCTCGGCAGTTAACTGCCGAAGTTTTGTTATAAGAACAGACCAGACATAGAAGTTTCCAAAACTCCATTGTTACGTTTTTGGTTCTCCTAAGTGCGATTTTCAGCCATTTCAAGTCATTCCAAACCAATTTCAATCACAAAAACAGGTAAGTTTTTTGAATCCTATTGCATTGTTGTTCTGTGGTTGAATTGTTTAATTTTTATTTTTTTTGTTAAATTTCGATTATATAGGTTTTATTAATTTTATGATTTTATGATATGTTAAATTTATGTTTATGTTTATTGTTTTGACGATTTGTTGTAGAATTGTTAAAATTGTTAGGTTTAGATTTTGATGAATTGTTGTGAAATTGTTTAAGTTTAGGTGTAGGTTTTGATGATAGTTTAGGTTTATGTTTAGGTTTTGATTTTATGATTTTATGGCATTGTTGTTTAGTTTAGGTTTTGATCGCCAATTTTTTTTTATGTAGATATGTCTCTGAATTAGAACCAGGGTAACGTTCAGGGTGATGACAAAGGAAAGAAAAATCGCCTATGACATGACACAAAATTGTCTGTGATGGTTCCGAATAAAAGAAGGGTTTGAAGTTTCCGGTGTACAATCAGTCGAGGTTGAGAATGAGCGGGAGGACATGCTATTTTGGTCCTCAGCCAAAAGAAGGTGCCCCATTGACCGTAGCGGGCAACCCGATTGACTTGTGTGACGAGGAAGAATGAATGTAATGGCTTCTAATGCCTAATTGTTTTGGATTTTTTTTTATGTTTTCTTTTTGTGTCGCGCGCATTTTGCTTGACATTATGGTACTTTAAATAAAATCGTGTTTTGAATAATTTCGATTAAAAATTGTGTATTCGAATAAACACTAATTAAGTCAAACGTGAATTCGATTAAAAGTTGCATAATGAATAAATAAATTCGAAAAGTGGTAAATTCATTCAAACTACAACAATTATCTTACCACTGAATGGGGTAAATTCAAACTTGCTAAGCAGCAACACTCTAGTATTCGTCCAACATTTCTACTGTTCTATTCAAAAGATTAAATTCTTGTTAGTCTTTGTTTAAATGACGGTATTCAAGTGTCAAAAGAATGAGGTCCAGTCCTTGACACTTCAATACCTTCATCCAAACCAAACTAACAAAAATTTAATCTTTTGAAAGGAACAATGGAAATGCCGGTCGAATGCTGAGTGTTGCCGTTTAACAAGTTTGAATTACCCCATTCAGAAGAAGATAATTGTTGTAGTTGGAAGACGCATTCCCTACCTAATCACGATCTTCTGGCGGAATCAGACACTTGATAATATCTTCAGTTGACCTCAACAACGTTACCCGCATATCTATCCACTGGAACATGCTGTGCTCCCAAAACATGCTCTTCACGTTTTTGTCGTTCGTTAATTCCACCCAAGTGAATGATACTCTTCCCTCGTCGAGCGTTGGACGTTTATACCGAACGTATTCCACCCTCCTCGTGTCTCTCGGGTTGACTCCTTGGTTGAATTCATTCAGTTGATCCTTGAGACCTCTCAACGTTACACCAAGGCACCGAACCTTCAACCTCTGAGGTTCTCCGCCGTTGAATTGTGCATGAACGTCGATCCACTCGACCATTGCTTCAAATCTACACAATAAGAAATTGAAAACGATCAATGAAAAACTCATTCAAACATTTCATCAAACACTTAGAGTGTGAATTATACATAAACCGTAAAAATAAAAAAATAACCCTAAAATGTTTTACCTAAAAAAAACATAAAAATAACCCTAGAATGTTTTACCTAGATTTTTTAACATAAAAATAATAAAAATAACCCTAAAATGTTTTACCTAAAAAAACATAAAAATAATGTAAAATATAACAATATTATTCAACTTATATCTACTCTTAAAATAAAACATATACTCTTCTTACATGTAAATCTACTTAAAAACTAAAATAAAAAAATAAATATAAAACACCAAAATAAAGAACAACTCTAAAATTATAACATAAACATCATGCAAACATTTTAACTACATTAATCAACTAACATCTACTCTAAAAATGAATTATAACATGTAAATCTACTCAAAAACTAAACTAAACTAATTTAAATCCACTCAAAAACTAAACTAATTTAAATCTACTAAAAACTCAAAAAAAAAAAAAATTTACAACTAAAATGTAAGTTAATAGCTTTATGATGACTTACACGTGATTTTGTTGAATAAATTTGGTAGGATTTGGTTGGGTTTTTTAGAGAGGTTTTGAGAGAGATTTGAAATTTTTTAGTAAAATGAGAGTAATAACGGATGAGAGAGCTTCTGCCAGATTTGTAGCAGAAACGCATCGACAGTTAACTGTCGAGGTTTTTCTCGGCAGTTAACTACAGCCGGTTTCTTCATTCTTCGGCAGTTAATGGGACTTTTTCGTCTTTTACACGTGTTTTTCAACCCTATCAAATGTGTCCCCATTTTAAAAAATTAAAGGGCAAAACACAAATGTTTCTGCTCCCCGTGGTAAATTGGTAGATTAAAGGCCGATAAAGGTGAAGGGAAACCCTAGAATAGCTTGGCAGCCTTGCGAAGGCTTAAACCCCAAATCAGGTTAACGCCAGTTGCAGAACAGAGCCATCGTTCTGCTTCACTGTGCATATCAGAGCAACCTTAAAACTAAGACTATGGTTTGGTTTCAATGTGAAGATTGTGGAGACAACCTCAAAAAACCTAAGTTACCCAATCACTTTCGATCATGCTCCGCCAACAAGGTTCGTTCTTGTTCAATTCATGTTCATTTCACTAATTAATTAATTAAACGATGCTTACTTCTTCCGTTGTTTATGCTATGTAGCTTTCGTGCATTGACTGTGGACAAATGTTTGGTCGAGACACTGTTCAAAACCACACACAGTGTATTACAGAAGCGGTGAGAATCACCTTTATGCCTTATTTTTGTCAAATAATTATAGATTAGCACCCTGTTTGGATAAACAACTTAATTTGCACCTTATAGCATAAACACTTATCACCTGTCACCATAAGCTGTTTTCATAAGTTATAAGTTGTTTTCATAAGTTTTCCCCAACAGTCTCACAAATACTTATGCCAGTAAGTAAGCTCAAATTAGTCAATCCAAAAAGGCCCTAGGTTGTTACACTTGAACCTATTTTGAATTTAGCTCTCTAAAATGAGAAAATCAAAGTTTCTTTTTATTTATTTTTTTTATTTTAAGAAACTCACAATTTTGTTATAATGTACCTCTAATATCCATCCTTAATTTGTTAGTCAATGGTTGATAATACTTACTTCAACTCTAGAGGTTTACTCACCTCTAAAGTTGTTTCCCCCCTTAATTCAGCTTCTCAAGTGGTTGGACTTTTGTAAAAAGAGTACCTATCTGTTGTGGGATGGAGTTTACTCAATGCTATTTCTTTGGTTTTCATCAATGTGGCTAGGATCTTGTTCAAAGTTTCCTTTAACTTAGGATTATCATTTCTTCCTCATATCATTATAGTCATGGAGTTAAGATTGTTCACTCACCTTTTAACTACTTTAGGGCATTCTAGTTTCTACTGAAGGCATAAAATGTATTTCTGAGATATCACTTCTAGTATTTAACTTGAATAAACTATCAATTTGGTCCATAAACTATCACTCTCTCTCATATTTGGTCCCTGAACTTTGAAAATGAAATCAAAAGTTCCTAAACTACTATCAATCTACCAAATTAGTCCCTAAATTATCACTCTTCTATTTTGAAAGTAGTTGGGGGACTGACTTGATGATTTATATTATGTTAAGGCTGTTTGTTATATTTCAATCATTCATGGACCAAATCAGAGAGAGAGTGATAGTTTAAGAACCAAATTGATGGTTTATTCTATTTGATTGCACTGTATTAGTCTGGTCTACATTTAATTTTGCCAGCATGTTGAATTTTTATATTAAGTTCAAACTTTAAAATGTACAATGATCTTTTTTTTTTTTTTTTTTTTTGAGAGAGAAATATACAACAATCTTGTTTTCTTCACTTCACTGGCTCATTTTGCTTCGATTTTCAGGAAAAGTATGGTCCAAAAGGCCAAGGAAAAACTTTGAATGCTGCAGCTGCCAAGCCTGTCAAAGATGGCAAACAAAGGCCAGTAGTTGATATTAATGTGGGTTTATCTGAACGTCCTCCATGGTTCTGTAGGTATATACTCTATGTGATACACTTCCTAGCTAGCACTGTAGTCACTAGTGACATTCAAATTACATAGCAAATGTTATTTGAGATGCTGTATTATGTTTTAAAAAGTTATATGAGAGAAACATAATTATCATGGTCTACATATCCTGTTCGGATGGGAATTGGGCTTTTAAGTCCTTGCATTCTTGAGTCCACCTATTATTTCTTATGGTCCATGCGATCATAAAGGGGGCAGGACAACTGTCTAATTCTTTTATGTAAATGTAAACATAGGATGTAGAAAAGTTAGCTGGGCCTTTTTTAACTTATGGTTGAATTATGTAGTGGCCATGCTTACGTTTAATGTAAAATCATATGAATCATACATAGGCATTGAACCTTTATTTTTTAAAGCAAATGGGTGTTTGAGGTATAATTCTCTCTATTACAATACTTACAGATGTAAATGATATTAGTCTTAATCAGTTAAGAGTCTAAACCGGTTATTAGTCTGCAAGTCTCTTGTGGATCAAGGTCTGTTTGTGAAAGTGCATGATATTAGTCTTCATCAGTTAAGAGTCTAAACCAGTTATTAGCTTGCAAGTCTCTTGTAAATCAAGGCCTGTTTGTGAAAGTGCATACTAGTAGAGTTCTAAATGCATTTCTTAGTTTAACTGGTTACATTTATTCTTTGAATAATTTGCACTACCGCGTGTTATTTACTTTTTTTCCTTTTTAAAATTTTTCGATTGTGAATGTTATGAGTGTCAGCTGCCAAAAACGGCATATTGTAGTGTCTGAGACTATTTTATAAGAAAAAAGCAAGAGATGATTCTCTTTACCAATTTTTGTTTTTCTTCTAGATATTATGTCATTCTTATGGTTTGATCTTATTAATTATGCTCTAATTATTTGTTGCTTTGCAGTCTTTGCAATACAAAAGCTACAAGTAAGCAAGCACTTCTTCTCCATGCTGAAGGAAAGAAACACGGGGCGAAAGCCCGAGCGTTCCATGCTTCGAAGCAACCACCAGTCCAGACAGATAATTCTGCCTCTGATGCAAAGGATGCAGTGGAGACGGCTTCTAATGGTATGACAAAAGATGACAAAATTGCAGAGCAGCCAAAGTTGCACGAGTCTTCTGAACAAAATAACCTGAAACCGGGGAATGAAGTTTCTTCTGAAAAGAAAAAGAGGAAACGTGAAGCATTAGAGGTCGACGTTATTAAAAAAAGCAAGAATGACACATCAGTTGACACGGAAAATGGGGAAGTAATTCAGGGCGAGAAGGCAAGAGAGAGGAAAATAAAGTGGAAGAAGTTTATCAAAGCAGCCTTGAAATCTGTATGTGTGTTGAATTTTGGAACATCCTTTCTTGTTTTCTGTTTATTCTAAGCATGGTATGGTCATATAGAGATAGTGAGTGACTTTTAAGGCGGACTCAAGTATAGTTTCTGCAATTGCATTTTTAATGCACTTCCCATAAAATTTATCGTGTTTTTTTATATTTTTTTGTCCATGTAATTTTCCTACGGTAGATAGTGTCCTTATTGTTTTACTTGTGGCAGCATCCTGATGGATTGAAGATGAAGAAACTGAGAAAAGTTGTTTTCAAAGCACTGCAGGAATCTAGCATTGTAGTAAATGAAAATGAATTGAGCGAGGCGATTGAGCAGAAGGTATGTCATTGTCCATCTAATCAGTTGTGTTTCTGTTAAATTGTCCTTTAGTAATAATTTTAATAAATAATGTCAATTTTCTTATGTTAAACTTTTTCTTGCTTCCAGATAAACTCCAGCTCCAACTTTGCAGTTGAGAACAAGTATGTGCGATTAGTGGCCAAAGATTGAACATTCCTGCTGGAGATGCCATGACCAAGAGTCGTTAATTTTGTCCGCAATTGTTTGACAAATATTTATCCCTCAAAAGTATCTCCTAGATTTTTTTTGTGAACGGATAATTTATTGTTGATTGGTGCAAAATTCAGTTAATATCTTGTAGTAAAACAAAAGAGAATATTTAGACGGAGATTCTGTTGGTTTGTATGCTCAATTACAAGTAATCAGTCATTGAGTTTTTTGAACACAGTGATGTGGGTGCTTTTATGGCCAATTGTACTAGAGAGCATGATCAGATTTTTACTTTGTTTTATTCTATTTACTTTGTTTTATTGTCCTTTTATAGGTGCAGCTATTCATATCTTACAGTTTAACATAATAAACATTACTATATCAATTATTAATGTAATATTTTAAATGTACCAACAATGAATTGGTTCAAGTGGTAAGCAAAAGCAACTTGAACCCCTTAAACAAATGGGAAAATTGCTGTTGACACATTTGATAGGGCTGAAAAACACGAGAAAATTACTCAAATGCCCCTCGACAGTTAACTACCGAATTTTGACTGAAACCGACTGCAACCGACTGCAGTTAACTGCCGATGTTTTGTTATAAGAACAGAACTGACATAGGATTTTCCAAAACTCCATTGTTACGTTTTTGATTCTAATAGGTGCGATTTTCTGCCATTCCAAGCCAATTTCAAGAACAAAAACAAGTAAGTTATTTGAATCATATTACATTGTTGTTTTGTTGTTGAATTGTTTGTTTTTTTTTTTGTTGTTAAATTTCGATTATATAGGTTTTATTGATTTTATGA
>Ga0228710_1010584_pt1 | contig 12252 bp, 11 predicted proteins | sample MedpolnodulmetaG_FD_177995 | JGI IMG/M metagenome (GOLD analysis project Ga0228710, IMG submission 177995) | Root nodule microbial communities from Medicago polymorpha collected in Santa Monica, California, United States - pink nodules | ecosystem: Host-associated > Plants > Roots > Nodule...
AAAGGTGATTATGGATGTCTTGGCTATCCATAAATTTCTCATTATCTTCCGAGGGTGTTTGCATGCATGAATAAAATTATGAATTAATTTGATTATATTGAATCACATTCTAGAATTTTTTTGGGTAGAATCATTGATGAATTTATATGGTCATATATAATTATTTTTTACTCACATGTGGGTGAATACCTAAAAAAGTAATTATAAATATAGAAAAAGTGTTCTCAATACCTAAATTACTTAAAATGTGGAGTTATGAGAATATATATTTTTATTATGCAAAAGTTGTTACTTTGTCTTCTATTAGTATTATTTTTCAACATGTGCAATATGTTGATACTATTGAGACAATAAAAGTTTTAGAGAGAAAAAAACTTTACTGTTGATTTTGTTCCATTTTCTTTTAGTGGAAGTAGAATATAGTAAAATATATGGAAAAAACAGATATTCTCAAGAGAATTCCTCAACCTACGAGGATGAAATAAAATTAATAGATTATATTTTATTCTTGTTAAAAAAAACATTCAAAGTGAAATATGTTCCATGGTAAATATGGTTTGAAATGTGTGAGTTTGCATTAGGGTAGTAATACCGTAGATAGTAAGTGCAATTTTAAAACATAGTCTCTCAATTTAAGTGTGAGCAAACTCTTGGGCAATCTTTCTAGAGCACTCATGAGCAACCCAAAGTGATAAAAGTCTTAAATATTGTACAAATAATTATCACAGAACTATCACAATCTTTAAGGTAAAAGTGTGTGTTGTGAGGGTCTCATATTAAGTTCAAGAGTACTTCACTTTATGAACATGATGGGTTGCCTTACTTCACTATGTGTCAATTCAATCTTTAGGACATTAACACTTAAGCATGAAAAAACCTTTCATGTCCAAAGTTTTTGTTTCTCTCGATCATACTTTGCCTAAGTTATAACTCCTTTTAATTGCTTGCCATTAGTGGAGGATTTTAGACATAATGGCAATCAAATGTCATTTACTTCCACAATTAAGTTTACTAAAAGGTAGAACTGGCAAACATAATTCTTATGAATGATAAATAATGAAACATCAAAATATTAATTAGATTTATAGTCAATTGCCATATGAAGATTTATAATAATAAATGGTGCTTTGCTGTTGCGGTTTATGGATGACAACTGAATAAAATATACGTGGAGTTAAAATGCAAAGGATTGGAACAATGTCTATGTAAGAGAATAAAAAACATTGTAAATGGAGAGTGGGTGTGAGATGAAAAGAACGTTGCTTTCTCTTCCATTCTCAATTATTTCGGATATTGTTTGTGAAGCTCCCTCGTGTTTTGTCTCGAGTATACGAGTTCAGACACGCAGTTGTGTAAACCTTACGGAGAAAAAACCGGGTATTGGGTTGCACCGGAGATCTACCGAAAATTTGCTTTCAGAGTAGTGGCTTTTGCCACGACACAACAAATCTCTTCTATTATTCCTAACTATCTCAATTCTATTTTACTTTTAATATTTCCAACAGATTGCACACGATTTTTCATACCAGATTCATATAGTCCTTTCTCTTTTCACTTTATCTCACGTCGATGCAATGGTCAAGAACAAGAAGATGGACAATTGGTGCATCAATATATCAATTTTGGCAATGCACTCTTTATGGAAAATATGGAGCATCTTGTAAAAAAGAGTTCTAAATGTGATCCATTAAGAAACTCTATCAAACAAATTGAACATTGATCGCTATAATTTGAAATAGTTTCATCATCCAATATTGGTGATCAACCCACATTTTGACAACAATTATCACTTTGATAATATTTATCTCATTGATATTCTTCTACCATGCGTGTGGTAACCATACAAAGCAACACATTCATCTTCAACATTCCACATCCTTGAGAGTTTTGAGTTTAATCATTTTCCTAGCACAATCTCTCATGTCACATAGAACTTTGTCTTATACATCATTAGACACATTGCAGAAGTTGTTGTACAAGAGAGAGTATTGAGATCAGTAAAATCCATGATTGTATGTTCATTATAATTTCATAGAGATAGGTTTATTGATCTCATGCAATTATAATGAACAAATAAACATATATGTTGCTGATCCTAATACTCTCTTATTGCACGACAACTTTTGTGATGTGCCTAATTACGTATTAGACAAAGTTCTAAGTCACATGTGAGATTGCCCTAGAAAAATGGTTACACTCAATACTGAAGAGCGTGGAATGTTGAAGATGAATGTATTTGTCCGTATGGCTACCACACATATGGTAAAAGAAAATCAATTTGATCAATATTATCAAAGTGATAATTTTCAACAAAAGTTGGTTAGTCTCCAATATTGGATGTTAGAAACTATTTTTCAAATTCTACCAATCAATGTTCAAATTGTCTGGGGAGTTTCACAATGAACTGCATTCAAAACTCTTCTATATGAGATGTCCTCTTATTTTCTAAAAGAGTGCATTACCAAGTGGATCTATCAATGCATCAATTGTTCATGTTAGTTACTATTATTTTTGTCGACATGAGATAATGTGAATATAGAATGAACTATACATATCATATATGAAAAATTACATGTGTGCAACAATATGGATGGAGAAGTTCATATTATTGAATTTACCAAACAAAATTCTCATGTTATTGAAATTGTTGAATTATGTTACTTTTTCCTATAAATAAAAAATTGTCAATCTATAAGAATTACAATATTCCTTTGCATTTATATATTGTTTTTTTATCTAAATATTTATGCAGAACAAACAATACATACATTAGTCACAAACAACTAAAGTCAAAAGTGGGAGAAACGTCCCTCAATAGTTGGTTTCATATTTTTGAACATTCTCCAAAATTTATATTTTCATATCACTTTTTTCCTTTTTTTTTTTCTTTTCAATTTTGAGATTTACATATCTTCGAGAATCTACATTTTTCTGCAAGATGAGGAAGAATTAGGAAAAAAAATAGTAAGAAGATGTATCGAAACTATGAGAAGATAGAGATATAATAAGGTGAGAGATAGGGGAAGGAATCTCTACTTGATCTATACCACCACACAAGACCATCGATTATTTAAAAGGTTTTTATTTAAAAAGTAAATATCCTATGAACAATGAGTTCAACATCTCTCTAGCCTTACGAGCGTAGGGTTTATCCTTATATAAACTCTATCTCACTCGAAGTCATCACTCTTGCCCAAGAGCAACGACTTGAGGGCTACTATTCTGGACAAAGAAAATGGCTAAGCCCATTTTAAGTATAGGTCAAATAAAAGCAGGACCAATACAACATTCTTGGGAGACTAATTCAAATTGAATTTGTAATGTCACCACATTGTCATAAAATCTCGCTTGAGGGTTACAATTCTTGAAGATATAACCGTCAAGCGCCGCAACATGCCATTCGCAACGGCTCATGTGTCTCCTCACTATATAAGGGGGCTTTACACAATTTTCAAATATATGATTCATTTCAACTCTTAACCCCCATTTGTGTTCTTTTACTGATTTGAACGTCGAAGTGTCTGCAGATACACATACCTCTGCCGTTCTAGAGCTTACATGTATACAAAACTTCTGCACCGAACGTCATTCATCTGATCAAGTTAGATCACTAGGACTGCCAATGACTACGGTGGCTAAAATATTGTTGAATCATATATTCAAACAGCTTCTCAATCATATAGTTACTAATTAGTTGATTCAACATTAAGTTCTAGATATTATAAAAGGTTCAAGGAGTTGTAAAAGATTATATTAGTGTGAAAAAAATACCGAGAAATCAAATTGAATCTTTCCAAAAAAAATTATTAATAAACGAAAAGCGTATCCAATTTTTTTTTAACTACATATGCCAATTTATAATGTCTCATAAACATTTCTAATGAATTAAAACCTTGAACTTATTGCACTTATAAGGTGAGTTTTTTCCTTTTCAATTGAATCTTTCTCACACGCATGAATCAGAAATCAAACTCTAACTACATGTTTAAAAGAGTCTAAATCCCTTACCACGAAGACCAATCCATTTTTTTATAACATTATTTGTATATTATAAAATCATTTTTATTAATGATGGATATACAAAACATTATTGTTCGTCCATCATCACAATCATTATTTTACACATTTCTTTTCTATCGGTGTAAGCCAAACGCTACGTAAATGTAAACATGAGGACAAGGATCCTCAAATTATATTTTAGTTTATTGGGTGAAAGCATGAAACTATGATCAGCTACTCATATACATCCAAAATATTACTTTCGTTTTTATTTCTTACATTATTTTAGAATAACCTACAAGTCAAATATGTTTGTATTTATTTCTACGTTGTTATCATCTATCCGTATTTCATATTGATCATATTATATTGATTTTTTAATTCACGTATTTGGTCAATGTTGCATGACTTAGTATAGGAACCTAAATCATATACTATGCATTATTCCCTCCTTTCCAATAATCCTTTATCCAAAGAATGTATTACCGTTCATATTAAAGTAATTAAAAGTAACTTGTATCTTGACTTAAATATGATCTATTTTAAAGATTTGATTTATTAAATTATTTATATTCCAGTCCCATAGTTTGTTTTCTCATTAATCTAGTTTGTGACATCATGTGAAAGCTTATCATTAGTTATTTTTTCTCCTTTGAAAATCAAACATTATATAAATGAGGATGAGAATTCTGCTTTGTCTTTTAGCACATTTGTGTTCCCATTAGTGTACACACTATATAGACCCACCTCACACTTCCGTATTAAAATTGGAAACACATTTCATTTTTAATTTTATTAATATTTTTGTATCATTAATTTGGCAGAAGAGTTTTAATTATTCTGTATATCCCTAAATCTGAACTATTTCAGAACTTTTAAATAAATTTCTAAACTAAAGATAGTTTCTCTTTTATAGAAAAATTAAATAAAATTGTAGACAAATGTTAATGGTTAATTTATTTCAATGGGATAATTTGTTATCACTAAGAATTGAATCATGAATTTTATTTATTAATGTACTCTTGTAGTTACTTAAATTTAAATGCAATAAATATTTAAATGAAAAAAAAATTAGGTTATTAAAGTGGAATTTTTCTTCCAAAATAATTTTCTTTACTGGGGCAAAGATAAAACCTCATACCACTTGTTTAAAGCGTGTAAATCACTAAACAATTTATATTAAGAGGGAAATTTTCCCATCCCAAATAAATTTGTTTGCTATGATCAAACTTATGAATACTTGTTTAAAACATTCAAATCACTTACTACTTAGACCAATATATTATTGGTAAGAATATTTTATTAATATTTTAAAAATAATGAATAATGGGTATAAGATATAACAAATATACAAAAAAATTTAGTCTCTAAAACTTACTCCAACTAACAATGTTGATATTACGATATTGATCACCTTTATCGAGTTTCAAACGAAGATCATTTATTTTTTATGGTGTTTGTCTCATCACATTGAGAAGGTGTAAGAAAAGTAAAGTAACTGATAAGTCATAACTTTAAAGCTCAGCTTACCTAACTAAATTGCAGAATTTTAAGTCCAAGTCCCTCTAATTTTCTCTACCCATGTATTTGACCCCAAACATAGGCTAAATCCAAAAATCACAAGTTTTCAATTCATGACATCACAACACGTAAGACAAAGAAAAAAATGATGTCATATCAAGGCCATTCTATAAATAAAGCAAACCCACCTTAAGCTCATTATTACAATTCACAAAATATGTACAATATTAAAATATTATACTCACATAATATCTAGTTAGCTGGATACTGCTTCTCTGAGTTGCCAACTTTAAGGTAAAAGATTAACTTATTTCTTCTAGATTTCAACATTGGTTTTGCAACCAATATTTTAAACTCTCTTTGTTTTCATCTATTCATTCTGGATTTATGTATTTGATTCCTTCACCATTTTGGATATCTTGAATAAATTGCCTTTTAAAGAAAGAAAGAGAACTCATTAATCATTATACTTCTCCTAGTTATATTATAGCTTGCTCAAAATATGTGATTTTCTTTTTCAATTTAAATCAGTCCAATTTTGACTTTTTGACATGTAAATGATTTTGATGTTTCAATTTCTTTGTTTCTTGGTTGGTTGCAGTTGCAGGTGAATTACAATGGAAGAAGAAAATGTTTATTCAAAAGATGGAACAGTGGATTATCTTGGAAATCCAGCTAATAGAAAGAAAACTGGAACATGGAAAGCCTGCCCCTTTATCTTAGGTAATTCTTTGAGTTTATCCACTGACATAGACAGTTTGAGAGAGTTATGAAAATAGCTTATGGCATAACCATCAACCGTTTTTAGCTTATTTTCATTATTATTTATGAAAAGAGCTTATAACTTATTAAAATAGTTTGACTTTATACAAGATAGAAGATTGAGATTTAGGCCTGCAGATGTTATGGTGTACGGATGGATAGGAGGAAAACATGCATGTGTGAACTTGACCAGGGTTTTACCACTCGTGGGATTAGGGGTTGGAGTTCTTACGGTAGTACAGGCAGCCCTAAAAGCTGCGTCAAGCAAAGTGGTCAAACATGAGAAAGCGTGTTCTTACAATCAACATGTTTTTATACCATTTGTTTTTGACACTTCCGGCTTCCTAGCACCAGAGGCTGTTGACCTTCTACATAGAGTTCAAAGGGTCATGCACAACAATGTTATGACTCCTAGGTCCACAAATGTTGTGTTTACGAGGATTGATTTTGTCATTCAAAAAGGACTAGCGGCGCAACTTGTTGCCGCTTGCCTTCTATTCATGTGTAAATAATCCTTGATAGTTGATATATATATATATATATATATATATATATATATATATATATATATATATATGAAATAACTTCTTGAAGTGGTAAAAAAAAAACTTTATACAAGTACTTATATGATATGATAAGCGCTTATCATATTTTTGGGACGGAGGGAGTAAAAGCTAAGTTAAGTTGTTTATCCAAACAGGGTCATATGTTTATGTTATGCTTATTAATTCAAGATTCAATTTATACAGGAAATGAATGTTGTGAGAGATTGGCTTATTATGGGATGAGCACAAATTTGGTGCTTTATTTTAAGGAGAGGCTACATCAGCATAGTGCTGTTGCTTCCAAGAATGTCTCTAATTGGGCTGGAACATGCTACATCACACCATTAATTGGAGCATTTGTGGCTGATTCCTATCTTGGAAGATACTGGACCATTGCCAGCTTTTCAATACTCTATGTTTTTGTGAGTATAGTCACTTCAATCTATACTTGATTAGTAGCTTTTCAATAATCTAAAAGGTATTCTTCTTTATGATCAGGGAATGACACTATTGACATTATCTGCATCAGTTTCTGGCATAAAACCAGAATGTCAAGGAAAAGAAAATTGCCATGCTACCACTCTACAAAGTGCAGTGTGCTTCTTAGCACTTTACCTTATAGCTCTTGGCACAGGTGGAATCAAGCCTTGTGTTTCATCCTACGGAGCAGATCAGTTCGACGACGACGATGAAGACGAAAAGAAACACAAGAGTTCTTTCTTCAACTGGTTTTATTTCTCAATCAACATTGGTGCTCTCATTGCATCTTCTTTATTAGTTTGGATTCAAGACAACGTCGGTTGGGGATGGGGATTTGGCATTCCAGCAGTTGCAATGGCAATTGCAGTGGTGAGTTTCTTTTCTGGAACTAAACTGTATAGGAATCAGAAGCCTGGTGGAAGCCCCCTTACTCGTATCGCTCAGGTGATCGTTGCATCGATAAGAAAATACCGTGTTGATGCACCTACTGATAAGTCTCTTTTGTATGAGATTGCTGATACAGAATCTGCTATCAAGGGAAGCCGCAAGCTTGATCACACAAATGAGTTGAGGTATAGAAAATACAACAATTAACTATTCAACCAATTTATTTTTTTTATTGCCTAATCAGTATTAGAAGCGATTTTTATGTCACAATTGAATTCTACAACAGAGGCAGGTTTTAGTCCCATATTCATGCCATGCTATCATATCAATATATGACAATCTCATGATTCATGATATCTAGTTTTTCAATTGTTCTTTGAAAGTATTATGTGGAAATGGATTTCCTGTAGCCATGCAATCACACTGCTGAAGAGTTGGACCATCCAATCTTCATTAGACGATTCACGTTTAAACTTCGTGTTTTGGACTTGTTTTGCAAAGTTTGAATACAAGATTGGATGACTGAGATCGTGTGACTGCATGAATGCAGAGTTTCTCCGACTAGAGTATCTGAGTCGATATTATTCTCGCAAATTATAGAAGGGATGCCCGAATTATTTCATTAAAACAATTAGACATTATTTTAATTTTTTAAATTGGAAAAGGGGGGAAATATTATTAATTAACATAGAACCGATAACCATTTTATAACCGTTTCTGAGGGGATTTGAACTCCATCCCTTGAAGCTGCAAGGTCAAAATTTTACTGCTAAGTTGACACCTCATGGACAAACCACTTAGACATTAGCGGCCTGTGTTTAACGTCATAAAAAGAACAATAGGCTATTCTGTTATTCAATTTTTATTTACCTGCTTATTGTGTAACAGATTTTTCGACAAAGCAGCAGTGCAAGGTGAATCAGATAATCTGAAGGACTCAATAAATCCATGGAGACTTTGCACTGTTACACAAGTGGAAGAACTGAAATCCATTCTAAGATTGCTTCCTGTATGGGCCACTGGCATCATATTCGCAACTGTCTATGGTCAAATGAGCACCTTATTTGTGTTACAGGGACAAACCATGAATACTCATGTTGGCAACTCTAGCTTCAAAATTCCACCAGCATCACTCTCTATCTTCGATACCCTCAGTGTCATATTTTGGGTTCCGGTGTACGACCGGATCATCGTACCGTTTGCAAGAAAGTTCACTGGCCACAAAAACGGCCTAACTCAGCTCCAAAGAATGGGAATCGGCCTCTTCATATCCATATTTTCAATGGTAGCTGCAGCATTTTTGGAGCTCGTAAGACTTAGAACTGTAAGAAGACACAACTACTATGAACTTGAGGAGATACCAATGACAATATTTTGGCAGGTTCCTCAGTATTTTCTTATAGGTTGTGCAGAAGTGTTCACATTTATCGGTCAATTGGAGTTTTTCTATGAACAAGCTCCTGACGCTATGAGAAGTTTGTGTTCCGCTCTTTCGCTACTCACTGTTGCGTTTGGACAGTACTTGAGTTCTTTGCTTGTGACTATTGTGACAAATATCAGTACAAAGAATGGAAGTCTTGGATGGATACCTGATAATCTAAATTATGGTCACATTGATTATTTCTTTTGGTTATTGGCAGTGTTAAGCGTACTTAATTTGATAGTGTATGTTTTGGTGGCTAGGTTGTATACTTATAAGAAAACAGTTGGAACTCTTCGCTGAAAAATGTGTCGAGTATTAACTGTAATCTCTATGTGAAATCAAATGTTTGAGACAGTTGAAGCTTTTCAAAAATGTTGAAAATTGTAAAGTTCTTACTATTAATACTTAAATTTGAGACTATCATTCAAAAGTGCAGAGATATTTTAGTTTCAGAATCAAAATTTGTGGTTCAGTTTGTAAGGAGTCGAGTAAATGTACGACATTGAATTAATGACATCCCTAGTTTGATTAAACCACTATTTCTGGATCATGGCCGGTTCTACTTTGGTGAGTTCAGCTATCAAAACTCAATATTTCCAATCTGATTTCAACAAACAAACCAAGCCTATAAGTACTAAAATATATGCTTTTTATATATTCCTTTCTTTCAATCCATGTCAGGGGAATGCCAAATAAGGAACAGTGAAATTCCAGTGCCTTGATCTGGAGACTTTCATACAATAGAAAATATGTTAAATACATTACAAGTTTCAACATGACTTGAATTAATTTTTGAAACAACCTGGATGAATAGGGTTTTGTTCAGAACAAACAGAGAATTTACCTGAGGAGGAGAAAAATACTCGGTGGTGGATTGACGGAAGTAGGTGCTCCCATCGTTGATGACAGTGCTTCGATAATGTGAGGCCGCAACCCCATTGAGGAGAAGGGGGTTGTTTTTGTTGTATCTGCAGACGCTCTGACGCTCAAGTCAGTATACGAGCAAGAGTGGGAGTGGAGCATAGAGAGACACATACCTTGTGAGCTTGTCAAAAGCTCATGATACAGGGTCGAGGGGCAGCCGTTATGAAAGACACCCATTATGACGAGATTGAATGACCGTTACAAACCAATAGTAGCTGTTATAGGCTATTATTGGTTGGAGAGGATCGAATTCTGAGAGTAGACTTTGTTTGATGGACCTTTGAGTTAGTGAGCCCAAATTTATGACGGGTTAGGCTTTTGACTACTTCAGAACAAGTTCGATACAAGTATGTAACTCAAGTTTTAAAGCCGTGGATAACATTCTTGTTTGATTACCATAAAATAAATGAATAAATATGAAGAATAACACGGAAGGGGAACTTCAATTGAATTGACAATATTTTGTTGTGAAATTTACCAACAAATAACTTCTGATAAAGTGTATATTTATGATTTATGAGATAAGACATGAAATCATCAACCTTTGTTTTATCATAAAAAAATGGGTTAAATATGTTTTTGGTCCCTATAAATATACAAACTTTTCGTTTTAGTCCCTCTAAAATTTTCCTCCAAATTTTAGTCCCTATAAAATTTTCAATCTTTACTTTTGATCCCTTGTTTAAAGTAAACTCATATGTAAAATTCATATTTTTAAATAAAATTTTGCAGAAAAATGTATAATATTATAAGGATCTCTCCCAAAAAGATTTAGAATTTTTTACCAAAACATGAATTAAATATGAATTTTTATATTTTTGGCGATAAAAAATTTATATTTAATTCATGTTTTGTTAAAAAATTCTATTTTTTTTTCGAGTGATTTTTTTACAATATTCCATAAATTTCTGCTCAATTTCATTAAAAAAATACAAAAATTTACTGAAAAATAGGGACCAAAAGTAATGATTGAAAATTTTATAGGGACTAAAAGTTGAAGGAAAATTTTAGAGGGACTAAAACGAAAAATTGGTATATTTATAAGGACTAAAAACATATTTAACCCTAAAAAAATTCATAAATATTTTGTTTTAGAAACTGTTCCTTTGTATTCTAGTGCTCCTTTTTGTATGTATATGTAGTGTGAAATGACTAAAATGAACTATAGTTTCATTACAAAGGACTTATACTTGGTCAAAAATAAATAAAAATCGTTACAAAGAACATGCAGACGATGTAAGGACACGATGACATGCTATATGGGTGGAGCGAAATAAATCATGAATAGGATTTTTATTTTTATTTTGGTTTCTTTTTGTTTCACCCAAAAAGGGAAAAACAAAAAAGATTAATAAAAAAAATATTGTTCTTCTTTTATATTTTCCTTCCCTCTAAGACTGAGGGAAAGGAATAATAAGAAGGGTGAAGAAGCAAATCATGAATATGATTCAACTTATCTATTTCACAATATTTTTTTTATCAATTTTTTCTTCTTCAAGTAGTCTAATGGCTACTAATCATCACGAAGACTTTTTTTTGATCAAATCTATTTCACAATATAATTATATTAAGATTCATTCACTTTTTATTCGACAACTCACCTTAAATAAATCATACTACAAATTTATTAGATGAAAATTTATATATAAATAATTTATTTATTAAATTAAATATTTTTATTAAAAAGAAAGCAAATTGCCACCACTTTACTTATTTAATTTATTATTAAAAATAATTTAAGCTATTAATAAATTATCAATTTAATCCAAAACCAAAAAAAAATTATCAATTTAAAAATTATACTTCAAATAATATAATAATTAAATATTTATTAAATTTAAATGTTTATCTTATTCAAATTAGAAAAGTTAAATAATTAGACGGATGGGTTTTATATTCATCCATTAAAAAACGTTAATAGTTGAATTGAATCCACTAACAATATATAAAAACAAAGTACTGTCAAATTTTCTTTACTACCCATCCCTAATATTTCACCATTTGAATTTACAGTTTTACTAAAAAGGTTAAATTAGACATTTGTGCTCTGAAAACCAAATTTTACCTCATATCTGTTCTTACACCCTATTATCCACTGGGTAACACAGCCTACTCCCTAATACCCACCTTTTTCTTCATTGAGAAGCTAAATACATTGTTCCTATCATTTCATATGTCCATCCCAACTTATTCATTTCATTTCTCATTTCA
>Ga0228710_1010587_pt1 | contig 12246 bp, 12 predicted proteins | sample MedpolnodulmetaG_FD_177995 | JGI IMG/M metagenome (GOLD analysis project Ga0228710, IMG submission 177995) | Root nodule microbial communities from Medicago polymorpha collected in Santa Monica, California, United States - pink nodules | ecosystem: Host-associated > Plants > Roots > Nodule...
CTTCCAATACGGGTCAACAACAGAAACTTTGGTCAAAGCCCATTTGTTTTTATTTTTCTATTTTCCAATTGCCAAGCATATGCCGTAAGTGTGGCTATATGATAATTAAGCCATGATAAATTTTTAGCTTCACTCTTAAGCACTTCAAAGTATGCCACATGTCCCTAAAATCGTGTCCCGAAATAGCCATCGCGACACGTTTTAACCAATGTCGAATGAACCTCATCCTGTGCTCCAAATCGTGACACATTTTCAACAATCGTGACACGATTTTACTTTCTTCAAAATCTTCTATTTTTCTTGTTTTCTTTGTTGTTTAAACTTGCTTGTGAACTCAAAATATCATGAAAATGACACTAAAAATAGTGAATAACTGACTGTCATCACATATTACATGATGTATCTCTGTTTCACATTTTTATACACACAAATGTGTTCCCATCAAACCATAATCGTATGATTTTGGATACATTGTCTATTAGATTCATAATAACTTTCAGAAGAAAATACATGCTGAAAATGCATTGTCTATTACAGCATCCAAAATATAAGATGATGGCAAGCATCCTTAGTTTTCCAATATCACTTTAGGACATAAATTGCATTAAAACTTCAAGACCATTAATTTCAACAACTTCACACTTTATTAACCGATTCTTAAAACATCTTATTACATAGAATTTCTTCAAACACACACAACAATGCTACCAAAAGCCCAAATTTTATACTCAGGACACAGTGACTATGCCAATGGCTTCATAAAAAAATTGGCTAAATAAACAAAAGATCAACAAATGTAGAATGCAATTTCACACGTGCAACATGACAATGATAATACTTCATCAGCTGTTAATCTTTCTGCAGCGTTTTCTGATTTCACCCCTTGATCCTGTTAAAGGAGTAATGTTTCCCATCTTAACCATGGACTTGGCAAATTGTTCAAAGAAAAGATCATTGCTTTCTGCATACTTTTTCACTAAATCTGCAGATACTTGATTCTTTGTCAACAGAATTTCATCAGAACTTAGGAGACCCTTGTTGGCCAATAAGTTCTTGTAGTAATTATTGTCAAATTTTACCGGAGTGACAAAATCTAGGACAAATAGATTTTGGTCTCCACCAGATCTTGGGCACCGAGTGCGCAATTGAGCGGCATAGTTTTGGTCAAGAGTGAAATCTGACTTGCCATTCCCAGTTTGGTTGTAGAGTCTTTGTCTAAAGCTGGTGCACCGTGAATCTCCTATAGTGTGGCTACCTATAACATTAAAAGAATTTGTTTATGTCACTGCTGCAACTATGGAAGAATCCAATACTCAAATGAAGAAAATTGAGAAAAATTTGGTTGATGCATGGGATTATATACAACTGCACACTTGTGACTGCAACACGATCTCTATCACGGCTTCATCAACTATTTTATGCCTATGAGACTCCATAGAATAAACCAAGTATGTATTGAAAACAATGGACATGAAATAGATTAGTACTAGGAGTTTACCAGATAGAGCAACTAGATCAACAATGTTAAGTCCCTTAAGCTTGAATTTTGTTAAGATGGTTTGGAATGTATTGTTAGGGGCAGGAATGTTGTTGTTTGAGCCACTTATGCTTGCACCAAGAGAATCTCTTCTTCCCAAAGGTACATCCCAGCTTGGTCCACCAGTCTGAAAGGATTGAATATTAGACTTGATATTTAACTTTTGATGGTCAATGAAAAGGGTAATAGAGTGGAAAACAAGAGGAAATATTTACAAGAACAGTTGAATCTCTAGCAGCAAGAGTCAAAATATCAGCACAAGAGACTGTCTGAGGACACTCTTTCTCTACGGCGGATTTAATTTCTTCAATGACTTCAAATCCTCTAGCTGAATTACGGTTTGGATTTGACCTCTTTTCGCTGATGATTGTTCCACTGCTATCTAGCAACACTGATGCATCACAACCCTGCAACATCAACTCCGTGTCATGCTTTCAAAGAATAAAAAATTCTATAAAGAAGTCTATGCATATCACCACGACTCAAGATATAACTCATAGATCAGATATTTACGACGCTGCTATAAATTTTCTATATGTCTTCACAAGCAAGGTTTTAGAAAACTGTCTGTGACTGCAACTGTGGCCACAACGTTAAGGTTTTTTATGTATCTGACCACATCACTACTACAATTGTTAAAAACTATGCATTGTTAAAAACTGTTTGACGAACATGACCGCATTGTTAAAAACTGTTTGATAAAAAAATGCAGAGACCTTGACAAAACAGTCATGGAAATGTAGTCTCAGCAAGGAAGCAGCCATGCGGGGTTCTTTAGCGACAGCCTTGGCAACTACGGACTTGACAATCTCTTCAACTTTGGGACATGATCCATCGTAAAATTGAGGGTAGAGGTAATCTCCGACTTTCGTTGTACAGTGACAGAAGGGAGCAAAGACTAGTAGAGAAAAAAGCAGGAGAAAGTTTATAGAATTGACCATTATTTCTCTTTCAAGATCACTTCACAGAACAAAATTTATTATGAAAGCGTAGTTAAAGAGGTGTTTTCAACTGGATTGGATGAACACCATGGTGGAAATGATAGTATTTATAGAGAAGAATCAATATAGCAAAAAAGTATTGCATGACAGAAACCAAAAGGAAAAGGTGTCCGTCCATGAGAGGGAAAAAAAGTTGGAGTTGGTACTTAACTAATTTTCAATTTCATATAAAATGATAAGATAAGAGTTGTTAGCTTTTACTATGTCATGTAAAATCACCCATATTGTTGTATGGAAGTAGCTTAAGGGTCTAAATCAATTTCTAAATGCAGTGAAATTAAGCAATATACTTATATAGCTAAAGGCCTTAATGAACAACTGGACCAAGTTCACCACACGTTAATTAAATAAAAGAATGTGTAAAGCATTTTTATCCTATTCTTGCTTGCATTGTAAGACAACAGTTAAACTTTTTATTTGTTTAATTAAAAAACGTCTGAATCAATTCCTTTCTTTTGTTATTCCTTAAATGTTATATTACTTTTGCTTTATCATTCGACCAAACAATGATTGAGCCTAATTAATTGGTTGGACATTGATGTGTAATTTTTGAGAAATGCTTGAGACTACTTCACTAGCTGTTTTTCAGTTAACCAAGCCAACTCAATTGGAGTTTAGATACTATTTGTGCGATAACCTATAAAGCACCGACACAAATACAAACACACTAGATTGGTGTCTATGTCGTTGTTGGGCACCGACGCGTGTCAGACATCAAACACATCTTTAATATAAAGTGTCAATGCTATATTGGCTACAAGTTAGTTGTGATTGTAGAGGGCTTCACATCAACTATGATGTTACTCCATCCGTCCCAAATTATAAGTCGTTTTAATCATTTCACACGTATTAAGAAAATGTAATTAATTTTGTATGAAATTTAGAAATTATGAATTGTTTTACAAAGTTATCCTAAATAAATGATATGAGAAATATATATAAATTAAAAAATTGAAAGAAGAGAGAGAAATAAATAATTAAACGTATAATAGAAAAAATAACATTAATATTTTATTGATATTTGAGACAATTTTTTTCTTCCTAAAACTAATTATAATTTGAAATGGAAGCTATGAAATAGTGGGGCAGTTGTTATGCAGTTCTTGTTCTGTGTGTCTTATTAGAGGTAGTCTACAAAGTTAAGGTAGACTCAACTGCTCAATTTATTTGATTGTTTGTAGCTCATGAATATTTTTACTTGAGGAACAGGTATGAATGGTTACCTACTAAGCTAGGTGTCTTCTTCTATTGGTTAATTTAGCATTATATTCATAGCTTTATTTCTTTTCATTTATTTTTTGGAATATAATATTTTTGAGTAATATTGTATTATAGTATATGCTTAGCTTTGATTCTAGCCTCCAGGTAAACGACAACCTTGACTATAGTAAACTGAGATACTACTAAAAATAAGTGACTAAATTAGCTGGAATCACTTCTGCTATTTCTTTTCTTTTTGCCATTATTTTAAGATAAACTATGAGTATAGGAACGTGGCAATTAACTTTAAATCTATAAAAGATCACCGGGGATCTTTGCATATAAATCCATGCAACATTTTTCAAATAAGAATCTATAAAGTAAAGTTACATGTTTATATTTTTTTTGTGAGAAGTGAATGCTTAGTCTTTAATTTATTCTCCCTCAATAATGCTCTCAAGGAGCTTTTACTTTAACAATTAAGTCTACCAAGTTCCCTATTCTAGGACCACAAATATACCCCTTCAAGACAAAGGTGACATTCTCACATGAAAATCTTTGGCCATGCCTTGTGACTTGTTTAGGAGGTTGTTATTATAATCAATCAACCCCACATTTTTTAACCATGCTCTTATATTTTCAAAAGTACTTTTCAATTTACTACATATATTTTGGAATAAAAAGAAGTTGCCCATCATTAACTTCGACTTTATACCAATAATATGGTGCACTTTTTCTAAAAAAGGATATTGTAAACAGTTTTTTATCACAAAATATGTCACATATAATCTAGATTACTGTATATATAATTTTCTTAAAAAATGTGTACAATATATTATTATTTTTTAAAAAAATTTGTACACCATAAACTACATGTTTGAATATAGCGAAGTGATATTCAATCTCACAAACCTACATCAACAAAAATAAAAATTTCCATCGTCTTCGTTGTTACAACATAGTGGTTGGCTTTGAGAATATTTTATGCAGATGCCTAGATTATATCTCAGGTTTCTACTATCACCCCTCTTTGTGTGTGTTGCCAACTAGGTCACTCATCTATAAACTCTTCTATTTTGTATCTCCATTACATTTTAATTAAAAAATGTAAGAAAAAATATTAATCGTAAAAAAAAAATCATATTTTCATTAAAAGGGCAAGAGAGTTCACTCATTGTGTCTGAACACAATTTGGCCAATTCAACTATTCCTCCAGATTTGGCCAATTCAACTATTCCTCCAGATTAGGATTTCCTGCTGTAAATATTACACATAGTTGCACGCTGTAGCACATCTCAGTTGTAGATATGAGATCGATCGGTCCAAATTTTAAGCATAGTTTCACATAGTAAAATGATCTCAGCCATCGGTTTAAAATTGAATGATCTAGATCAGTTACAGCACCCTGCTGTAACAGCGGAGAATCTGATTCCCTTACCGATGCCTTTTTTCTTTACTTTAGCCAACAAAAGAATATCTCTCTTGTGAGAGCATAATTTTCATGTATGTATAAACGAGTTTTGTCTAATGTGCACAAGTAAAATAATATTACACCATGCACAAGTTTATTTTTCCACTATTGGATCATTAAATCTCATCATATTTCATTTAATTTAATAACGAGACTCAATAGTAGAAACAACTTTATGCATGGCGCAAGACATATTCCTCTTTTGCACCATAGACTTGGCCATAAAAACATACACTCTAATTTTGTACTAGATATTGATTCCAATGCGTACACAATATAGGACTGCTCTGCATAATGTTCATAGACCTATAATATATACATAGAAATCAATTGATCTTATCCTAAAAGAGACAAAAATTCTGATTTGCATAATTCATATATTGAGCATATCCTTTTCTTGTTGTTTTGTAAATTTACTAGTTCACATGTTGTTGGAACATTTATGTAAAAAGGCATTTGGGAAGTCTCTTGAATGGCAGAATGTGAAAGTCAATCTCCTGCTAATCTCTGGACATCATGCTTTGTTGAGCATCCACAATTCTAATTTACCAGAAACAAAACTGCATTAAGAAAGTAAATTGCATTATTACTATTATATATAAAGCTTTAGTAACCAAAATAATTTTGCAGTAAGTAGTAAAGTTAAAAGGTAGGTATATATATTGCATTGGTAGTGTACATACACACTTTCTTCTATTCTGTTTTTTCTTCTCAACATAAGCCGAAATCTCCTCTTGCTTAACCAGTGAATCCTCTAAAGCCTGACAAAGCAAACAATAACAACAGTTAAACTTTCATGGAACGATAAATACACATTTTAGCTTTCACGGAACCAGCAAAACTTAAAGGTTGATGATTGTTTTGAGTATGATTCGCTGATAAGTAGCCAGTTGATGGAGCATAGTATTTAAACACGACATTGTACTGTTCAATCCTAAGAGTTGCATAATAAAAAAACTACATCAGTCACTTTGCTGTCGAAAACGTAGGCAGAATTAGTCGAACTATGTGATCAATCATCCGTGTTCCTGTGTGCATTTTATTTATGTTTTCTTTAGAACCAAATATACTGATCTAACAGATTGAATACCTTCTTGGTGGCCAACAGTTCTTTTTCCAATAAATCAGCTCGATTAATAGTATTATGTAGCATTTCCTCCTTCTCAGGTGGCATTAAAACAGGCTGATGATTAATGGTTGTCATTTTCTGTTCCAACTCAGTCATGCGTTTCATGACAGTCACAAATTCTGCAGGATGGAAACAAAGATGAGTGGAAATAAATTCAGATTAATAATGTTAAGCCATTCACAAAGATATGAAAATGTCCTCGCAAATGTCTTCATTCTGTAGAGACAAATATTTTTAAAATCATGGTTTTAAACCTTAGGTTATTTTAAAAAGGAATGCATTTGACACAAATCAAGTCATGTCTTAAAAGAAATATATAATTTGGTCCACCACCATGTACCTTCTGATGTTGCCATTGGGTCTATCTCGTCAACTTTTTTCTGAGCAGTTTTTTTATCATCTACCGGGATTGGATCAACGTGCTTGGAAGCTTTAGTAGCAGGGACCTGTGAGGCTTATATTTTTCAGACAGTTAGAACAATGAGCATTAAGAAAACTAAAAAGCTTAAGGATAATGGAGGAAGAAGTAGCTCAATATTTTAACTCCAATTTTAAAATCCAAGTAAGTTAACTTATGTAGATGTAGAAGGTTAAAAAGACTTTTTACATAGTCCCTTGGTATATAAAAGGGGTATTAAAAAAATTTAACATTAATATTATATGTACGTTATATTATGTATATGACGAGGGGTTAAGAACGGCTAACACACAAGAAATTGAGGGTTACATACTCTATTATGCCATGAAAGATGTCTATTCTTAACAAGATTCAAAATGGACATTAACATACCTCTTCAGAAATCGGAGAAACTTGTGATGTTGTGAGATTTTCCTCCACCTTGGAAGCCGTGTGGTCCTAGAGTACATCCTCGTCAATCAGTTAAGAAGTTCACAGATGCCAAAAAACACTAACACTTGCTAGAATGAGCTTTCTTACCTCAGAAGTTGTTTTCTCTTCGTCAACATTAGACTCAGATTTTTTTGAACATTTGTGAGCCCCATTCTCAACCAACTGCAATTCCATACACGCGACATAAAATTATTAGGTGAAATTAAAAATAGAGATGCAAGAAGAGAATAGCGGTAAAAGAGAAGAGTGGTAGGTCCAACCCTCAGAATTTCAGGATCTTTCCATGGGCCCTTATCCGAACGCATACATCCTCCTTCATCAGCACATTTACATTTACCTCCTAAAAACTCGGGCAATTCACTGACAAAGAAAACACAATGGAAATTAAGACTTAAAGATGGACAAAGAAATACGAGGAGCGTAAAAATAAAGAATCAATTTCAGATTATTTGTCAAATGACGAAACCAGATACAGATATATTCAATGCATTTATGAACTCACCTTTCGTCAATTACTTCAAGCAACTTACTATCGTACTTGTTGCCAAGAACCTGATCATATATAAATTAATATAAGTTTCAATGACACAATTTTCCAAACACAACAAGCAGAATTAGGATAAGGTCTATAGGCTCACATTGATTTTTGCTGTGGTCTTGGGATCAAGGAAGGATTTTACAGTGTTCCACAGTATTCTAAATCCAGAACCTGCATTGATGATGAACATGCGATTCAAGGTCTGCAGTGAAGCAACCAATTTCATAGTATTACTCAGTAATCCATGATATTTATTCACAACAAAACTTTTCCCCCATAATTCTAACCAAAAGTAGATAAATAATAATACCTCTGGATAGTTGTCACCATCAACCTTCTGAATGCGAGTAACAAGTTCCCTAGCATGTTTGCTGAAGCTTTTAAGCCCCTGTGACATTGAAACAATATTTATCTCAAGTTGTAGAAACTTTTTCATGTTAAATATAATTAACTAACTGTTAACTATTTTTATGCATACCACTCCCTCCACATCCAGGATAGTCGTACTTTGATCGATGTGCTTCTTGGCAGCAATGGAACAAGCTGCAAACTTTACATCGAATGTCCTCTCAAACTCCTTTACATGGTATTTGATATAGCGATCCATGGTTGTGACTTGCATCATCTTGGTCGCATCGACTTGTCCTAATCTTTCTATGTACACAGGTCGTCCTTCTTTATCCACACCATGATGTCCTTGTGGATAATATTTCAATACTTCATCAATTTCCTTGAATTCAAATTCCTAGTATAATAAAGGACACAAAAGAATACACAACATAAATTAGATGTTCAAATTCCCTCAAGCTTCACAATAATATAGTTGTTACAACCAAGTACCTCCGCAATAGTGTCAGCACCGAATTCCTTCCTCCATTTCAGCATGTCAGACCACATCAGCTTTGATTTATCAATTTCGAATTTCCTGGCCTTGAGGAATCTATACAAAATGAGCAATACATGAATATTCGGATAAGGGCCTAAAGCAAAGGCTTCATTGAAAATAGTATGATAGACTAAAAACACAAGAAGAGAGAGTAACCTAAGCAGCATATGATAGTCATCATGTTTCGCAGGGAGGAGGTCATCCGATATAAGAGCTTGACGGAATTCTTCAACAGCTTTCAACTCCTCGGCATCATGAACATCCTCAATTTCAACAGACATGACCTTACTACTTCGCCTACCCTTTTTTGCCAAAGAATTCCTGAGAATGTTTGAGGCATTCATTGCTTTCTTCTTAAAAGATCCTACAACATCATATATATTGTTCCAATTAAAAGCCACTACCATAACACACTATAGATAGATTATTAAACTAATATTTATCACCTCATTTAATTATGAAAATGCATAAAGAAGTTTACCATTCCCAGAAGCCAAAGGTTCTGACATGATGTCGTTATGTTTGATTTCTTCTGCTTATTATGTAGAGGAGTTGAAGCCAACGATAGAAGAATCAAGCACTCATATCATGCAGGGCAGAAAATTGAAAGCACTCCCAATTGCCCTGCCTGCAATTCAACCACAAACCAACATTTCATCAGACATACAACATGTTTATTTATTTAAATTTAAATCGAGTCCCACAACCGCAACTGCAGCCGCAATATAAAGGTTTTAGAGGTCTCTAAAATGACATTGCAATTGCAATTGCGTCTGGCTCGGCCACATTCCCCATTTTTTCACCGCAAAATCAAAGTTTGTGGCATAACCGCAACCGTGATCACAAACGCAATTACTAACAATGAATTTGCCATACATTTCTTTTAGCTCATTAGACACACAACAAGTTTATAAATATTTAAATTTAAATTGAGATCCACGATCACAATTGAGGCCGAAATATAAGGTTTTAGAAGTCGCTGCAATCGCAATTGCAGCTGCACTGCAGCCATATTTTACCGTAAAATCAAAGTTGGCAGCGTAATCACAACCGTGATCGCGATCACAAACACAATTTCAAACAATGAATTTGACAATACATTTATTTTGTTACATTAAATTGTGTCGACAAAGAAGACAGATAAATAGAAAAACAATCAAACAATTAAGATGAATCAATTTGATACATAAAAGAGATGTTGGTAGAATTATACATTGCACATGAAAATGATAATTTCAAAATCAAAGGAAAGGGAATAGAAGAAATGTACATGAAAAATAATATTTACCTCTTGAAAGAGAATAGGTAGCAGGGAAAAGGAAAGAGAGAGAGGTTATAGAAAAAAGGTTATATAATATAAAAGCATTATTGTCCTAAAATAGTTAATTTTATGATAAATTGGTAAGAGACAGTGAGGCACCATTGACAAAGATGACCAAGTCTTAACAATGCCGTGAATCTCTCTGCAATTCAGAATTAGCAAACGTTATAATAATAAGAATAAGATATCCAAGTAATACAACAGAAAACACCCGCATGCATGTGAGTTTTGGACACACCTAAAGATTATATATATAGAAATGATATTTTTACGGCCATTTTCAAACAACTTTCTTTCTCATACTCACATTATCTTATTTTTCTCTCTCTTCCTTTTTCTCTCTCTATTATTTTTGACCAATCAAAGAAGAGAAAATCATAGTTGTCATAGAGAGCAGTGCTAGCAACACTCTCTTTTTAACACTCCCTCCAACACTCACTTTATAATTGGCCTAAATCATGGTGGGTCTCACACTTTGGAAATGAGCTCCACTTAAAGTGGTAGGTCATACATTGGTTTTATCCAATAAAAAAATGAGTGTTGAAGAGAGTGTTAAAATAGAGTGTCCATAGCATTCCTCTGTTATAGAAGTTGTACTAAAGAGTTGTACAAATATCACTACTTTTATATATAACACCTAAAACAACAATACAACATGTGTGTTTTGGTTTAGGTACTACAAATTATGCAAAGTACAACTGTCAAATGGGCTGGCCATATCGACTTGGTGGGCCAACATGTATAAATAGGTTAATGAGTTATGCAGGTTTGCTAAATGGATCGTCAAAATAAAACTCAACCCAAATATTAATGAGTTACGCATTCTGAATGGTCAGCTTGATCCGTTTGAATATTACAATTTGATTACTGCTCTTCCCCCAGCACAAAAACACTCGCACCCTGCAGCCATGTCCAAAATGCCCTTGCGCTAGTTAACTAGCGCAAGTGTAAAATAATGCGCAAGTTAAGTGGAGTGGCGCAAGTTAGGTTGAGTAGCGCAAGTTAAGTGGCGCAAAGTAGCTACTTTTTTTTAATTTATTTACTATTTTCAAATTATGTTATTTACTTTATTCTAAAATATTTTATTAACTATATTCTAATTTATTTATGCACTTAAAATCAATTCGATTTTATTCTAATTCAATATTTATTCTAATTTATTTATTCATTAAATACGAAATTAGAAATAAAATTTGATTTTATTCTAATTCAATATTTATTTATTCATTTATTTATGCACATAAAATAAATTCGATTTTATTCTAATTCAATATTTATTCTAATTTATTTATTCATTAAATACGAAATTAGAAATAAAATTTGATTTTATTCTAATTCAATATTTATTCTAATTTATTTATTCATTAAATACGAAATTAGAAAATAAATTTGATTTTATTTATTCAATATTTATTTATTCAATACATAATCATAAACATAAAATAAATGCAAAAATAAATACAAATAAAAACAAAATTAATAAATATAACTCTCATTTTATTAATATCATTCAAACATTACAATAATTAATACATATATTGTACCCTCTTGGGGTAAAAAGTTATTTTCACCCTCTTCGGTATATACCAATAGCTCTTGGGGAAAATAGTGATTCGTCCTGTTGGGGAAAAAGACATCAAGATCCCTTAAGGTAAATTTAAATTTGGTTCATTTTATACCTCCATGATGATTCTTTTTACCCACGGTAAAAAGATTTTGGGAGTAAAAGGAAGCAAACCTTATTTTACCTCAAGGGATGATGCCCTTTTCCCGAACCCGACGGACCACTACTTCCCCCAAAAGTTACTGGTATATACCTAAAGGGGTATAAAGAGCCTAGATACTATAGAAGCAAAAAAGTAGAAGAGAAACAGGGGGAGAGAGTGAGAGGAGATAATGTGAGGAAAAAAGGAAGTTTGTGAGAGTATTTATAGGTAGAAATGACAACCTAGTTTGTATCTAACATTAATGTGGTAAAAAAAAGTGTGAAAGTGGTTAAAAATGTGTAAATTGAATGTTAAAAACCTGACCAAAGTGGAAAAAACGTTTGTTCTCCAGCTTTGACCACCGGCTAACGTGCGTGAGTTAACTCGCGCACATACCAGTGATGCGTGACTTAAGTCACGCAGAGCTTATAACGTGCGTGAGTTAGGACACGCTGCAAATTAGTTAGAACGTGCGTGAGTTAAACGGAAAAAAGAATCTTGGGATCCAAGAAAATCAAGGGAACAGCCTACTTTTTTCTAGGATTTTTCTAAACAAATCATAGGTGGTTTGCTGGAGTGAGGAAGCTAAGGGTTGAGATTGTAACCA
>Ga0228710_1010588_pt1 | contig 12245 bp, 8 predicted proteins | sample MedpolnodulmetaG_FD_177995 | JGI IMG/M metagenome (GOLD analysis project Ga0228710, IMG submission 177995) | Root nodule microbial communities from Medicago polymorpha collected in Santa Monica, California, United States - pink nodules | ecosystem: Host-associated > Plants > Roots > Nodule...
AATTCAACAAAATCAGTTTTTTCAATGTTCATCCACCAGTGGAAGTATAGTATAAAAAGTCACGTTTCCACCCAAAATCCTGCAACAGTATAATTTATAACATACCACCTCTAGAATACCACCAACAGACCTAAAGAATGGTAAATGGAAATTAACCGGTTTTTATAGTTTCCCGGAAGGGTGTAGGAAAGAGATTCATGGAACTTATTACACCAACTGTCTACTTTGTCCAATTTACCTTGCTGCATAATCAGAGACTTCAACGACATATTATCGGCAACAGAAAAGAGAGGAAGAGTGGACAAGGATTTGTGTTTAATTCAAGGCTTTCGTCAAGCGGTGATAGATGCAGGAATTATTGATATTCATGTAGAGGGTTACAATTTCACATGGTTCAAAGGCTTGGGAACAAACAAACAGTTGAGGAAAAATTGGATAGAGCGTTAGCTAATGATGTCTGGCTCACACTGTTCACTAATGCTAGTCTCGAATGTCTCATAACAAGCGCATCAGACCACTGCCCATTCCAGCTAGTCTGCGCACCCAATCCGAGACGCAACAGGAATGGGAAACAGTTCAGGTTGAAAACTCTTGGCTGGTTGAACCAGAGTTTGTCCCTTTCGTTCAGAATTGTTGGGGAATGTATATAAATGTGAATATCATGGGTAAGATGGATTATTGTGCAGAAGATTTTTCATACTGGGATAAAGAACACGGCCAGAAAAATCACAGAGAAATTGAAAAAGTGAGACGGAAACTGGAATTGATCTGATCTCAGGTGCCTGCCTCGTACATCAATTATTTCAACGCTCTTGATCGACAGTTAGACACTCTGATATGAAAAAAGATTAAATATTACAATAATTGGTCTGACCAAGAATATAATTAAGTTTTCAACTAAAGTAATTAGCATAACTACATCTTGACAATAAGATTTCGACTAGACAAAAGCAAGAAGCCACAGTGGCTGTTGGTTGCTTTGGTTTATATTTCTGTTTAGTTAGTTATTCCTGTTTAATTAGTTAGTTTGGTAGTTTTCTTTTTCAACTAAAATTTTCTTTATTTAAGTAAGAACGTCGATGTATATATATCTCCATTTGTTTACTACTAGTACAGTGTGCAATAATACTCAGTCTCATATAAATAACAAATGGGATCAGTATAGTGCATGGTATATTTTCTTTTCCCTTTTCTTAGTAATCATCCAGAGATCTAACAATGGAAAATAGCACCTTGGAGAAGGTGACAAGAGAACAACGAAAACCGGTAATAGAGTTAAAAACGGAAGCTAATTGTGTCAAAGAATCAGTTCTTCAACTCAGTAAGAAGGCTGACGAAACCCTATCTGAAATATTTGCTGCCATTAACAAAAAGAACGAAAACAAGAAGCCACCACCATGCTCAATGGTAAAGATGAATGTGGAATCACCTATTTGTATTCCTTACTCGCAACATTCAAATGCATCTTCTTTAGGACATCCAATACTTACATCTAGTGGCCAATGGCAGCAGAGTTTCCGTACGCAAACACTTCTCTTCATCATAATCATTACTCAAACGCATCTCCCTGGTATTCATATCCATATAGTGGCAAATGGCAGGGTTTCCAATGCACTGGTCTTGAAGATCACAGGCCTTTTCTTGGTGATCACAATTGTGTGGGGATAGTTGCTGGGGAGCATCATTACCAAGAGCCTCCATCAAGGACATTGTTTGTTCGAAACATCGACGTTAATGTTGAGAACTCTGTAATATGAACACTATTTGAGGTATCATTATTATACATTAACCTAATGCATCTATAGTATTATATTTAGTTTTTGACACAACATTTAATGTTTTTGGTGATCATGCTTTTACTTCTTTTGGTTTCATATCTAAGTCTGTAAATTAATGTGGCAAATTGAAGCATTGTACAAGTAACTAATCCCTTCATGAAGTTATGTGTATCTTTGAACACAGCAGTTTTTGGTCATGCGGGTTAGTAATCAATAATCATGATAGAACATTATGACGTAATTTGATCCATGTAGCTGACCTCACTTAGTGGGTTGTTGTTGTTGAATGAGGGTTGGGAGGTTACCTAGTTTGTGCTTAACCTTTTAAGAGTGAATTTCTTGGTGAAACACTTATACAGTCATTTAAGTAATAGCTTTGTATTTTAGGAAACTAAGAAAATGGCCTACTAGTAACTATTTTTAACCGTTTTTTAGAGGAATATCTTAGTCTGTTATGTTCTTGAAATAGGGAAAGTAATATTTTTAGTTCTCTCATAAGCTTGAAACTAATAGTTGAGAAGGTAAGATTTTTAAGTTTTCTGAAACAATTAATTTTTACTTAGTTTTATATGATACTCATGATATATTTTAGTACAAAGTGTTGTCAAATATCGGCTATAGCGCTATAGAGTAGCAGAATTTGAGCAAAACGGTATTGTTCTGTGATAGAAAATTTAGTACAAGCTGTTGTCAAATAGTGACTACTATGGCGCGACAGTGTAGTACCATAGCAGAATTTGAACAAATTGACGTTTCTGTTGTTGATTATTTCTTTCTTATTTAATAGAAATATGGAGATATCAGAACTATGTACAAAAGATGCAGACACAGAGGCTTTGTGATGATATCTTACTATGATATTCAGGCTGCTTGCACTGCGATGCATGCTTTACAAGACAAACCCTTGGGAGGAAGAAATCTTGATATTCATTTTTCAAATCCTAAGGTTTGATTTATAGAATTACTTAGTGTTTGATTATTATTATTGTTATTGATGTTGCCTTTGTGTTATTCATCTATTTTATTCTTGTTTTGAAAGGATAACCCCTCACAAAAAGATAAACCAAGGAACTCTCGTAGTGTTCAATTTAGATTTATCGGCATCAAATGACGACCTTCACCAAATATTTGGGGCTTATCGCGAGGTTAAGGAGGTACTATATGTTTTCTTTAGTCTAGCTTAATTTTAATTTTCATATTAAAATTGCAGATCAGAGAAACACCAAACAAGAGAGACCATAAAATCATTGAATTTTATGATGTTAGAGCTGCAGATGCAGCTCTTAAAGCATTAAATAAAGGTGACGTTGCTGGTAAACGCATAAAACATTAACCTAGATGCTACATTAATTTGTCAACTTATATGTTACTTCCAAGTGCTTATATAACTGTTTCTCTATGTTATCATCTAGGAAACTTTTTCTATCAGAGGAACTGAAATATATGCATTTGTCAACCGGATGGATCGTACTCAAATGATTTGTTCGAGAACCTGAAAGGAAATTTGGACCAGGATTTGTTCGAGAACGTGAAAGGACATTTGGACCAGAATGGTTAATCATTTCTAGAAAAAAGATTGTGTAGAAGGGAAACAAGGAACTGTCCTGTTTGTAATTGTATGTCAAAATGTGAATGTGTACATGTCAGAAAATTTGTGAACTTGTTTCAAGTTGTTTCATCAGAATGTTGTTAGTCGAAGTCTAAATGCATTGAAGATATAAGCTTGTAGAATTATGTTAGACTGAAGTTTCTGTTGACATGTCAGATATTAAATGCTCGAGTCATCTGGAAATGCATTGATACCTGCTAATAACAATAAGAAATCCAGGCAATAGAAAATGAAGGTCTCAAGTATCCGAATTTTCCATGAAAATAGAAAATTCACCGTTTAAGGTTTTAACATTTTTTGTTTGACCTATATATAAAAAATAAAGGTGAGTGAAACAATGTAGAATACTCGTTGATTTAGGAGAGGAATACCAGTCTCAGACTATGGCAAAACCTCATCTCCGAAATAAAATCATTTATGCGCAACTTCAAATCATAAAGTCTGTTTAAACACATATTACTTAGACTAATCTAAGTTTGTCGAATTCAATGAGAGCAGTAGTTGAAAAGTTTGTTCAAACATGGATTGAAAGTTTAAGGTCCGTTTGGATTGGATTACAGAAGCTTACTGGCTGACATAAACACTTGTGAGTTCTGAAGCACGAACCCGGACACCAAACAAAATTATGACTCATTGACACTAGTAATAACAGGATAAAATAGAATAGTGGAGTGTAATGACATATGTCAGTGCCGTGTTGGTGTTATACACGCTTTCCATTAGAATTGTGAGTGCTACATAGCTTGTAAAAACTTAAGGAAACGATTTTTTACATGATTGAAAGCTATATTCAAGATATCTTAGGGAAAATCTTTTAGGTTACATGAAAATAGTTTGACTTGATTTTATCGTTTATCATAAAAATAGCTTATACATGAGCACTGATATGATAAGCTTTTATGATATAGCGTTTTTTGAGGCACTATATATGTTTGCGATTCAGCTTCGTTCAATGGACCTCATAAACAAGCACAAACGAATGTACCCTACTCACATCCAGTGCCAATTCCTACAAACTATTCTAACCCTTATGTGGGTGGACCAAACTATCCTGCAGCTTCCGGAACAAGTTACCAACCACTAAGAACTCCTCCATCACCACCTCCACCTTCAAATGTTGGTTATGTTCCCAATTTTCATCGAAGTAACGATGGATTGACACCGAGTTATTTTAATATGCCATCATCATCATCAGGAACAGCTCCAAGGCAGAGGGGACCTCCAGGATTTGCAATGGGAGCCGGTGCTGGAGCATTAGCAGCTGGTGCTGTTATGTTTGGTGATAATTTCATGTCAGGATTTGATGTGCCTTCAGGTTTTGGAAATCATTCTCTTACCATTGTAACTGATCCTCTTTTCTAAACAATCAATTAAGAAATCTTACCATTGCTGCTGCACACTGCCTAGATAGTTACTAGTAAACCAGATATGATCGGACTTGAATTCAACACAGCAACTAATTTTGCTTGTTCGGTCACAAATCACTTGTGAAAATTATTTAATGATGATTTAGTAAAAGTGTAATGTGAGTTGGCTGATGACTGAGATCAAGTAATTTGTGTAACTGCATGTTATAAGAGTTTAACTTGAACAAAATGTTGTATGTATATGTCTTCCTCTGTCTGAATCTGAAAGATCAAGTTAGAATTTTGTTATTTCACCTATTGCTTTTGGGCTGGTTTGTGTCTGAACTATTTTGAAAAAACACAATAATAGTTTCTTTTTTCATTTGAAGAATTCATTATATGTGATTTTTTTTTTATTGTAAAAAACTATATTCTTGATGGTGGCTTAAAGCGAAGATCAGAGGCTTTGGTTATGAATTAAACCAATGGTGGATTAATCACCTTTGAGATCTACCTTTAGATCATTGGCGGCAGCTTCCCCCTCCACTTCTAATTTGTATGAGGATTTTAAGTCGTTTTATTTTTGTTTTCACTAAAAAAATTTAAAACCAAAATATTATCCATTTATAGATGGAGCCTCGACTGCAGCTAGGTCTAGAGGGAAGTTATGAGCATTACGTTCATGCATAACTTCCATTCTAAGGTTAGCACGGTTAATAATATCAGAGAATAGGAATCCTTTTTGTGAAAGATCCCCACTTTCGTGCTTTGGTGGGTCTTCGAGATGCTTTCGATGATGTAAGCAATACCCAAAAAAAAAAAAAACTCTTATTTATGAATAATTAATGACACAATAATATAAAAGATGAATTGTGCATTTTAAGAGACTCCCTTGCGGCTTGTAGACTTCTGCCTGGTTGTGGACCCACACATAGACAAAGGGTACCCTCTAAATGTTGACAAAAGTCATAAGGTACCCCACCCCTTATAAAGAATTTATTTTCTCACTACAAAACAAAGTGTAAAGTAGTGATTGAAATACTGCAAAACCAAAGCATTACACTTTTTTCTCTTTTAGCATCTTTAAACATTCAATCAAAACCATTGTTCTATATACTCTCTATGGTGAAAATCTGGGTTGAAATATGCATCATATCAGCTCGAGGAGTAAGAGCATCACATTCATTATGGAAACGTCAATGGTATGCTATTGGTTGGATTGATCCAACCAACAAATACATAACCAAAGTTGATGCTTCAACCAACACAAACCCTCTCTGGAGAACAAAGTTTTCTATGCAAGTTGATAACTCTGATCCAAATTTTCATGATCTTGCATTGAACGTTGAAGTTTATAGTAGAGACCCTTTTTTCTTTACAGAGAAACTTCATGGTTCAGCTACTGTTCTGCTCAAAGAGTTTCTTGCTAAAGGGTTGCAGAATGCTGAGGGTTCAAGCCAAGGGAGTGAAGAAGTTGGAAGCTATCAGTTAAGGAAGAAGAAATCTGGTAAACCAAGTGGGTTTGTGGATGTTTCAGTTCGTGTTTCTGAAGATAAAGAAGCACCAAATTCTCATTCAGGTATGCATTGTAAATGGTTGATTCATAACCTTCATATAGATTATGGGAAAAATGTTTCTTTTTGTTGTTTGTGTTTTTGTTTCTCTTATGTGGCTGAGGTTTTAATTCAATATACTCTATTGGGTTTAGTTTTTTAGTGAAAAAGTTGAAAACTTTGATGGAAAGTTTAAGGTTTGTTTGGATTGGATTATTGAAGCTTATCTGCTGACATAAACACTTGTGACTTATGAATCACGGACACAGACACCAAACACAATTTTGACACATTGGCACTAGTAATAATTTGAGAAAATAAAATAATTGAGTGTAACGACATGTGTCCATGTTGTGTTGGTGTCACATACACGTTTACATGAAAACTTATGGAAGTGATTTGTGTCATATTCAAAAGCTATTTTCAAGCTCTCCAATATATCATAGGGAAAAGCCAATAGGTTACATGAAAATAGTTTAACTTGATTTTTATCTTTTATGATAAAAATAGCTTATACATGAGCACTTATATGATAAGATTTTATGCTACAGCGTTTTTTAAGAGGTTTATCCAAATAGTCTAAATTTTTAGCTTTCAAAAAATATCAAGGTGATTTGAGGCACTATATATGCTTGTGATGCAGGTAATGGGGGAGGAATAGAGCTCTTAGATAATTGTAATAAGGGTGGATTTGGACAAGGCTATCACCAACAAATGGATCCATCTTCGTTCAATGGACCTCATAAACAAGCACAGACTAATGTACCCTATCCACATCCAGTGCCATTTCCTACAAACTATTCTAACCCTTATGTTGGTGGACCAAGTTACCAACCACCAAGGACTCCTCCACCACCACCTCCACCTTCAAATGTTGGTTATGCTCCCAATTTTCATCAAAGTAATAATGGATTGGCACCAAGTTATTTTAATATGCCATCATCATCAGGAACAGCTCCTAGGCAGAGGGGACCTCCAGGATTTGCAATGGGAGCCGGTGCTGGAGCATTAGCAGCTGGTGCTGTTATGTTTGGTGATAACTTCATGTCAGGATTTGATGTGCCTTCAGGTGCTGGAGCATTAGCAGCTGGTGCTGTTACCTTTGCAACTGATCCTCTTTTCTAAACAATCAATTAAGCAATCTTACCATTTTTGTTGCACACTGCCTAGCTAGTTACTAGTAAACCAAATATGATCGGATATGAATTCAACGCAGTGACTAATTTTGCTCGTTTGATCTCAAATCAATGGTGAAAATTATTAATGATGATTAAGTAAAAGTGTAATGTGAGTTGGCTGATGACTTAGATCAACTAATTTGTGTAACTGCATGATTTTATACTACAGGATCCAAATCCGATATGGCCATGTTATAAGAGTTTAACTTGAACAAAATGTTGTATGTATACGTCTTCCTCTGTCTGAATCTAAAAGATCAAGTTAGAATTTTATTATTTCACCTATTGCTTTTGACAATTTTGCCAAATAAAAAAGGTTTTTTAATGGTTGGCAATTTTGCAAAAGAAAATGATAGAAATGCATTAACTGCATAACAGCATAAGGATTAAGTTAAGATATGCCAACCATGATATGAGTATTTTTATGGCAAGTCATGTTTTATTAAATGCTAGGTCCAGGGGCTGATTCCTTGTAAGTAGGATTTTGGAGGCATGGCAATGTATGTTGTTCGCTGGCTTCATTGCTTCTAGTTGTAAAATTCGGGACATGGTCTGTGAGGATGATTGCTATAGTATAGCCGAGATCAATATATGATATAAATGTAAGGATTTCAAGAGGGGGTTTTTCAAAATTGCATTAGAAACACTCATAAAAAGCAAGTTGCATTAGAAACTCTAGTCGCCATTGTTGCTATAGATATAATTGAATGGTACGATAGAGTTAATGGTTGCGGTTATATGCTCTACAGTTATGTAAATAACATCAGAATAAGGACGTGTTTTATCTTCTACAGAAAATATATGCACATTGTTGTTCAACTCTATCCAGCTGAACCCTTGATCTTTTTTCAACTGCAAACTCTGTAACCTCTTCCTAATTTTGGTTTTCTTCCCCCATCTACCCCGCAGGGCATACATATTAGACAGAATAACAAAAGCAGGTACTGAATTTGGATCCAAACTAAACAACTTCTCAGCGGCTCTCTCTCCCACTTCCACGTTGTTCCAGAAACACGAGGCGTTAAGCAAAGCTCCCCAAATTACACCATCTGCTTTGATAGGCATTTGTATGATAAACTCTTTTGCTTCTTTCACACGGCCTGACCGACCAAGAAGATCCACCACGCATGTGTAATGCTCTATTGTTGGGGTTACTCTGTAGTTTCTCTGCATTGAGTGAAAAAATTCCAAACTTTCGTCAACTAGACCGACATGGCTACAGGCAGAAAGAACAGCTACAAAAGTAGCAGCATTTGGAACAACGCCTTGATCTAACATTGAGTGGAAGCGTGAAATCGCCTCAGATCCACATCCATGGTATGCATAACCATTTATAAGAGCTGTCCATGCTGCTACACTGGGTGAAAAGATGCTGGTGAATGACCTTTGAGCATCAGCCAAATGACCACATTTGGAATAGAAATCCACAAGAGCAGTTCCAACGTAAACATTTTCCTGGTATGACGTTTTGGCTAAGTGTGCATGAAGCAACTGTCCTTGCGGAAAAGAACAGAGGTATGCACGAGCATGAAATAGGACAGAGAATGTTGATCTGCTATACTCAACTGAATATCTGCGCATAGTCACATATAATTTCAATGCCTCACTGTGCTGACCATTATTAATGTAACCCGACATCATTGAATTCCACGATACACAATTTCTTTCACCCTTAGTTTTGTCAAAAAGCTTCACAGCTTCATCAAGTTCACCGTTCTTGGAATACACAGAGATCATAGTATTTAAGGAGGTTAAATGTTTGAGACTCATTTTCTCAAACAATTTTTTCGATTTTTTAAACTGACCACTCATCGTATAACCTTTAATCATCAAATTATTAGAGCTGAGAGTTTTATCTCTAAATCCATAAAAGATCATCTCAGCTTCTTTGATCCTCCCCATCGAGACAAGGCCACTAATCAGCGAGTCAGCAACGTTCGAACAAGCTTCTCCTACCATGTTCTCATAAACTCTCTTTGCGTTGTCTACAGCATCACAAACACAATAAAACTCAGCAAGTGCACTACTAACTGAGTTATCAAAATCGAAACCATCCTTAATGCAAAGTCCATGAACAACCTTCCCTGCATACAGAATATCCTAAGTCTAGCACAAATTCTTATAAACAATCCAAATGAACTCATTAGGCAACACCAAGTTACTGCTTATAACCAATTATATCTTACCATGTTATAAGAGTTTAACTTGAACAAAATATTGTATGTGTATGTCTTCCTCCGTCTGAATCTGAAAGATCAAGTTTATTATTGTGCCTTAGAACTAGTTAGAATTTTATTATTTCACACTATTGCCAAATAGAAAGTTTTTTAATGGTTGGCAATTTTGCAAAAGAAAATGATAGAAATGCATTAGCCTGCATAACAGCATAAGGATTAAGTTTTAAGATATGCATGGGATATGTTTATATATTTTACTTTTGGCCTTCATGATATGAGTATTTTTATGGTAAGTCATGTTTTATTATATGATATGAGGATTTTGGAGGCATGGCAATGTATTTTGTTCACTGGCTTCATTGCTTCTAGATGTAAAATTTGGGACATGGTCTTTGAGGATGATTGCTATAGTATAGCTGAGATCAATATATGATATAAATAGTTAAGTTTATAAGTATATTAAATTGAGTCACACTCAAGAAATATTGTGGACAAAAACTGGTTGAAATGGACCTTTATAAATTAAGTATATCTCTTTATAATTTTATTTATCTTGTTTTTTAATTATTTAATTCGAGTTCTATTGTAGAAAAGAAACAGTTTAATAGAAAGCGTAATGCTTGATATCGCGACAACTTTTATCACGAATGCTTCACAACTGCACAGTACAAGCTACATTTTTTTCCACCAAATCCGATATTGAGGTGATTGAGCGGTTTTGCCATGCTCTATTAAAGCAAAAATGCACTTCGAATTTCCGCGAAAGGAATTGTCGTTGTATATAGCAGCACTCAGAAAGAAAATACCAACAATTACCAGACAGCTTTGCATTATTTCTAAAATTCTGACTATAAACTTTATTCCTCCATAGCTTTGGTCGAATCCTTCTATTTTTTACCACTCACAACACAATCCTTTTTCGTGAAATCCTTTAAAGCATTTAAGTAAAAATGAAAACACAACTGGACTAAAACTTTCTATTGCTAAAGCGACATATATGTTGATCATTCCTCAACTTCAGCATTTATACAAGCCAAGTATTGACATCTCTTGTGGCTATTAGGGCACCGTGTGCATGTAGATGACATTATCTACATACACAAACACATCTACATGCATAAACGGTGCGCTACTAACCACGAGAGAAACAAACATATGTGAGCTATCATACTTTTAAAGAAAAATGAGCCAAGTACGATAACTCGAATGCACTATCAACATGCAACAAACACGTTAACATTTAATGATAACAATACCTTTATGCAACACTTGTCAACTAGTACTTCTAATCTATCACACACAATCTATGTATGTGGTCGTGGTTCTTATGGAACCTTACCTGCAGTACCATGACCTATCTATCCTCGGTTTGTTTCAAATTTTCTTTGGAAATTAGAGCACAAGATGCACCTAGTGTTAGAACATACAATAACTTGATAAAAAAGATGATGAAGATGAACATGATGAAGAGTGCACATAAATTTCAAAGCGTGTGTGAGACACAGTAATCTTTAGGTTTGATTTGTCCCACCAGTTATGTCAACCGGATGCAAAAGGGTTATACCTGCGAATCCCCTTCAGAATATGATGAAATCCTTGATGTGACTTGCACATTTACACCAAGTGTGTCGTCAATGTTAGTTTACAGAATAACTTGTTCAAAAGGAACAACATGCATAAGAAGATGATAATTTGTGCTAGAATAGTTTAGCCTCAGGTATGTGAAAAAAATATTACTCAGGAAGACATGAAACTAAAACCACTTTGTTATTCTTTCAAAAAAAATAAAAGAACCACTTTGTTATTGAAAAATTTAAAAATTGTATCAATTTTATTTTTTATCATGCAAATTTTTTATATTTTATTATCTTTAGTGATCCACTCCTGTAATTTTGTATTTTTGTTAAAATTTGATAGAGTCATTTCAAATCTTACAAATTCTCAAAAAATACTTTCAAATCTTAAAAAGTCTTTGAGATGAAATCCCTCAAAATCTAAAATGTCTTTTATAAAAATCTTGAAAGTTAATATATTCCTACACAATCTTTTAAAATCTGCAAGATTTTCTTTTACCAAAATAGTCTTTTAAAATCTCAATCCAATACACCCCTAAGTTGTTTTCATTAGATGTCATTGGAAGCTAATAGAAATAAGCTATCAATAAATAGCTTATGGGCATCATGGCATGTTATAAGCTCTCCTTAACACTTAAATGACCACTTTTGCCATAAGGTAAACCTAAATAAATTGTAAACTATATATTGTGTCTACAGTGCAGTTCCTAATTTATTTGTTGAAGTGCACTATGATATGTTGTGTTGTCATGATATGCTATGCCTATTTCTCTTTATGGCTCTCTAATTTGTTGTTAATGTTGTGTCTGCAGAATACAAAGTGTATCAAAACGAATAAGTGTGTATGTGTAACACCCTAGTTTTATTTTTTTAATTAATTCCATAAATTTTAATAGGTGAAGGGTTGGTTAATATTATTATTGATGCTGCTTTAGCTTGAATGTTATTTTGTTGTTAAGAAGATAGAATATTGATGAGGATTGATAAGTAGTATGAGAATTTAAATTAAATAAAGAGAGGAATCAAAACA
>Ga0228710_1010589_pt1 | contig 12245 bp, 6 predicted proteins | sample MedpolnodulmetaG_FD_177995 | JGI IMG/M metagenome (GOLD analysis project Ga0228710, IMG submission 177995) | Root nodule microbial communities from Medicago polymorpha collected in Santa Monica, California, United States - pink nodules | ecosystem: Host-associated > Plants > Roots > Nodule...
CTTCCCTCCTCTCCCCTCCGTTAAAATCCCTCCCCTTCCCTCCCCTCCCCTCCCCTCCCCTCCTAATTCTCGAACCAAACGGACCCTTAGGTTAGGAGGCCAAAACTATAATTAATTCAACAAAGATTGAGTAATCATGATGATGACACAGTTGAAAATGTATTTCAATCAAAGTTTAAACTACGGTCTGAAAATAAAGGATTTGGAGGTAACGAAAAAGTGGAGAAAATTTTAGAAATAAATAAATGTCTAGAAGTTTCTCAAATGAAAATCAAGATGAGTATCCTCAATGTGGCATATGCGAGAAGACAAATCATGTCAAGAAATATTTTCAATGGCGCGAAAAACCACAACGTTGACATTGTAAGAAATTCATAAATGTGGAGAAGAATTGCCATAGTAAAAATAAGCATCAAGCAAGTTTCGTTAAAGAGCATGAGTGTGAGAAGGACTAACTTGAGTATGAGCAACATATCTTTTTTATGCTAGTCAAGATTCTAATGATGAATTGAGTAGAAGTTAATACTTGGATAGTGGTCGCAGCAATCACGGGGCCAAAGATGAGAGCATCTTCAAGGATATTAACGACTATGTCTAAGTAAAGGTTTGAATGGGAAATGACTCAGTCGTGGAATCTAAAGGCAAAGGTGTTGTTATGGTGGATACTAAGAATGGTATGAGATTCATCAAAGATGTCTTACTAGTTTCCAATCTTAAAGAAAATCTTTTAAGTATTGGTCAAATGCTGAAGAAAGGATATATTATACACTTTGAAGGAGACACATGTTCAATATATGACAACAACCTTAAAAATCAAGAGATAGCCAAAGTAAAAATGTGGAAAAGAAATAGAAATTTTTCAATAAGCTTCAAATATACTACTTGTTGTAAAAAAAAGGCATCATATTATCTCTGTAAATAATAATCAATGTATAAATAAAAGAATCAATAAAATATAAACAAAAGAGAGATCAATAAACTTATCTTTTTAAGATTGTTGTTGAACTAGATCACCGATATAACTCAATCAACAGCTCCAAACATCAATTCAATAAAACAACTATAAATGAACAAACGGTGAAAGAAGTCTGAGACGTGCTGATCGCACTGTCCTTAAGAATTATCCGCTTAATTATACGCTAATCCTCCAGGATTTAACAGATCCTTCTTGATTTAAAACCAAGATACAGAATTGACAATATAAAATATTTTTTAGAAGATGTAACCCAAGAACTCATTTGATTGGAGGAGAGAAAATGATTTTTAGGAATATGTGTGTTTCAAGGTGAGTTCTATACTGATTGCAAAAAGATTATATAGACATAATATCACTTTTTGTTAAATGGAGAAAAATCAGTATGTAACATGGTGTAGTAGTCTCTAATATTAACCAACAAGTATATCTCCCGGTCAAGTGACAAGACATAAATATATATAACCCATTAGGTAACCGTTCCAATGTTTTTCCAAAGCAAAACCATGAATCCTAATTACTATTGATTAACCATAAATCCCTTAAAGTAGGAGTTAAAAAAAAAGTGTATAAGACCAAGTAAAATTACAACATGAATAAGTCAAAAGAAAACTAATTAATTAATAATTAATAAATATAATAATAAATTTTCTTTTATAAAAATAATTTTCTATATTTCTCAATTAAAAATATGGGACACAAAATATTTAAAACTTTTGAAATATAATCAAAATTTACAACACTACTAACATTGCCTTAAAAGTCCAAGTTGACAATTCATGCACTACTAGAAAACTGTCGTTTAGAGACCGATTTAGACACCAAAATAAATTGGTCTCAGTAGAGACCGAAACAACAACTAATTATTGTAAACAATTAACCAAAACTTATTTGGTCTCAAAATGGGTCACAAAATTATTTAGCCACTGGTTTAAAAACCAATTTCTTAGCTACCTAAATATCCCCCCGTCAATTTTTTTGGTTACATGAGAAAAGAAAAAGAAGAAAAAAAAGGGATTACATCTTTACAAAGGACACCCCAAGAGCATCAACTAGCAAAGCTAATGACAAACTAGAAGGAGGCGTTCGAAGCATAATTAGAGGATCTACGTTAATAGCTCCTAACTTTGCTAGCACATCTGCACAAGCATTCCCTTCACGAAAGGTGTGATGAAGCGATATTGTCCAATCTTTTGCCATGAAATCTCTAATAATCTCTAGCTCATTCGAATAATGATGAAACTGAGATGTTCCCTCTGTGACAAGTTGAACCACATTCAAGGAATCTAAGAAACACATTACTTTCCTATATCCAGCTTGCCAACACAGTCTGATGCCCACTAAAAGCGCTTGTATTTCCGCATGGAGAATATTAGATAAACCTACACTCCATAGAAACCAAATTGAAATGTTCCATCATGGTTACGCACCAAGCCACCAAACCCTGCCTTCCCTGGATTAGTAAGAGCACTTCCATCGACATTGAGAATCATGGCATCATCATCCCCTTTATTCCAACATATACCTCACGAATTGCTCGATGGGAGTGGGAGGTTGGACTTTCAAATGCCTGGTTGGAAACATGTAGCTGAGTAAAGATAGAGGTCATGATCTGGTACTTCACAGGAGTTGTTCCCTCAAAAATAAATTTGTTACGGGAGATCCAAATATTCCACATTATCAATGGAGCTAGAATACCCGCTCCATCCATTAAAGTCGCAAGGATCTTTGAAATATTGTCTAAACCAACCTTGTGACACATTGCTTGAACATCACTAAACCCACAATCAGTCCAAATTTCAACTGAGCGTGGACATAACATTAGACAATGAGAAATAGTTTCATCTTCACTACAGAAAGGGCAAGTAGGCGTTAAAAGTACTCTCCGATGACACAAGATACTTCTAGTGGGAAGAGACTTGTGGCATGTTTGCCATAAGAAAAATTGCACACTTGCTGACAGATAGATAAAATAAAAATTATTTATATTATGTAGCCACTGATTTATTGGTCACAAAAAAGATTATAATTTTTTATTTTATTATAATAATAAGCTTTAAGTATGAGAGTTAGAAAGATTAATATTGTCCATAAAATGACTATCAATGTTACAAACATGTTTAGAATTTGTCCATAAAATCACCCTTGAAAAATGGTGTTTACGGGGTGTTCAGATTATATAATCCAAATTGGTGAAGAGCTCATTTTTTTTCACCCTATAACAAAAGAAAAACTCGGTTCAGATTTTAAAATCCAAAAATCACGGGAATTTCTAGAAAAATCACAGGGCGCGTGAGAATGGTATAGGGTGAGAAAAGTAATAGTCAAGAAATAAATGAAAATATAATACTTAACCCAATTCCATTTGCATCCTAATTTTATTTGCTCTATTTTGTTCCACAAATCCAAACATATATGTAAGTTCTGAAGAGTCAATTAGAAGAATTAATGCGGCCATGTTCCCAATAATTAGAATCAGTCCATTATGATAGGCATCACATGAAAAATCAAAAGCTTGGCAAGTTCATCTAAGTGATGTCAAAAGACAGTTTCCTACTAATCTATTGTAAACTCTAGAAATTAACAAAATGATGATATTTATTTATCTATCTTGCTAATCTAATCTTATTGACATATATTTTTTCAGTCAAGATCTGCTGGACTACTTCTCTGAGGCAATTGCATGTTTACTATGTCTTCTCTTTGAAGAGAATAGATTGATCCATTTACTTGTTCATTTGTCATTTGCTGGCTTTCAGGTGCTGTTAGAGCCAAAAGATGCGTACCCTCTTTATTTTTGCGAAGCACAAGATATGCTATACCGGACAAATATACTGCCATGCCTGAAAATCCTAAAATCCCAAGAAACACCTTGGCCACAATTTCTATGTCACTATGAATAAGTAGCTTGATGAAACCATTCATTAAGTAGTATATATTAATAACCATAATAAGAGAACCGATTATCCAAGTAATGGCGGATATCTGCAATTGAGATAGAGTAAATACTATGTCAGACAACATACAGAACAAAAGTCTTTTTCTTCCAAAATATTAGTCATAGAGGCGGGGAATAAGATAAGCTATGTTTTGCAAGGCCCTGGTCTGACCTACTATCTGTCATTGTCATAGGCCCATTTCTGACCTTCTTGGAAGCTTAAAAGTCTCTTTCGAAGTCTACTTAACTAATTTTTTTTGTAAGAAAGAAGACAAATAAGTGCTTTAGCGAATTTGTGTTAAGAAAGAAAATATACCATGATAGAGTTAACATGTACCCCCATCTTGGTTTTGCTACTAGTGAACTTGAGGAGTGGTACCAAAGCAAAGGGAAGCTCAAATGATAGGATCATCTGGTCAGCAGACAAAGAAGGGCTTTAGCAGAAATCAGTTATGTTGTAAACAAAAATGAATGCATACACAAACAACAGGAATTATAAAAATGATGCCATCTCGACAAATATCTTTGTTAAAGAACAAATTGATGCTTATGTAACTTTATATAACCACGTCTGTTGCCCTGCTTAATCCTTTTTGAACTCACATGAAGCCAACTAGAGAAAAATTTATGGCAAGGATATCTTACAGATGCAATTATTATGAGCTTCCCAGCCCCAGCAGAGCCACCAATGACCGCAACAATCAAACTAGGAACTATGGCTAGGCAACGAGTTAGCATATTCCGAATCCATGGTGTCAGTCGTAAATCAAGAAATCCCTAAAAGAAGGAAAAAAATTGTACGGGAAGAATTAGAAACATCATAAGGTTATCAATGCTTCAAAGTGGACACAAAAAATACGGTAAAAGCATGAAATAGTCTACCTGCATGACATACTGCCCTGCATAAGTTCCTGTTATCGTAGAACTTTGACCTGATGCAAGCAAAGCAACTCCAAACAATTTCGAACTCCATTTCCCCAAGACATTCTAAGTAACAATTGTATATAAAGTTTACTGATCAGGTAAATTGAAAATAAAGTTTACAATATACACAAGTAACAGGTTTCACATACTCTAAGTAGGAAGGAAGCTTTGTTGAGATCTAAATCCTGACAGCTCATTTGATCTTCTTCATTTATATTCGGAGAATTGCAAACGGCGCCACTTACAGAAATAACAGAAACATTTATGAGGAAAGCCACCATAAGAGCAAAGGCACTTTCTATCATGTAAAATCTGCAAGCCTCCTGTCAAAGAAAATTGTTAAATATGACATTTGATACTGCTTTACCACAATTTACAGACTTATGACATTACTACAATCACGGATAAATGTTGAAAGGGAAAAAAGATAAGTGTACATACAAAAGTTTAAATGATTACCTTGATTCCACGAACTGAACGTGGTATTTTCCTGGAAAGTACCAATGCCGAATGCAGGAAGAGATTGTGACTGAGGAAAGTACATATACAATCATGGCACGAGAATACATTTTAAGAGCAAAGGAAAACAAAATGCAAAAGAAGAGGTGAAGAACTAACGGCATAACCATAGCACCAAGGAGTGATATTGCAAGACCAGTAGCACCACTCCCTTTTAGTTGCGGCACAAAAAGACCCCTCACAACTTCTTTAGCATCAGGCTTTGCATATCCAAGCTCCGCCCAAAAACACGCAGCAATCGTAAACACAAGAAAGGCAATCAAGAATTCAAGTTTCCTAACCTGATAAAAACAATACAAAAATGGCTTGTATTGCTCTTCATGACACGAAAAAAACCTCTTTATGATATCAAACCATAGAATGGAATACAGTAAACTACCCCATATTGTTGTAATGCTAAGAGCATCAATGTGCTGAGTCCGGTCAGTAGCACACCAATCCAAACAGGTACATTGAAGAGCATATTTAACGCAAAGGCTGTACCGATCACTGCATTATATGTATAATAAAATGACAATATAGAGATAAACAAAGTGAAAGAGAAGCCGAAAGAAAAATGGAAAAATATGGTTTGTGTTCTTGAGGCTTTATAAAAATTTGGTCTCAAAATCCTAAACACTAAATAAATCCCTATAAAATGTAGTGTGTTTATTGACAGTCAAAATAAATAAAAATTTGAAACATTTCAAAATGCTAAATTCATCTCAATACCTTCTGGGATGTCACAGGCCACTATGGCAATTTCAGCAATAACCCAAAGAATAAAGTTGGACACCCGCGAATATTCAGCCCTACAATGCTCTGCTAAGTGCTTTCCTGCAAGCAGCATATAGAACTGACTGAATCGGGAAATTTACCAGCCAAAACATGCATATCACATTTATTTAGTAAAAGTAAAACTGATTATCAGATAATGTACCGGTAACCACTCCAAGATTGGCAGCCATCGATTGAATTACAAGAGCAGCACATGATGCCACCAATATGATCCAAAGTAACTGGAAAAAAAAATGTGAAAAAGAGATGAAGTCTTGAGCATAGGTCATTCCTCGTGATCATAAGTACTATAATAATACATTATAAGTCATAACACCTCATATTTATATTGTGCCCCAGATTGTAGATCCGTCTCAACTGCAAGTGATTATAAGAATGCGATAAGCATATTATGTCAATTTATTATTTACTTTTATTAGAGTTGCTACAGAAGAAAATCATGAAAAGTGTGATCTTATCTTACAGTTTCCTGGATCTATGTATGCAATGGAAACAAGAAATCCAGGCCCCATGTATGCAAATAAATTTTTCCAGCTTGTCCTCTGCAAAATAGAAAACACACATAAATGAATGGTGGTTATCAAACAAACAACTCTTGACATTGGATGAAGTATATAGTGTACTCTACAATAATACCTCGTAGATAGATAGGTTGAACCATTATTAAACTCTAAAAACAAAATGTTAGAATTGTACCAAATAAAATGTTTTGAAAGAGTTAAGCTTGAGAAATATAGTTTTCACAACAACTCAAGGGTAAATCTCAAAAACTCGACTCAACTCATTTACACTGAAACTCCTACAGTTTTTCCCAACCTTATACGAAATAAGGGGAAGTAATAATTCCAAACTCACTTATCCACGAATAACATTACAAAGAATTAATCTTAAACAAAGGTAGCAAGTTAAAGCAAATGATTGTCAGTGTTCAACTCATCATTTTTAACATGGCTAACAAAAAAATTCAAATCTAGGTCTCTGGTTCGAATCCCCTAGCTAGGTGCCAACAATTCTTGTGTTGGGCCAGTCCGCGAAGCCTCCTAGTGGACGGTGGGATTTTGATCTCATTAATCGGTCTTTGGGCCGGACTTTAAAAAAATAATAAAATTATTGAAAAACAAAAAAAACAATTAAGGGATTGGATGACAATTAAGCAAAACTCACATCAGGGACAACAATTTGATCAGTATTTGTGGTGTCAATAAGCGGAGCATTGGAAAGATTTCTGTTTCCAGTGCTGGAAATGAATTGTGGCTGCCCAGAATTAGAAGAACCTGGGACAGCCATATTATCTTGATATTCCCTTTTCTGTATCAAAAAAGAACAACAAATCTTTCAGTAAAGTAAAATCAAACATGCAGATTTATATATAAAAAAAATGTACTATTTCTAAGATTATGATGAATGAACAACATGCATGCTAAAATAAATTGAGTTGCTACATTAGAAATAGTAATAAGAAGAAGAAAATTGGTGAATTGAGTTGAGGATCATATTCACATGTAACAAATCTGAGCTAGAACATTACCAACCGTATCAAAAAAATAAATAAAAGATGATGTAATTGAAATCACTGAAACTGAAAAGAAAAGAAAGATTGCGTACCAAAGATGTAGGGTCAGAAAATAGATATTAATTAACTAAACAAAAACTGTTAATAAAAATTAGTGAACCCTTCTCACTCACTCTCTCTTCTTTTGTCTTTTGTCTTTTGTTGTTTGTTTGGGATTCTGAGTGTAACTGAAGTTGTAGTAATGAAGTTGTACTTCCACTGTTATATACTAGTGTTTAGTCACCATTAAAGTGTCCGTTTTTCGCTTTTGTTAATAAAAATAAGGTAAAATTACACAATTCATTTTAATTTTACACTTTCATTTTTTGTTTTTAATTTAATATGTTATAAAATGTTAATATTGTATCATCTTCTATGTGACTTTTTAATGAAATCTGGATTTTTATGTTTGGATGATGAATATTTGGGTTTGTTTACGAGTATGAAGAGTTTTTTATAAGTTTTTTCTATGACTTTTTTTTTTATAAAAAAATGACATTTTATAACATAAATGATTATATCCGAAAATTTAAATAAAGGACAAAAATGTTATTTGAAATTAAATTAAGGGACAAATTGTATAATTTTGTCTAAATATTTTAAAAATTAAAGTTTTTTTAAATAAAATAATTTATATAAAAGTTAAAATGAAAAATGAAAAAGGAAAAAGTCACGCTAAAAAATCATATTCTCTTTTTTTTATCAAATATTCTTTTTTGTGCTAGTATAACTTCTTTTTAGTACCATTTTTGGTACAAAATAGAGATTAATTTTTTTATGGTGTACGAGGTTTGAACCTCAGATTTTATATATATTATGCATTGTCTCTACTAACTGAGTTAAGCTCACGAGGACAAATAAAAATTAATTTGATGAAGTGTAAAACAATTTTACATGTTATTCAATTAAATATTATAAATAGATGTTTGTAGAAATATTTTAGTAACTAAGCTTTTTATAAAGTAAGCTTAAAAGAAGGCATCGTTGAGTGATATAAAAGTCTTATATAAGATTTTTTTGTTGCAAATGGGTTTCTTTGATATTATATATATATATTGATTTCTTCCTACCCACTATCAAATCTCACTTACATTCTCGCATAAGGTCCACTGGTCAGATGAGATTGAATCCAATTATTCAATTTCTACTTCACATGTGTGAATATTGGATCATGTTCCCTTAGTTACATAAAATAAGCAAATTTATATATTTTTATTTATTGAAGTCTTTTTAGAGGATTTAAGTAAGTTAATTTTGAAATCGTTATTTTATTAATTTTTTTCTGTATCTTCTTTCTATAAAAACTAAAATTTAGACGCATCACATACGTGTGGACTAGGGCAAACAAACAAAAAATGTCTCATTTTGATATTTCAAAACAAAATATATACTTTGTGATTCATTACATGAGTTGTACTTTAGTCCATCAATAAAATTATAAAATTATTTTAAATGTTATGATTCGTTCACCGGTTATAGTGTTGGTTCAAATAATCCTATTGTGATCTCTCATTTGCAATTTGTGGATGATACACCACTGATAGGCGTTAAGAGTTGGGAAAATGTGCGAGCCTTGAGGGTTGTTCTAGTTCTTTTTGAAGAGTATGTTGGTTGGTATTAATATTGATGAGTCGTGGATGCATGAGGCAGCATTTGTTCTATCTTGCAAAATTAGGTGTATACCGTTTATTTATTTGGGCCTTCCAATTGGTGGTGATGTCAAGACCCTTGATTTTTTAGGAGCCGATTATTGATCGTACAAAGGCTAGATTGTCTGATTGGAAGAGTAAAAATTTGTCTTTTGACAATCGTTTGATTCTCCTTTAACCCGTCTTGTCTTCTCTGCCTGTATATGCCCTTTCTTTTTTCAGAGCTCCCTCAGGTACATTCTCCTCTCTTGAGTCTATTTTTTTTTTTTTTTGAATAGGAGTGAGGATTATAGAAAAATTGATTGGATTGATTGGAATACTATTTGTATGAGTAATGAGTCTGGTGGTTTGGGGTGCAGCGGTTGAAGGAATTTAACATTGCTTTGTTAGGTAAATGGTGTTTGAGATGTCTGATGGACAGGAAGAGTTTGTGGTATAAAGTGTTATCTTCTCGTTATGGTGAGGAGAGGGACCGGAATTTAATATATGTTTATGCGTGTTTTTTTCTTTTTGTAAAGAGAAAATGGAAATATATATGTATGTAAAAGAAAATGCTTAAAAGCACGACAATATTTGTCCTCAAATTTGCACGAACAGATTCATAATTGTCGTTCAGTTTTTTCTCTTAATTTTGATTTGCACAAAATGACAAATTATATCTTTGCTTGATATTATTTACTTCTGCATTATAACCGATCAAGCTAGCTTAAAATGTACATTATTTATTATTTATCTTTAAACCATTTTTTAATATTATACAGCTAGCTTGAAATATATTTTCATTTTCTCTAAGCTATGTTTGGTATAGAGAAAGTGCAAAGAAAAAAAAAAGACTAAAAGAAACAACATTCAGTTTGATCTATATAATCAATCCTAACTAACTAATGAGAAAAAGTTAACTCTTGATTTCCATTTAAGATAAAACTCATGTATGAGTTTTTTTTCTTTCCGAAAGATTGGCATATACTTATGTGTAATTAGTATAGTATAATACAATTTGTTAATTGAAAGAATAATTCTTCCCAAAATAGCAGAGATGTATTATCATATTTGATGTGGAATGAGTTTCTTTTTTTTAAGAGGAATGTGGAATGAATAAATTACTTAGACATATGAATATGAAAACTGTACTATATATTTTTTGTATATGGAAAGGGATAAATTAGAGAAATTAGGACCACACAAGGTGTAGTGAGGTAGGAAGTAGAAGAACCATTTCATGGAAGAAAAGCATGCGTGGGCACGTTGCCACGTAAGATAAAAAGCTAAATGTTGGGACCCATGATTTAAAATACATTGTTCCATAATATAGTTGACCACATGTGTTCTAATAGGTTGAGAATGCCGTAAGGAATGAAAATAAGACAAAAAAAGAGTATCACGCTGCTGTGTGTGACTAGGTTTCTGGCGGGTCCTACCCTACACATGTTTGTTACTCCCTCCTCGAAGGGTTTGTTTGTTTTGGCTTTTCAGTAACATGAAGCACTTCTTTAAACCTTAAAAGTGGAAATTGAGTTTTGAATGTTCTTTGGTTTGGCATTTTAGAATTGCTTCTATCTTCCAAAAGCAATTCTCTTTAAAGCTACAATTCCTAACTTTTGGATTTCCTAGAATCAATTCTACATTAAATTTTATATTTTGATTATTACAACTTATTATTTTCCTTTATTGCCCTTTATCAATTCTCCTTCTTTTTCCTTTGTAATTATTTTGATAAACCAAATTTAATCAGAAAACTTAACAAATCAAATTAGCCCTCGAAAAATGTTTATGATCATGAGTTACCAAATTTTGAATTTTCCTTTACGGTGTCCCCATTCAGATTTACTGTATTTATTCTTTTACTTTCTTTTTCACTATATTTTATCATTTTTGACAACTAACTCTAGTATTATTTAACTTAAATATATTTTATCAAAAAATATAAAATATACAAACAAATATTTTGTAAAAAAAATTAGTTTAATGATCATATTTATTAAGTTTTAAATTAATATATAGAAAATTTATTTATTTAAATTAAATAATATATCTACATTTATTATTGATCTACATATACATTCAAACTATGGACATTTACTTGAATTTAGCTATGTCCATTTTAATAATTATACATTCAAAAACAATTTTGATAAAAACTATCCAAACAACATTCAGTTTGTTTAATCAATTCTGCATTATTGTATCCAAACATAAATCAATTCTATCCAAAGCTGAACCAAACACACACTAAGTATACCCTCTCCATTTTTAATTATATAAACAAAATTGACTTTTTAAATTCATTCAATTAATGATGTATGTAGTTCATATTATGGATCACGTACATCATTAATTGAATGAATCTAAAAAAAATAAGTTTGCTTATAATTAAAAATGGAGGGAGTATATATTTTTTTTGAAAGAAACGGAGGGAGTATATGTCATGTTTTGTTTTCCAAGTTTTTTTTAATGAATTTTGGAATTTGTTTTTAAGTAAACTCATGTTTAAAATTAAACATTTTGAATTATTTTTAATAGTTATATTTACTATATTATAGAATTTTCTCTGGAAAATCCTCCTGAGCATAACCCAGGTGTAAGAGACAATGCATTGTTAATAGTAGGGGTTAAAATTCAAATCTCGGATACCAGACGTATTCATCTTAAAAAGTGAATTCTAGCCACTAGGTTATTTGATAAAAGAAACATAATTGTTTATGGTAAAACTTTAACTTTTTTGACAGTGGATAAATTAATGAGTTTTTATGATTTTAGCGCATAAAAATTCATAATTAATTCTTATTTTGTTAGAACACTCATGTCGATAAAATGACTTGAATTCTCTTTACGATGAAAAATAGGAAAAACAGGTGTTTTGTTTAACGCCTCCTTTTATACAATGCGGAATTGATGACCTACGTATAAATTAAT
>Ga0228710_1010590_pt1 | contig 12244 bp, 4 predicted proteins | sample MedpolnodulmetaG_FD_177995 | JGI IMG/M metagenome (GOLD analysis project Ga0228710, IMG submission 177995) | Root nodule microbial communities from Medicago polymorpha collected in Santa Monica, California, United States - pink nodules | ecosystem: Host-associated > Plants > Roots > Nodule...
TGTGATTGAGCAACTTGTAATTTGAGATTACATTTTAGTGGAACTCTCCTTGGAAGTGCAAGGAGGACATGACTACTTCCGGTTTGTGGAAGGAACCTGTATAACTGTTTGTGTTCTTTCTTCTTCTATTCTTTACTTTATCCGCTGCACATAGACTCTGAACTCACTCAGACTCTGAACTACTTCAGACTCTGAACCTGAGGACAGTTATCTAGAACGTAAAAGAAGAAGTTTCCAAAAACACAATTCAAGCCCCCCTTCTTGTGGTTTTTCTCACCTTCAGTCTTGTCCCCCTTGCACTTCCAAGGAGAGTTTCACTAAAATGTAATATCAAATTACAAGTTGCTCAAACACATAGTAAGAGACTTCTCAATGCTCAAGGACAACTCCAAGAGACTTCCTTTGCTCAATCACAACTGAAAGAGACTTCTATGCTCAATCACAAAAGAAAAAGACTTCTCTAAACAATTACAAAGAATTGAAAAGGGTTTTGAATACTTGATATACAATCATAGGTATTCACAAAACAATGCAAACAAAACAAACTCTGTTTTTCTAGACACTTAAGAATTCTAAGATATGAACTTTTGTAAGAATTCTCTAAGTTGTTGATGTGTATTTTGCAGCGGTTTGGCTCAGATAATATGTGTTAGTCTGGTTGTTCTTATTATACTGTTCTTCAAGTCTTCATCCCTATTTATAGAGGATTTGAGAGACGTTGAGAACTAGCCGGTACATCAACTTGTCTTGACTGAAGCTTTGATTCTTCACCATTGATCTTTTGTCTGATTTGATAATTGTCCTATGAAGAACCAATTTCAAATCCATTCCACTAGAGAAGGAACAATGTCTGCAAACATTACTGTTATCCTTGTCTTGATGTATAGACACGATGCAGAGATGGTGGTTGCAGAGGCATGCGCAGAGTTAGTGGTTGTACACTTCGTACACTGTACTTTGTCAACGCTCTTAAGCTTCTGGTGAAGTAGCTTTTGATGAGATGCTTCTGATGATCTTGCTTCTGATGACCTTGCTTCTGATGACGTCATCTTCAGAAGCGCTTTACTTCAGGAGCATTTTCTTCAGACACATTTTCTTCAGATGCTTTAAGCTTCAATATAAACTCCTTTGCTCTTTGACTTGTTCAATCAGAACTTCTATGAATAAGACTTTGATTATGGTCCTGTACACTTGAACAAATGTTTAGCATATCCAATTGACTTTTTAATACCTTGCTATTATCAAAACTTAGAAGGTGATTTTGCGAAACACCCTTTGTTCCAACACTTCGCCTTTTGACAACTTAAAAGTATCAGATTGCATATTACTAGGGGAAAAAGTTTGGAATGTGCCATTCCTGCAGTCCATTTTTAATAGTCAAATCGTGAATCATGTGCTTAATACACCCCTATATCCTTATGTTCAAGAAGATAGGCTTCTATGGATGAAGGAAAATAATGGTGAATATTCGGTGCGAAGTGCGTATCATCTCTTTATGCAAGAATTATTTGATGTTCATCATTTTAAGGAACAAGGTGCTTGGGAGCTGATTTGGAAGCTTAAGGCTCCACCAAAAGTGAAGAATTTTATATGGAGATTGGGTCGAAATGTTTTACCTATGCGTATGCGTATTAAAGTGAAGGATGTGAATTGTGCACCAAATTGTGTTTTATGTGATGTGAATGAGGAGGACAGCCTGCATCTATTTTTCTGTTGTTCGAGTAGTTGCAATGTATGGAATATGTGGGAATCTTACTCAAAAATCTGCAATATTCTATCTCAGGAAACGAGTAGTGCAACAATAATTTTTCAGGCTTTGCAGACGTTATGTGCAGAAGATGCAATTGAGTTTTGTTGCATTTTGTGGAGCATTTGGAAACAACGAAATAACAAGGTCTGGAATGATGTAACAAATGTGCAGCCCTTCGTGTTAGCTCGTGCGAAGTCCCTACTTTTTGATTAGAGGGCAGCAAAATTGCTTACTCAGCCGCCTTCTATTTTACAAGGTAATCTGGATAATTTAACGTGGAAAAAATCAGCTGAAGCTCGTTATAAATGCAACATTGATGCATCATCTTCCAAACGTCTGAATAAAGTTGGTATAGGTGTTTGTATAAGGAATGATACAAGATCCTTTGTTCTAGCTAAAACTGAGTGGATCAGTCCCTTGAGAGAAGTTCATCTAGGAGAAGCTCTTGGTTTTTTATCTGCTTTGGAATGGGTCCATGTTCTTAATCTTGGTCCAATTGATTCTGAGCTTGATGCAAAAAGGGTAGTTGATAGTTTTTTATCCGATAAACATGATGCTACCGAATTTGGCAATATCATTCAGGATTGTAGAACTTTGTGAGGAGACAAACAAATGAGGCTGCTCATGAATTAGCTAAGGCGGCCACATTATCAGCTAGTTTCCAGGTTTTGGTTGAAATACCAAAATGTATTGAACACATTTTAAGTAATGAAATGCTATAAGTATTTTCCTCTCAAAAAAAAAAAAAAGATTGAACTTGAATGTAGAAAGTAATTTTAATATATTTCAATAAAATGATCAACATTAACTATTATTTGTTAATTCAACTCGCCATACTAAGACCTACTCTGACTCTATTGAGCTTGTACCAAACACGAGATGACAATTGTTGTGTCTTGAACAATATATTGTTTTCAGGAAAACATTATTGATTTGGTAAATAAATTAGAAAAAAAGAGATTTATTTACACAACCATACTAATAATAATTCCATAACATATTCAAGCAAAGTGAATAACTAATCCTGCATACTGTCTACCCATTCATAAGAATAAGGCTAGCGGTCAACCAAACGACCACTAAGTGTTAGATACAATTCCACGATAAATTATAATCAAGTAAAATAAAATATCACATTTCATTTCAAATGATTAATAGAGTCCACATCATTATAAATCAATCAAGTATACAAGCATAATCAAGCAATGCATACAATTCACCTTTTTCAAGTATTCACGACATTCACCAAGTATCACCAATGGACATACACATCAATTCACATAGTCAAGTATGACTCGACTCACCAATTATAAGTGCATGCAATGTTCTAGACTCTTCTAGATGCATGTGGTACCATTAGGATTACGAAGATGATTTTACCATTAGTTAATCCACCAACATAATAAATGTCACCAATTATGTTCTGTAGAATCTATGTAATAAACATCACCAATTACATTCTTTTAATCACCTTAAAATGACTATGAATGCATGGACTTCAAGTAAGGACTCGACAATGCATAACTCACCAACATATATCAATCAACAAAATAATCATCACCAATTATGTTTTTCACCAACATTTGCATTATCAAATACTTACATCCATACAATCAACAAGTCACGATTCAAACAGTCATCATCAATTCATCAAGTTATAATCACCAAAGGAATCATCGTCATAGTCATCATAAACATTTAACATCTTAAAGAAACGATAATGGACCGTCAATATATTCCTAAGGACCTAAAAGACCTCCAGAAGGGCTTTTAGACCTTCCCAGAGGCCTCAGCGCCCTCCATAAGAGCCCAGAGGCCCAAGGCGCGCCCTCCACAAGACGCCGCCTTTATCTGCTTCTAGAAGCCTCTAGAACACGCCTAAAATACCTAATTGCCCTTGTTACTTGCTGCCTAAGTAACCACAAATCAGGCCCATATAGGGCTATAAATCGAGAGCCTTCTCAAGGCATGACCAATACAATTCAAACTCTAATACGATTATTGTACTTTTTGCAAGTACATATAAAGTTTCATAATCCCGTTTTACATAAAAGACGGACAATTATCCATATTAAGACATTCATCATTTCAAACACCCAACAATCATCATTTCATTCTCATTTCATCCTATGATCATGTTTCTAAAACTATTTACAAGTTATTTAATCAAGGAAACTCATTTTGACAAAGTTCGGCTATTTCGGTAAAATTGTCGATTTCCAAATATTTCACCAAAATAAAGTTTCAAGTATCAATCATAAACTCAAGAAATCACTAAATATCACCTATCATCTAGGGAAAACATTCACGGTATTTCGGTTTCACAAAGTTCGGTTACTTTTACAAAAACTCAAAGTTCGTCTCATTTTAACTTGTTTTCAAAACCAATTTCATTACTCATGTCTACCTATGTTTAAACACCCCTAAAAGTCCAATTATACATCAATACATTAGGTTTAGGCGTTTGGAAACCAATGGTATACGTTTAGGATTGAAAAAGTGCAAAAAATCCGCATTCTGGAACCCTGCAACACTGGCACGGGCGTGCTCAACATAGGCACGATCGTGCCCCCTATTACAGAAGGTCATGCACGGCCCGTGCTGCATAGGCGCACGGTCGTTCCACTACATCAGGTTAGCGAAAATGCGTTTTTGCGCGTAAAAATCCATTTCTAGGTCTGATCTCGATGTCGTTTTCGCCAACGCGTCCTAAACACTTAGACGAATCAAATCATACTTGAAAACATGACATTTCAACTCAAAATAATTTAATCAAACTCACCCCAAAATGACATATTTGCAAAAGTGCTTAAAACAACTTTTACTCAAAAACCCGATTTTTCGCCCAAACCATTTTTCACCAAAACAAAGTGATTAAAAACAGAAATTCCATCATCCTAATTCATTCTAAATACCTCATCAATTCATTCAAATTTATTAAAATCAAACTTCTTCATTTTCAACTCATTTTCACACAACTCATTAAAGCAACAACAACATAATTAGTGATACCCGATACATGAATTAACATCTACAACACAATGAGCATAACATCCTTACTAACTAATCCTCAAAAGTTACTACTCACTTGACCGTTAAAATACCGAATAATTATAAATAATTACCCTAACTCACTAGTAACTTAGTAAAAATAACCATTTCCATCAAAACACTACAAATAACCTTCTTAATAAATGACTAATTTACCCTTACTCATAAAATGACAAAAATACCTCTTAGTCTAAAATGACTAGAATACCATTCTAGGCCAAAGATCCACTAAAATACACACAAGGGCAAATAAGCACGTATAAACACAATATAAATAATTAAAATAATTCTAGCAAAAAACATGCTGTTATAAGTATGAGAGATAAAATTCTCACAAAAGTCGTAAAAAATAGTTATATTAATATCATTTCTTAAAAAAAAAAAAATCATCAATTGATTACATAGGCAGGCCTATTCGAACATAAGAAATGGAGGTATGTAGGGTCCACACTTTACACTGTTTCAAAATTATAATCCCTATATCCCTTCATTCCTTTTCACTTCACAATTTTCCATTCCGAACCAAAATTCTATTTCATCCCAAAACCCTAATTTCCTTCCCAATCGCAGATCTTCACTCTCCATAAATTTTAGGGTTTCTTCCGCCTTTCTCAAACCATGGTTAGTTCGTCACCTTTCACTTCGATTCACTTTTTTCACCTCATTTTTCTTCAAATTCTTATGTATTTTTTAATGTTAATTATTTATTTTGTTTATATATGCAAAATATATACAAGTAGTTGCTCTGTGTGTTGTTATTTTTATGAATCAGTTTGAGTATTTTTTTTATTTTTGTTTTGTTTTGAATTGAATGATTTGCATGTTGTAACAATTGATGATGATACTCAAAGTGAGCTTTAATGATTTGTCGTGACGGCGGTGGCGGATGTTATTATTGTTAGGATTTTGTTTGGATAGACAACTTATTTGCAGCTTATAACACAAGCGCTTACGTAAGCTACGGGACTGTTTGGATTGACTCATTTTAGTTTATCTACGGGCATAAGCTTTGTGACAAGTTTTTTCTGATTATTTTCATAAGTTCACCAATATAGCTTATAAAAATTGCTTATAGGTATATTGGAGAACTTATGACCTAGAATTGAGGATTTTGTAGTTATACCTAAAAGTGGTTATAACTTATAAGATAAATATAGCTTATAAAAATCGCTTATAGGTATGTATGCTTACATCATACATGATAAGCGTTTGTGCTATAAGCTGCAAATAAGTTGTTTATCCAGACATTCCCCAAGTAAAAGATAAAGTAAAGTTAAATTGTTTTCGTATTTGCTGTAAGTTAAATTGTTTTCGGATGTGCTATAAGTTGATTTTATAAGCCATTTTGGACCACTTGTGAGAATAAGATAAAAAAAGTGTAAGAAAAATGGCACAAGTTGTTTTCATAAGTTCTCTCAAACAGTCTCATAAAACTTATGTCGGTAGATAAGCTCAAATAAGTCAATCCAAGCAGGCTGTTAGTAATTCTTAGTGACGTAATTATGATGTGTGTTGTGTTAATTAATTGTTGTGATTTGTTTTGCAGCATAAATTGGGGAGAGGTCATCGGGATAAAGTCCAGCAGTTTGTAACCATAACTGGAGCTAGGTAATCTCATAGTTGCTTGTTTTGTTTAGTTTCACGTTTTCTCAGTGGATATGTTGATTTTTCACTTGCATGAGAAACTTATAGAATTTAATGTGGTTTATGTCAATTTTAACAACAGAATTAAATATCGGCTGAAAAATAAAACAAAATTAAACACCCTTTTGGTTTTGTATATGTTGGTATTGATTTATTTATTTATTGTTGGTGGACACTGGGGAGGGGAGAGGGGGATCTTTGTGTTAACCTTGGATTGAACGCCTGTGTATATATTTCTGATCATTGCAATGTTGTTAAATAGCATCACACTATACTGCTAAAGCATGGTGGAATTCTGGCAAACCGCTACTGTTTGCTATACGCTATTTACTACAAAATGTTGTCAAATAGCGGCTAGTGGTGCTATATAACTATTGCTTAGCGGAATTTAAACAATACGCTACTTTTTCTATCCACAATTGACAACACTGGAACATTGTAACTTTGAATAATATTTTCTATTTTGTATATCAATCATGTTTAACTTTGGATTCTATGCTGATTGTGAATTTTAGTTTGGTGAGCTGATTCAATCAAATTTATTGCGTGTGTTATACAATTGCTTGTCAGCTTCATCCTAAACGGCTGCTGTCAATATGATAATCTAATTTTGTATTTTCAGCGAGAAAGTGGCAATGCAGGCTCTGAAGGCTAGTGATTGGAATCTTGAAGGAGCATTTGATTATTTTTACAGCCAGCCTCAGCTTAGAACCTTCACTGATACTAGACACTTGGAGGAGCTATACAATAGATATAAAGGTTAGCAATGAAGGTGAAAATATTGAGACACCTATAGCTTTTAAAATAATTGTAAGTAATCAACTTATAATCTCCCATAAGCATAACATTCAATGGCTCGGTAAACATGGCAAAAGGATTGAAAACGCAATGATAGTGTTACATGTATAGGGCGGTTGACAGACAGCCACAGTAAATTTTATTTCCCTTCAGATTGAAAGCCTGTTAGAAAGCTTGTAAATTTGACTACATAATAAATTTTTTGTTATTTTGAGAGAACATGGGTGTCTTTCATCCCTATCTCAGATTAAATTATGCTTCTCAAGAATTCTAAGATAAAAGTATCATGGAATCAGAACTGACTCTGCGTCCTGCGATGTGGCTAGATGATGTCATTCTAGAAATATTTAGGAAACAATAATTAGAGCTCCTTGTAGCCTTATGCTGATGAAAGCGTCTCTATTTGGACATCATAGTTTTCATGAATTTCAAATATTTATATTCTGAATCTTTAATAGTTTACATCAAATATTCTCTCTGACTGCAGTTTTACTTTTTACTTATAGCCATAGGAAAATGTAACTAATTCAAAGTATTAAGTTGACAAAAGAAGGAATTAATACTTAGAATTGTGATTATTATTTTATTCACAAGACTGAGAACTATCCCTTACTTGTATCAGACTCCTAATTCTTATTAATTTTAAAATAAATAAGAAAACAAATCAAGTTTTGAGGAAAAAGGTTTAAGAAAACAAATCAACACGATATAACCTATCAACTAGATAGGGAAAAAAATCACCATTTGTATGGTACACTGGTGTGAATCACCATTAACTCATCATTGTATGACTCATTGGTAAGAAAAATTTGCCAAAGATTATCACTAAAAAGATAGCATGCATAACAATGGAAGGTTTGAGGATAGAGTAGAGGACAAGCCAATCTGGGACATAACCAAGGTCAAATTGCATCTGGAATAGTTGAGGCCAAGTTGCATTTCACAACCAAGGAGAAATTGTATATGAGAGAGGTTGGCAAATGAAGGATACAATAATGGGACAATATTTTAAGGATTTTGAGATAGGTCGTGGAACTGACAAACAGAAATCCCACAAACAAGAGAGATTTATGAGAAAGAAAGAGTAGCTGAAATTTGGCAATGGTATGGAACAATGACTTGATAGGTCATGAAGGATGTATTGCTCTGATGCCATGCTGAAGTTGTGATTATAGTCTTCATGCACAATTATAGAACTTCTGAAATGTGATTAGGAAGGATGAGAAAGAAAGAATCTTCTAATTGTGGTTATGCATTTGATGTTATACAGAAGTTTAAGCACTAACCCTTATTTATACTAGTATTAGATATCTACCCTAATTAAAAAATTAAATAAATAAGAAATATAAAGAAATATGGAAATCTACCTTAAGAGATAATATATGATATTTTGAATTACTCTTTAGATACAACCCAATTATTCAGATCTTTAGTTCATATCTTCTAATAGGAAATTTCATTTATTGAGTATAAGAGATGTGAAAAATATATTTGATAAAAGACCTTGTAATTTTTGCATGTTAACTCAGATTAAAGAAGTTGATCAAGGTCCCCTGTTTTTTGGGCTGAGACGCTCATATGAACATTATATCTTTGCTGCTGCCAGTTGCTTATTTTGAGTTATCCCTTACCCATTAGTACATCACTGTCATTTATTAGAACAAGGTACATAATGACTGTTTGCTAATCCTTCGCTCCCCTAATTTTCATACAGATAAATATATTGATATGATTTATGCAGACGGCATCACCCTCCTTTGCAATGATATCCAGGTTAGTGCATCAGACTGCAGTTAATTAATAATATTCTTGTGTCTTTGATTCAGTATCTTTATAATTCTTCACGGGAAATGCTAACTTGTGCCCTAAAGGCACAAGTTAAAAAGGATAGAAGTATTTTCTTGAAACTTGTGTATTTAATGTTGTAAAAGTTTAATAATTTATATTTTCAATACAAGATTTATTCTTATTTCCTTTTATTGATCCAAATGATTTATAATGAAGAAGATAACCTTGCACTCAAGGCTGAGCACTCTCCCCTCACTGGAACATATTTAAAACTTTCATAAAATGAATTCCTAATCCTCCTAAAGGGAGGTTTCTCGTATTTATAAGCCATAGGATTAACATGAATTAAAACAGAAAGTCTAACCAACTTAACAACTAATCCCTAATTAACTTAACTCCAATCCTATCAAACTCCCCTTAATTCTAAGTCCTAACAGTCAGCTTGTTTATTGTTTTATTTAGCATATCCTATTGTAACTGAATTTTTCATTATTTATCTTGTTTGTGAATAGCATCATATTCATGCCAGACACGAGGCTGATTGCTGGCATCATGTTCATGCCTATTTGATAATTTCTGTTTCCTGGGTCTCGTTAAATATTGTCGTATAAGTTGTTTGCATCTTATGCACTTCAGATTTTTATTCTCTTATTTACATTTCCAATGTTTGAGTTTTGATTCATTCAGAAGGCTAAGACCATATTCATTCAAAGTTTAATTGATGTTTTCTTGTCATGTGCAGGTGGATCCTCAAGACATAGTAATGGTATGAATATGTATTTTTGAGATCGTTTCATTTTCAGATCATGGTTATTTACTGTTCCTCCTTTAATACAGTCAAATGAATCAAACTTAAGAAAATGTTTGAACAGTGATCAACCAAGTTACGAATACGTAATGACTAAAATTCAGTAGGCACTGTGAAACTATGAAAAAGATGGGGGCGGGTTATAGCTGACTTCACATGGTTTTTCATGGGTGGAATTTCTTTTAGTGTAAAATATAAGTTGCCAACAAAGTTTCCATTATGGTTAGAGTTGGAATGCTTTAGGTAACTGGGGATGTTTACATTTTTGCAGCTGGTTCTTTCATGGCACATGAAGGCTGGCACTATGTGTGAGTTTTCCAAAAAGGAGTTCATTGAAGGCTTACAATCTTTGGGGTATGAATTTTATAGTAACATTGTAATGAAATTGTTTTATGTAATGATACAATCCCTGTTGAAGGTCGTATAAAATTATTGCAGGATTGATTCGCTGGAGAAGTTCCGTGAAAAGATACCATATATGCGCTCTGAACTGAAAGATGAACGTATGAACACCAGGCATTCAGATCATGGCTTGAAATTAGTCTTAGTCATGCAATTTCTATCATTTGTCATTAGAAATCATCTCAATGATAATTGAAGATCTGAAATTATATTTTCTGTTTTTGGTTGTCCAGAAAAATTTCGCGAGATATATAACTTTGCTTTTGGCTGGGCAAAAGAGAAGGTATGAATTGATATCTTCTTGTTAACCCTCCCCTTCTTTGTGTGGCTTAACTAATTTGCAGGATTGGCTTATACTAATTTAAGCAATATATTCGAACCAAATGAGATATACTAGTTTGTGCATGAGACCCAATTGCCCGTCCATTTTACTTGGTTATTATCATGATTATTTTCCCTATTCAATTAGGATTAGGACTAGAGTCTCATATCTCTATACAGAGGGGTTAGTACCATAGTAACAAAATTCGCTCTACTAGGTAGAGAACTGCGAACCAATTTGAAAGTACCAATTTGCGGTACTTTTGCGTTTTGGCACGTACAAATTCGTACAGAATTCATAGTTATCAGCATACCAGAACGATTTAAATGCCCATTAACGAGGATAATGGATGAGGACTTTACGCTGACTAATGAAAACACGTAACCTCAAATCCGAAATTGATGTTCCAGCTCTTTATCAATATTTTCAACTAGTATATAAATTATTAGTTGATTTCATTGCTGTATTGGTTCTTTCACTTTTACCATCTTTTAACACTCAACTGTAATATATAAGTTAACTTTTTGCAGGGTCAAAAATCTCTGGCTTTGGATACAGCTATTGGAATGTGGCAATTATTATTTGCTGAGAAGCAGTGGCCACTGGTTGAACATTGGTGCCAATTCCTGCAGGTAATAACCCTAATCATACACCTTTTTAGTTTTCACTTAGCAGGTTAGAAGCTTTCTTGTTGGTATGATAATGGTTGTTTATTTTACTTCAAATTGAAAATTTCATTGTTACTTACTCAGGCTCGGCATAACAAAGCAATATCTAGGGATACATGGTCTCAACTTTTGGAGTTTGCAAAGGTAAATTCACAATTTATCAACCTTTAGAATAAAGTTCAATAGGCGATGCCCTCATAATATGGATGCACACTTCTCTTGATGTGGATATAGCGAGTGTTGCATGAGTGGTCACTGCTTGTTTACTGTGATGACCAGAATCGTAATAAGGAAAAGTAAACGTGACTACATTTATTTTTCATGCTGTTTTTCTCATTATGTTTGTGTCTGACCATCTTGCCAACAGTAGATATTAATAGCATTCGAACAACTTTGTTTTTTAAGTAGTTAAGGTCTTTTTTGTATTCTATATCCTGATTGCATGTGTGGTCTTTGTTTACATATTGACATTTGTTTTACACTTTCTTGGCTGTGAAATACACTGCATCATGTGGAACAAAGGAACCAACAATACACTAAGACAATCTGCAATATTCTTTTGAGAATAGTTTAGCTGATACAGAAGGATATTTATTCATTTATTTACACTACAAAAAAAACAAACTTTTATCAACAATACACTAGAATTTGTATTCACTTTTACTGTGTTTAAAGATTTCAATGCAAGTAGTACCTTTTTCTTCGGCTGGTATATTGATGATACTGTGTTGTTGCCTTTATGAAGTTAACACTATATTTGTCATGTTCTTTTATGCAGACTGTTAGCTCAAATTTATCCGATTATGATGCTGAAGGTGCTTGGCCGTATCTTATTGATGAGTTTGTCGATTATCTGAACGAGAATGGTGTTAACCAACATGGTCAGATAACCGATTCTAGTCTAAAACGATGATTCATTCGTTAAAATGCTATTTAAGAAAATTTGATCTCTGGTCTTTTGTGATGGACTTGTGATTGTTAAGGGGGGGGGGGGGGGGGGGGGGGTGGTGGCG
>Ga0228710_1010592_pt1 | contig 12244 bp, 4 predicted proteins | sample MedpolnodulmetaG_FD_177995 | JGI IMG/M metagenome (GOLD analysis project Ga0228710, IMG submission 177995) | Root nodule microbial communities from Medicago polymorpha collected in Santa Monica, California, United States - pink nodules | ecosystem: Host-associated > Plants > Roots > Nodule...
GCCTTGTATCCAAGCTTCAATGTGTTTTGTATTGCATCAGAATAAGAATTCAGCGCCTTACTCTCACCGACGTAAGAGTAAACCGTTCGAACTTGAGCAATGGCCTGAACATAAAAAAAAAAAAAACAATGAAGATTATTTCTTTAGTACCCTACATTAATCGGTTACTACTTTCTAATCATGTCATTTTCTGAGCCAATAAGTACGGAAAATGATTTAGAGTTTTGGATCAAAAACACATTAATTTTCAAGAAAAAAATTAAGTTCCTTTCAAATACTCAATTATAAGCAAAGACTGTAGTTGGCATTAAAGCAACACACAACCATCATCATCATGCTTTTTTATTATTACTTTACTCAAAAAAGAAAAAAGCTAGGAACTTTTGTGAGTAATGCACATTAAAACACATCATTTAAAGTAAAACATTCTTTGAATTTATAACATGTCACAAATTCATAAGGATCAGCATGCGCTGCTTGTGTTCAAAAAGCAAAAGGAGTTGAAAAGTTTTTTCCTAAAAATGTTTTTTTAAAAAATGAACAATTTTGTGTTACTTTTCATATAAAGAAACATGTTCATTCATGCACATGATGTTTTCAAGTTTCACAGTGAATTAATCTTTACCTGTTCAGCAATTATGCCAGCATTTGCATATGATTCGCGACTCTTTGATGTAAGGCCGGTGAGTGTATATGCATACAATCCACCAGCAAACGCAATTCCAGGAATCACTGCAACACTGAGAAGGGCTAATCTCCATGCTGACACAAAACCAACCACAAGTCCAGCCAGAAAAGTTGATAGATAATGTATGAAATTCCCAACCTGCACATACACACACCAAAATAAGTTCAACCAACCAATATTAGTCTATGTAACACTTCAAAGTAAATGTGTGTCTAGTCTGGTGTCCAACACATGTCAACATGTCAATATCAGTATCGTATCTGGCGTCTACGCAAGTGCTTCATAGAAATTAGTACTATGCATGTGCCACTTTTATAATCTATGAAATAATTGATATCAAAGATGTATCTAGCAAACGACATGTATCGGTGTCCTATATGGTGAGTGTGTATGTGCAACATAGATAAATATTAGTACTATACTACATAATTCTTTAAGGAAAAAAAAAAACTAATAATGTCAGCAACCTCCTCAGGAGCACGTTAAGCACTGACTTGCTAACATGCACCACTTTGAGCTATGATCTTAAAAGGGGCCCACTTTATAATGGATACAACTACCACATAAGGCAATAGTTTCATATTTTTTTTTCAAGAAGCCAAATTAGCCCGCTAAATTTGACACCCGAGATATTCGAACCTGAGATCTTAAGAAGAGCAAACTCCAAGGTCTCAAGCCAATAGTTCCGGTATGTTAGTTATCTTTTTCTTTTTCATATCAAGAAGGTGAAATAAAAATTAAAAATAAATAAATAATTATGTTTTCAATCCCTATAAAAAATTTATTCATACAAAGGAGTTATTCAATTTAAGTCTTGATTTTTATTAAAGTTTACCAAAAAAAATTATTTTAGACAATGCATATAAAAGGAAAATAAGACTGAAATTGAACAAAATTAATGCAATAAAAAACATTTAAAAATGGAAAATTCAAGTTAAGCACCTTCTCACTAATAGCATCTTGGACTAATAGTGTATCAGTTGATACACTGAAAACTATATCTCCTGTTCTAGCATCTGTATCAAAGAAGCCAACATCTTGTTTAAGCACTGCCTCTAAATACTTCTTTCTCAAGGTGCTTACTTGTCTCTCTCCAGTGTACATCCAGCATGCAATCTCTGGTAAATTAGTAAAAAAAAAAAAATTACTGATTTTTTTTATATTAAATTTTATGTATTATTGTTTAATTATTAATTTGTGTAACAAAAAATGTGTACCATACATTAATTACTAATAATAATACATGATGATAGAGATGAGAAGAATGGAATTTTCTTAGATAATGTTAGGCAATATTGACAAGTGAAAGGAAGAAAATGACACAAGTATGTTTTTTTATGTGAAGTGGCTAAAAAACACACACACAAACATACATACACATAACAAAGACACATACAAAGACTAAGAAAAGTTTATGGTCCTGCAAGTAAGTTTAATCAATCTTCTTCACATGTTAGGGACCAAAACAACTAAATGAAAAAGTAAAAAGAGAAAACAAAATATTAATAGATAGAACTAACAAATTGAAAAAATGGAAAGAAAAAAACTATAAAGCACGGATTCGGACACGGACACCGGACACGAATACGCAGACACCATTAATAGTTTGAGAAAATCATATCTTTCAGTGTAATTATATGTGTCGGTGTCGTGTCAGTCCCACAACGGGACACGCCTAATATAAGAAGCATCTGGAGTTCATAGGAAAATAAATAAATAACATACCTGCATAAGATGATATACAAACAACAAGGCCAAGGTAGACAAAGTAAAGTGCATACTGCAATGATGATCATAAGAAGAAGGAAAAAATATATTAATTAGATCACATGGATCTGAAATGAAAAAAGAATTTTGAATGAAATGGAAAAAATTGAATTTTGTTATACCTTGGAAACTTCATCAGTCATTTTCTTCAAATCCATTTGGTTTTTACCAAAACCATTAACCATTTGACCAAAAAGAAGGAAAAAAACAGGCATAGATGAACCATGAATAATGGCACCAATACTTCCAGAGATCATAAGAATCCAATCATATTTATCAGCAAATGAGAAAAGCTGAAAAAATGGTAAGCTTTGTTCCTTCTTCTTCTCTGCTTCAGGCAATGAAGCTTTTACATCAGAAGCTTCAGCCATTGGAAATTTTGAACCAACCCAACAATGAAAAAATTAGTTTTTTGATGAAAAAATTGGATTTTGATTAAAGGGTAGGTGATATTTTAAATAAAAATTGGATTTTTATGATGAATAATGGTTGAATGCAATGAAAAAAGAGATCTTGGAATAAAGGGCTAGTCAAGAAGTGAAGTAAATGTAATGTGAATATTTTCTGAGCATTTTAAGGAGATCTGATGCAACACTTTTAGTGTCTTTTTGTAGTGAAGGAAGTGTCAATGTCTGTTTTGTGGTTTTAACAACATTTGAAAGAAGAAGGAAAAAAAAAAACAGTTCTTTTGAAGGAAAAGTTGAAGTACTAGAGACTAGAGAGAGTGATGAGTTGGTAAGTGAAGTGTGTTTGTGTTTGTGTTGTTGGACAATGGTCAAAGTGGAGAGAAGAGAACATGGATTTGAGAAGAGAGAGATGAGGGTTATGTGTGGTTTTATAGTGTGAACACTTTAAATTGTGGTTCTAAATTACAAGAGCATGTGGTTCAATCAACATAAGGTTGATAAAGGCGTAAAGGAAAAGTTTTTTTTTTTTTAAAATGAGAAAGAAGTCCATCGAAATTGACATCGAAGAAAATCGAATCTAAAATATTTATAGAAACGTACTTCAATGTCTCAAGTACATCTAGAGATTAACCCATGTTAGGTTTACCATAAAGAAAATATTAACCACATCGACAACGGAGACATTCATTTGATGGTACTTAAATGAATCACATAATTATGATCATGTTTAGAACAACGTCCAAATGACCACAATCATATGACTATGTGGAAGCTTGCAATTGTAGCTTCACAAAAATCATATCAAATATACATTGGAAAGTGAGAAACATAATTCAAACTCCAATCCAAACACTCACTATATATCATTCTATTTTAATATTAAAAAAATGTGAATCTCACCTAAAGATAAAGTGTTTCACAAAACACATCTTGTTATTAGGTACTCTCTTTTTCTGCATCATGTGATCGATACTTGTTAGATATTAAATCTTAAAGAGGAAGACTCTCCCATTGTAAATGGCCTAGATAATGGTCATGGGACTTTGTGCCATCAAAATGTGAAATTCAATGTGTATTAGCTCCCGAGTATTTTACTATATATCACTTTCATCATATGTATTAAGAAATATGGTTAATTATAGTATATTAAAAGATATGAATTATGAATGATTTTACCAAAATATTTTTCATTAATGATATGGGAAAGAAAAATTAAAAGAATTAGAAGAAGATAGAAGAACAAATAGTAAATGTATGATAAGAAAAGAAAAATTAATGTTTCACTAATATTGTAAAGTGGTTATAATTATTTTTCATAATTTTTTTTCCAAAAGTGATATACAATTGAATAAGTAAGGAGTACTACATTAGGTGTATGTGTTGTTGTGCGGAGATAAGAATTGATTTTTATTGAGTTGATTATGTAAAACTGATTTCGACTAAAAATAAGTTTAACGTAAAGTGGTTTACGTTTACATATTTTCATGTAAAAATGAGTTGAGTTATATTTGTGTGCAGAAATCAATTCTAGAATCAAAAGTTACAAATTATAAATTCAAGTATAATCAATTCTAGAAAGCAAAATCAACTAAAGTCATAAACAATCAAACATGTCAAAAACAATTTTACACTCTCATCAATTTTGACCCTCTAAAAGTGGATGCAAGCATACACTCAAATAAGTTCTTTTGGATATATTGGAATAACAATTTAAAAGCAATTCTTTTTGAAGAAGGATGTAATTAATAAATTATATTTAACGTTTTGGGTATGTTGGAATAACAATTTAATTTTATAATACTATCAAATAAGTACTTTGGTCTTTGTATTTTCTGTAAAAAAAAAATATCAAATAAGTATATTATTTAAATATCAAAATATAGATATTTGTATCTCGTGTTTGTTTTTCTTTTTGTCAAGTATAACCATGATTTTTTAATCTTTTTTATTTATTTTTTACTTTCTACAACTTACACATATTTTGAAAATATACACAAAAATCAAAGAATATTCTATTTGACATCAAAATATTGAAGTTAAAAAAATCATTAATTTATTAAATTATAGTCATATCTCACAATAAACTGGCATAACTTTATTCAAAAAAAAAAGTTAAAAAATGTGTGAGTTTCGGTCTCTAGACTAATTAATAAAAAAAACTGACATAAGTGTAAGAGTTAACACTAATATTGATTTTATTGGTCAAAAAAGTTTATGCTAATTTCGGTCAAATAATAGTTAAAATTATTTTTTAAGTCAAAATACAGGTTAATATTAATTATTTGGTCAAAAAAATTAATATTAATGATAACCAACTTTTAACCCACAAAATAATAAGTGATTTATACTCTTAAGAAGGAGTATGATAATTCTTTTGATTTTTTTTTTGAAATTTTTTGGAGTATAACTTCAAGTGATTATACTCTTTATGATGAAGTATGATAGTTCTTTTAAACTATGATTGTCGACGAGAACAATAACAAATATATCATTTTCAATCAAGATAAGATTGTTGATGTTGGTTGAAAATATACATGTTGAAGAAGTATCACATTGCTTAATTGTAAAGAAAAATGAGACCAGGGTTATATATATAGGTTCTAGTTCTTTGTTAGAAGATGCACCAGTCGAAAGTACTTTCAACTTCTATTTGACATATTTTTCTTCTAATATACTATTTTCTTGAGTGGTGTGAGATATAGTTAGATATTTGTTTCAAATAGTGTGGCTGTGTTGGAAGCATGAAGTTTTATATAGTAGTTTATGCGTTGTAAAAATATGTATATAGGGTTATTCTCTGATTGCCAGTAGATAGTAGTCATTGATTTTTCTCAACACTAGCTAATTGTTTTATTAGTTTCTGAAAAGAAAGATTCATCCAAGAAGTGTTATTGTAATGGTAAATGTTTGAATATGTAATCTCAGAGGGTATGGTTCAAATTTCAATCGACGCAATTGTAAAATGGTTATTAGTGTCACTGTTATTAATAATAATTTCTGCATAGAGAAAATGAGCATTAGTCATTGTTACTACGCAAGGTTTTCCCCAAGCATATAATCTATCCCAAAATTAACCAATGTTTACTCTTTGAATTTCTAAGGATCCTCTCTTTTAGTTGGCTTGGTTTGTCTTACTTCCAGTTCACGTCAAAACGAAAACCAACGCCTTGTATATATAGACATCATTATGCTTGTTTTGCACTTCAAGAAACAATCTTGTGGACTACAAGCTGTCCCAAGAAAAAAACTAAACAAGAGAAGCAATTGTTTTGCATGCATTTCTCTTCAAGAAATACCCTTGCGGCGCATTGTTATGTCAAGCAAGAAAAATTCCTCGTATTTAAACTTTCTCCCTGCATACGTAGGTCAATTTGAGCTAAAATGAATAAACAAATATCATTGTTTTCTTCTTCTTCTCCTTTCTCTTATTATCATCATGTTCAACTATTTTGGTTATTGGTTGCTGTTAATTTTGCTGCACACATCATAGTATTGGCGTGAGTTTTAATCGAATTCACAACAATTTACGCTCGCAATGGGACACTCGAAACAAATCATTAAGTGAACACATTGGTTATCAAGTGGGATATCAAAAAATTTACCATACACAACATTTTTTACTGTGGGAGGTAAAGATGCAAGCAATCTTAATTCAGAAAAATGTGCATAAGCTCTAAAAGGTGAGGTTGTGTTGTCGACCACCATGTCACAATCAAACAAGATCGAGATGGAGGACAAGACAGAAATTTCACTGTCTTATGCATAAGTGATCTAGGTGTTTGAAGAAGAGGAAGGGATAACTCAGCATGAGGTTGAGTCTTATACTAGTAGAACTAGAATAAGACAACCAACAATTATTTATAGCTATCTAGTAAGAGATAGTGAAAATAGGGATAATATTGCACCAAGGAGGTACAACTAAGGATATCTGATGTGTTATGCTATAATTGCGGCAGAAGATATGCAATACTCAAAACCAAGCATCAGGGAATCAATCGAGAGCAAGAAAAATTTTAGGAGGAAGGAAATGATCACTCTAGTGGTCGGGAGCTTATGGTGAAACTTTCAGAGCTGCCTAAAAATCCTAAGGTAGTTGGATGCAGGTTCTTCAAGAGTTGAAAGACATTTCGAGGATTGAAGATGTAAAGGTGAAATCTTGTAGACTAAAAAATGTAGTTTGATGCAAGGACAAACAACAAGGTGGTTGATGGTTTAATTGACATCACTAATATTAAGAATCAAGGTGGATAATTATTGTATGTGACTTAAAACTGTTGGAATTTTGTTCTTGTTTCTTAAGAAAATGGAAATACAAGACGATTTTCTTGCTCGACAAGACATATGGGTCATAAATCTATTTCTTGAAGTGCAAGTCAAGTAAGGTGGTTGTTTCACTTGTTTATTTTCTTGCTCGAAAATGACTCCTATCTTTTTAAAAAAACTCATTGACCGTGGATTGAAGAGATTTTCAAGGCACTATACATAAAAATCTTATTAGGGTAAAATTATATTGAGACACATTTGATTAAACCAAAAGACATATATGTAGTATTATCCTATCCTATCCACGAGCTACTGGAAGTCGTAGTTTTATATTTTTTTTATCACACAAAATAAAAAATCAAAAAGAAAAATATACGTGCATCATTTGTAATAAGATTTTTTGTGGTCCCTAGTTTAAATGTAAATTTGTGTCACTTGCATAAATGATCATCAAAACCATTCATGAAATTAGAAACATCATATCAATTATCACAAACCAAATTGTACGTAAAATACACACAAAAATGGATAAGCATTCCCTAATTGTATCGGTCAAATTAAAACCGCATTCCTACCATAAATATCAATTTAACCCTAAATTTCATTCTCAAGTTCCTCTGTCCTCATATTTTCATAATATATGAAAGGTCACTTACATCACCATCCAATTTCTCAATTTATCAACTCATGTAGATTAACTTTTCAGTTTTCTTATTAATTTAATGTTTTTATCATATTATGACACAAGTTATGCTTTGGAATCTTCTTTTTGGTTACAATATTAGTTTTTTTATTCATTGATTATTATTATTATAAGATGAACTCACTTCATTCACCACTAATCATCCACCTTTTCAAGCCATATAATACTGGTATCATCTATTCCTTCAAAAAAAATTGGTTTAATCTAATTTCCAAAGAAATAAAGGAAGCTTTAAAAGGTAAAAAAATAAATAAAAGTCATTGTATGTGTTAATTAGGAGTAGTTAGAATGACAAAATCAAGTGAAACATTTTGCACCAAAATCTTCCAAGCTACAATGGCCTAAAATCTCACCTCAACACAAGATACATGCTTGTCTATCACTATCACACGTACACTTTGGAAGTATACACAAAGATCACTAGTAAGCCTACAAAAACATTCCTAATACTTTGCAAAGTCACATCCAAATAGCCATATTTTCAACACTTTAGTCATCCCATCAATCATAATAATGTCTTTAAAATGGGCTTTTATACATGATTTTGGGCCAGTGGACCCAATATAATGTAATGGCTGACACTGTTGATATTCATACCCCCCCCACCCCCTTGATATATAGGGCCTAGCCTAGAATTCCGGTACAATGCAATTTTCCATGCTATTTGTCGGGTTGGAATTACTTTATGAACAAATTGTGTATATTAAATTAGTTTAAACGATGATTATTGAGAATAAATGATATTTGTACAACTATTTTGTAATAATTTTGTATAATTCTTTCATACTCATATTACAATATGTTCTTACTCTCTCTTACTTTTTCTCTCTATAGTTTTTGACCAATAAAAAAAGACAAAAAGAAAGTTATCACAAAAGTTGTCACCAAATAGTTGTATCAATATCATTACTTCAGAAGAGAAAAAAAAAGTGCAAATTTATGATGTACAAAGATCAAATGTCTTTTTTTTACTATCGAGTAAATTAAATGAAATATAATAATTCAATGATAGAAAATAAGTTTGAATATAATGCAACACTAATTTGTTTTTTTTTTTGAGCAACACTAATTTGTTTATTAGAGAAAGTTTATCATATAAATCATTACATTTTTATAAAGTTTCATAACGATGGATATGACTTATGGTCATTTGCAACACACCAAAATATATTAGAAAACAAAATAGAAAGAAAAATAAAAACATGGAAACGTAAATCAAAACCATGATGACTATTGACTTGTTTGCTATGAAATCGTTGACTACACAATAGTTGTGACTCTTGTGAGTGTCCTTAGATGAATTAATAAATACTTTTTTTTAATTCTAATTTGATTTATTCTTTGTTTCAATAGTTTTTATATTGTAAGTGCAAAATAGTTTTACATTAAATCTATTGAGTGTTTTTGATGTCACTCTATCAATTCTAAAATAACCATATAAAAGTGGGATTGTCATAAAATAGTTAATTCATGTTGGACTTACTTCTATGATTCAACTAGTAAAAGTTAGGTTGATTCAACTGTATAAATTAACCATAATTTTTTAACTTTAACGTGAATTGAATTAAATATCTACTAATATGAATTAACCTAGATGTACAAAAAGGTGGGTGTTCATGAAACATTTTTTATATGATAAATCCATGTGATATGTCTCTTAACATCTTCTTGGAAAATAGGCATTTACCAATTACTACTACTATTTAGCCCAATGTCAATTAATTTGCATCAAACGGTTTTGAAGCATAGTTTGATCATGTTATCATATAATTAAAATTAAAATTTAATCCCTTCTAAAAGGTAAACTAAATGATCTATTTAGACATAATTTTCATCTTAATTCCCTAACACGACACCTCACAAACCAATCATAAATGTTCAATGACATAGTCCTTTAATCAATGAAAAATGAGTACGTAAAATATTGGGCCAAAGAAATTGAGATCCAACTCACAAAGAAATGGGAATTGGTCGGTAGTTATTCAACAGTCAATTGTACTTAAATGTGTTTTTTGGGACCTCCAGAGCTCAAAAGTTTAAGAATAGTTGTTTATAGTCACAAGGGTAATGAAACAAAGGCCAATATAATTTTCATTTTTTTTTTAAATAAGTAGAAAATTGATGAAGTGACTATGGTTGTGTTGTAGTTCCTTTTGGGAACATGGGATGTATTTTTAACGACCTATTTTAGTCCTTGTGTGCATATACTAATAACACATTATATAATGCAACATGCATGTGATATGTTTTTTTTCTTAATTATGATTATTTTGACAATGGAGGTTGGTCTAACCACTCATACCTCACATAAGAGATTTCGACTCCTACTGACGATCTGAAAATCTCATTAGTCGATAATCTATAAGTACTGTTGTTGGTGTTTTTTGGGTTTTAGGGTTTGCTATGATCTTGATGAATTTTCGAGACGCAATTCACATAAACCAAAAAATAATATTAGGATTATTTTTCATCCATTAAACATCTCTCTGGTTACTCTCATTGTTCAATTGTTTCCATAATCTAGTCCTTCCCCGTTTATTAAACTTCTATTTTATTGGTCAATTGAAAGCTCAAAATGCAAGGTCCAAAGTTATGGACCACATATACTTTGGAGTTTGGGGGTCCTATATTTTTCTATTGGCAAGCAGCACCTATATTAAGGAATTTTATATATGATAGATTAGTAGCTGTAAAATGCTCTTCCCAATCTTACACTTCATTATCAATTCAATGAACTTTGATACTGTGATCCTTGAATTCAAATTGGTTCAATCATATAAGCAGCTAAGAGGGTCTAATATCCCATGCTGCAAATTATTCAAACTCTTCAATTATTAATAACCCACTACCACAAATTAAATTTATTATTACTACTACTTGCTTTCCCTTCGCCTTTTGAGAACACCATGAAAATTGTACAATACCTCTGTCCCATATGCTCTAAATTGTGTTTGATTTGCATCATACATTTTGCCATTCTACAATTTTAATTAGGAGGAAAGAAAAGGTTGTCTTCTACTTTAAATGGGTATCCCACATGTTGTATCCAAATGTTCAACTGCTACAAATTTAGTAATAGAAAGAAGTACAAAATATCAATGTGAGCTTATCTCAATTGGTAGAGACAATACATAATATATGTAGGAGTCGGAGTTCGAACCCCAGACACCCCACTTCTCTACATTTAAAATGTGTGAGCTTCAGCCACTAAATTACTCGACAAAAAAAAGTACAGAATAGTCTGAATTTAAATCCAGCCTTGAGAATTCAACAACGTTAAAAATTATAAAAGTTTTCTTCACATTAATCTTTCAATTTTTAGACAAAAGAGTGCTAGTAATACGAGGTTTAAGCGTCGAACATAAAATCTAATTGAAAATTGTTTTAGCTATAATTTAAACTCGGTTCTCCTAAACTATTCATCTTTATTAGAGTTCAGGTAACAACTTAGCTCATAGGAAATAATATTTCTGCCTATATAACTATATAGTATTTATATAAGTGGTCTTGCTAAATATTTCAAATTAAAAAATTATTTTTTTAAAAAGATAATACTACAATCTTCAAGACATTCTATAAATGTATTTTCATAAAAAATCTTCATATTCCCTAAAAAAAAATAAAAAAAATCTTCATATAAATATTTTAAAGAGTGTTATGAAAACACTAGTTAGCATTTCTCTATTTCTTTTAGAAAATATACACATACAAAAGTAGAAAATTGAAATTTGAGTATATAAGTAAATAGTCTTTCCCGAAAACAAAAAAAAAAGGTAACTGGTCTGGCCCTTGATCCATCCTTACAGAACATAACATACCCTTCATGAAACAAAGATCATTCTACTTTCTTTTAGGGTGGGGTCTTGTTCATCATTTTATTAATGATTTGACCAAACTTATCTTACTGTTGTCACACTTTATAAGCTTTATTTCGTTAAGGGGAAAAAACATCTATTTAATGCAATAACGGCAAATAATGATAGAAGGCATAAGCATGATATAGCTTTTGGCATGTGGACACATATACTTGCAACTTTCATGAGTGATCATGAATTTAACAAGTGAGATCATGTCTGGCAATATAACAAAGAAACTTGAAGCACACAATTTTGTGGATTAACATGCAGAAACGTTGGTTCTTTTTTGGAGTCAATAATCATAAATTATAATGATTGGATTAGAATTCTTACATCAAGAAAAGTCAGAAATTTACACAACTTGATCACATTTCTACATTTTTGTGTCTATATACATATTCTTTGTACAAATCAGTAAATAAATTGGATTGATAATCAAATTTTAAATTTATATTTATCTTTCACTGGCCTATTCATTCAGTGTCTCTTCATTAATGTAAAAATACATAATTGATAAGGTAAGAGTATGATTGACAAAAAAAAAAAAGAGAAGATAATA
>Ga0228710_1010593_pt1 | contig 12243 bp, 6 predicted proteins | sample MedpolnodulmetaG_FD_177995 | JGI IMG/M metagenome (GOLD analysis project Ga0228710, IMG submission 177995) | Root nodule microbial communities from Medicago polymorpha collected in Santa Monica, California, United States - pink nodules | ecosystem: Host-associated > Plants > Roots > Nodule...
CTTTTTTCGAAAGGTAAACATAATGTGTGTGTATATATATATAATAAAAAGACATAAGAGAAAACTATGGGAAAATAAACAATACAACAAACGTCGGTACAAGCTGTACTCAGAACCAGTCAAAATAAAAGTAATTGTTAAAATAAAACTCCAAATCTCCTATCTCATATTAGGAAGGTAAAATCAAAGTTCAAATTCCGACTAAAAGAGGGGTCCACATTTCAGTATTCAACGATGACTTACATAGGATTAACTTGGATGGAAGGAACTTAAAATAATGAATATGAGAGGCCATTCAATTTTGGTTGTTGCTTAAATAAAATTTTACCTCGATACAATTGTTTATTGGAAAATTTTATAGTGAAGTCATAAAAATGACTTTTTTGGTGAAGTTAAATGGTCAATTATTAAGCCTTTGTATGTTTAATCTATGTCACGTCAGATTATATGACGTATTGTACATTTGTCCATAAGGTGTGTCATTATATCTTTACTTATTGGCATTATGTCCCTGATTAAATCAAAACTAAACATAGATTCGCATTTGTGCACTAAGATTAAAATTCCCCTTAATATTTTGTATGAAGACTGATTTGTAATAAGATAAGGTTTAGTTTTAAAGTGGTCCACCGGTAGGACACTAGCTGACATGACATCGACAATTATACTATTGGCTAAACAAAATAACTTTTTCTAAAAAAGTATGTTTTCTGACTGCACCGTGGAAGCCCCATGTTTATTTGTTTCTTATACAACCTTTTTACGAAAAAAAATTAAAAATCCTTAGAAGTTTGATGCGGATATGAAAGAATTAGTAGGTGAAATAGAGCACATATGGAATTTAATTAGTCTTAAGAAAAATGTTTAACATTTCTTCTTTGTGGCATTGTTGTTCCTTCTAGAACCTCCTAAACATATCAAAATCGATTGCCACGTTGTCTGTTTTAGGATACACATGCAACTCTTTCACCTTATTTCAATTTCAAAAATTAATTAGCTTCGTGATATTCTGACCAACCCCATTGACATTTTTGACATCCACTTGGGTGTTAGTCTCATTTCGGTTTGATGAATATATAACAGTGTAGCAGTTTTCTTAGTCTGCCTCTTCCTTTATTTGATGATACAATTGCTTCTGTGGTCGTGGTCGACAATCATGTTGAAAACAACTATCATACTCAATCATATATAGTATAATCACTTGAATCTAAGAGATGATAAAAATTTATATAGGGTTTTTAGTCATCTTTTAAGGTCAATTTAGAGTAAAAGTAGCTAATTTAATTGCATTTTAGTTGAGAATTCAAAAGAAAAGTCATGAAATGCAAGGACGGGAAAATATTCTTGAAGAGTCTTCAAAATCGTGGATGAGCCTAACACTACCCCAAAAAACCGGCTTGTGAGGTGAGGATTGCCCTCATTTATAAACACATTGTCAGGACATTTCTTATCCAATGTGTGACACTTTAACACACCCCTTCACGCCCAAGACCGAACATCTGGAGCGTGGACATAAATGGTGGGTGACCCGATAACGAAAACCTGATAACAGGTCGCCCAATGGATCTTAAAGGAGGCTCTGATACCATCTTAAAAATCATGGATGGGCCTAACACTACCCCCACAAAACCGGCTTGTGAGATGAGGATTTCCACCATTTATAAACACATTGTCCGGACATCTCTTATCCAATGTGGGACACTTTAACAAAGAGCACAAAATCCAAGAGAAAAATGCAAAGAATCAGCATCGCACTGCGTCATGAGATTATGAAGAAATTACTAGGTTAAGTCTCACACTGAATCGCGTTGTGGGCCATCAAAGTCACATCGCAAATTTAGAAAGGAAAAACGACAGAGTCAGCCTCGTCAGGGTTCACCTCACGAGATATTTTCTCATGTCGCGGGCTGACTTTCCCTAAAACTTTGGGAAATGCGCACCTATATAAACATGACCCTTAGGTTAGTTAGAAGACACCTTTGTCGAGCTGCAAATGGTGAAAGTAAGATTTAGGGCTATTCAGAGCGATTTAGAGCACTTATGGAGCGGAGGAATCATCATTAGTGATTCTTTTCTTACGTTTGTTTATTCATATATATAATTATATGTTTAGTATGAATAGCTAAACCTCTCTAGGTTGGGTCATGAAAGATGAGCTTCTTGTGATTGTTTGATTCATGTAACTTTAACTAATTGTGTGAATTTAGTTGATTTGCTTTTATCGTTTTACTAAAGTATATTAATGGTTAATTCTATTTATGTTTATATTATTATTATTATTATTATTATTATTATTATTATTATTATTATTATTATTATTATTCATAAATTGATCTGAAACAAAGGACTAATAACCCTAGCCTTGATATAATAACTAGTATAAATTGTTCAGTTATTGCTTAACATAGACATATTCTAAGGATAATTATGTACTTATTTTGACATGTTTAAACCTTCAAGAATCATAGATTTATCTAAGATATTAGGGAATAATGACCATTGAAGAGGGCTAGTTGACCAAGAGATTGACCTAGCTATTTTAATAAAAAAAAGTCTTAAAATCAAGCAGTCACTCAACGTTATATTCATAGTTTGCACTTACGTAAATAATTCAGAAAGTGAATATGACATGACCTAGTCTCTCTCTCTCTCTCTCTCTCTCTCTCTCTCTCTCTCTCTCTCTTTCTCTCTCTCTCTCTCAATAAAAATCAATCAATCAACTTGCGACGTGCCAACCCCCCAATTAATCACTCTAACTCTAATCACCATTGTGGTAGGTTAGTTGAAATTATGCACTCTCTGCAGACGCATACTTTATAAATTTTACTAATTGACGACAATATAATACACTTGATATTTTGTCCATCACTAAGCCACTCCAAGAATTTTCACGTTGTCTTCACTAATAATCATAGTTAAAAAAAACAAAAATTATACTTCATTGTAAGAGTATATTATGATTGAAGCCAAACCACTCCAAGAATATCCAAATATGGAAATCAAGCTAAAAACTTGTAGTACAACTTTCACGATGGCAAAAAGTTAAGCTCTTCAACCATCAACCTAATTTCATAACACAATTTACATCAATGTCAATCAACGCTCGTGTACTAATCAACACCTTCTGTAATTTCGATTGTATCAACACATCCTTAAATTAAAATTCCATAACCCAAATCAATTTTTCCAGCCCAATCATCATAGTAGAACTTGTGACTGCAACACTTTAACAATATCACCCTTATTTTCTAACATGGAATATCAAACCAAAAGCTCATATGATTGGATCAAACCAAAATCTCTCATACCACTTGTTGGAAAGTCCATCATAACACAATTTACATCAATACCAATCAACGCTCGTGTACTAATCAACACCTTGTGTAATTTCGATTGTATCAACCCATCCTTGAATTAAAATTCCACAACCCAAATTGATTTTTCCATCAATTTTTTCCAGCCCAATCTTCATAGTAGAACTTGTGACTGCAACACTTTAACAATATTACCCTTATTTTCTGACATGGAAGATCAAACCAAAAACTCATATGTTTGGATCAAACCAAAAGCTCTAATACCACTTCTTGGAAAGTCCAGAGGACGCTGGAGCAACAATGAGACCACATGCTCCAAGACCACAAGAGATGAAGATGCCACATCTCCATCCAAAACCTTAAAGCAATATATTTATGGGTCATTTCACTTATAAAGTGTTCAACCTCCACTTTTCTAAGCAATGTGAGACTTCTAACTCACACTATCTACGCAAAATATTTATCCGCCATAACAGAGACTGTTGAATCGAAGGTCATTGAAGGTAAGATTGTTCATTAGATCCGAATAAGATTCGTCTTTGTGGTTCTAAAGTTTCATCTTTTGGTGAGAATATTTGAGTGGACATCGTAGGAACTGTCTGATGCGATTTCTAATCTGATTGCAATGCAATTGTAGACGTGATTCAAAATCACACAACAATTGTGGAGGCTACCACAACAACAATGTTGTGTCCACAACTGTGATGTGGACCACAATTTGAAACCATGTTTAACTTATAGCCATCATAATCAATTGAATATGAAATCGATAATTGACTTGGTCAACTAACATACTCAAACTTATCATTGTCTGCAAAGTGTTGGGTCGTTGGGGTCAAGTGGTTAATGAGATCGAATTAAAAAAGGATTGTTTGTAAGAACACGAGTTTAAATTTTGGCTGTAATAATATTTGACAAGGTTTACTTAGATCTTGACGAAACTTCATGTCAATATGTTGTCTCCTACAATATTAAAATCAAAATCAAATCTCAAACACAAATAGCTTGAAATAATGATTATTTTAATATGAGCTCTCTCTTTCTTTGTTATCTTCATCAACGACTCCATCTTCTTCATCTCATCTTCCTTCTCTTTCTTTGAATTTTCGTAGTTCAAGCACACGCGCGCATACACATTTTTTCATTATCAATATCCTTTAGTGGAACCTTCAGTGTCATTGTCAATCTTCCGTAATGAGCCTAGTTCTTCGTCTGTTAATCTCTTTTCTGCAAATGTGATAAAGAATAGAAACTAAGATTCATTCGTTTTAGATTTCTTCAATCTCATTGTTTGTTTTAGGGTTTCATCCATCTCAATTGTCTATTCTAGGTTTTCATTTTTGTTTAATTAAAGTAAATATTTTAGTTTCCATTTTTAATCTAGGTTTAGTTATTATATTAGGTTTGTTAAATTTAAATGTCACATGAAATTAAAATACACATAAAATAATGACATAACCCACCTCAGTGAGTCATGTCAAAAGATTATTCAATGGATAAAGTTAAATGAAACTAAAAGGGTAGAATCTAATTCAAATAGATGAATTTTTTTTAGGACTAAAACCGGATTGAGACACCAAAATCAAGATTAATCCATAAATCAACTATTGGTGACATGATTCAGTCAAGTCTTTTTTTTATTAGAAGGGTGTGTTGAAAATCATGGAATCATAGGGAGAAAGATCATAGATGTAAGCAAGAGAGCAAGCATAAGAGTACTCATGTGGGAGATACTCACAGAGATCCATATTGGAATGAATAGATTTGATTAAAAGATGTGAAATGAATACATGTGTGGTCTTATTTATAGACCTCAATTATACTAACTAGTGTGATCAACTAACTAACTAGAGTGAGTAACTAACTCAAACTCTCTAACTAACTCTAACCACCTTAACTAACTTGACTTATCTTCCAAGTATTTTAACAGGGTGTGTTTGTTTCAAGGTAAGAAATTACATTTCTTGAATGATATTCTTAGGAGTAATATTTTAAGGAATAACTTTTCTACTGTTTGGTAAAAATTTAGATTTTCTGAGAATGTTTTAGAAACTATTTAATTAAAAAAATAAAAAAAATTAATGTGAGTGGAGGTGAGAATTTATAGCAAGTTTGTTTTATTCCCATAAAATGCTAGATTCCAATCATTTAAGCACCAGAATAACAATAGAAGAAATCATATCAAAATAATATTTCTGGGATTATAACATTCGAGGGAACAAATTTTCAAAACTTGAAACAAACATGCGAATATTGCATTTACAATCGCACATTCTCAGGAATCATATTACAAACCTTGAAACAAACATACCCCAAAATTTCAATATTCCAATGAATTTTTGACGCCCACTCTTAGAATTGATGGCCATCGTTCATCTTGATTATTTTAATTTGCAAAGGATAAATATTTACTTTAATTAATGAGTTTTTGCCAATAAGTGTCCTAAAAGCATTGTCTAATGAATTCAAGAAAAGAAAATTTGTCTTAAAAATACAAACTTAACACACAAAATCATAGCTACACAATTTCCAAGATAAAAGTTATTACTCCCTCCATCTCAAAATAATAGTCGTTTAAAATTTGTGCACAATTTTTAAGAAAATGATTAATTGTGTTGATTTCAATGATAAAATTAGTATCATTTACTAAAATATTCTTATTAATTGTAATTAGTGGAGTAGTTAAGTTGAATGGAATTTAATAAATAAATGTATAATTGTGAAAAAATAATAATAAATATTATATTGACATTCTAAAGTGACAATTATTTTGAGACAGAAAAAAAAATGTCAAAGAGACGATTGTTTTGAGACGGAAGTAGTACTTTTGAATGCTCAAATAATGCCCTAAGAATATTTGTTACTCCCTCATCCCAAATTGTATGTCGCTTTGAAAAAAATCTGTCCCAATTTATATATCGTTTTACAATACCAGTGAAACATTAATGTTATTTTTCTTAATATATCCTTAATTATTTATTGCTCAATCTTTTTTCAAATTTTTTCATTTATTTTTCTCATATCATTTATTAAGGAGTAATATCTTTTCCTCACGTAATATTAATTATACGTGTGAAATATCCAAATATCATACAATTTAAGACGGATGGAGTAGCATTTTTCTTAATTTTATCGTGCTTTCATTGTCGATAGGTGTGACGCTGGTTCAATGAACCTAGCTTATACTTTTTTGGAGTACGTTTAGTTATTCATTTTCAGGCTTTCGAGTTTCGAATAGCCGTTTTGATTCTGTCGGCAAATTGGATGGTACGTGTACCTAGCTGCAGCCTGCATGCATGTTGTATGTTTGACGGCAAATTATTGCAATGGATTATTATCAACAAATTATGACGCTTTTCCTTCCTACAACATGGTGAGAGAGGGTATAGGTAACAAAATAATAAAAAAATCAAATATTGACAAGAGGGATGTGTAAAGTTAGTGACATGAAATTGTTATAATCAGTCCAAAATTGTTTTTTCGTTTCTGTATAGGTATGATAAAACGGGATCAGCAGTAAGCAAAGTGGGGCAAGGCATGTCAACTAGAATTGTAGGGTTTATCAAATTAAATTCACCAATTAATTTATTTAAGAAATAAAATGAAAGGAAAAAATACAAAGAAAACCAAACTAAGGAACTGATGATCTCACAAAAAAATATAAAAATTGTCATCCAATTTTTTATGTTCATTCATCATCCAAAAATCTAAAACTAATCAACCACTCAGCCAAACAAGATTTTTTTTAGGGATAGAAAGTTAACGAGTCTATCGGTTGACAATAAGGATGGGAAAAAGGGTCAACTAGAGATGTATGATTGAAAATCTTATCCTGTCTCGTTGTATGGCGAACTGGCAGATTGACCCCGTCAATGTTTTAAAAAAAATTAAAAACGTCACAAAAACAAAGTAAAAATATATAAATTTAAAGTTATATAACTAATGACTTATGTGGCCCTTTAGGTAACCCTGGACAGGCAGCTTGTGGGGGGATTTACAGAAATTCAAGTTCAGATTTCCTTGAAGCATTTGTTGTTAACCTTGGAATCAACTCAGCTTTCAACCCTGAGCTCATTGGTGCTATGGTCACAATTGAAATTGTTCACTATATGAATTGGTACAATTTTTGGCTAGAGACTGATCAATGTTAGTTTACTTGTCCTTTAAGTCTCCTATTAGTTTTCTGGCATCTCATAAACAGATGGGACAACTGTATGCATTTATTGTCCTTTTTCAATTTTACTATTACCCATATTTATAGAGAAGACAACACTTGTGCTGATAACCTAGCGAATATAGGTTTATCTTTGTCTTCTTACTATTTGTTTTCTCAACTTCCCTCTAAGATTAGGCAGGTTAGGTCTACCTAATTGTAGGTTCTGTTAACTCATTGAGGGTTTTGATTTTATGCCCCCCTCGCTTTTCTTGTTTTGTATCTCTTTTTCTTTATCAATATATTTCGGGGTTGTAGCAGTTGCTACAACTTCCTTTATCCTTATATATATATATATATATATATATATATATATATATATATATATATATATATTTTAATTCTTGGCTAAAAATATGAAAATGATCATTCAAACGTATAAATTACATCAACTAAAAATCAACAATAAATTAATAAGATATTCAAAACAAAAACTTCATGAGTTATTGACTAATTGTTAAAAATATGAAGTTAAAATCATGAAGCAAAAGTGATGAAATTAATTGAATTTTTTCTCCATTTCACGGAGGAGAAAATTGAAAACATGATTGTGATTTATAAATAAAAGAAGTGAAAAATAGAGTTCTTTTTTAATATACCAGCTCAACAGACCAACCCACCAGCCCCGTCACCGCCCCATTTTTAGCGGGTTAGGCGGAGCGGACACCCTACAAAATGCGGGTGTAAAATTTCAACCCACATCCGCTAAAAATGGTGGGTTAAACGGGTCAGCCTGACAGGTCCAACCCATTTTGCCATCCCTGGTTGACAATCTATTAAAAAGATGGCCACAAAATGCCAAATGTAGATCATAAAACAATAAAGCGAGAATTAAAAAAAATGGTTGAATAAGTTTTATATTCTTTATTTTTTTTGGCAGATGTTTTATATTCTTATTTTGTAAAAAAAAAAGATTATATTCTTATAAATATTTTTATAAAATTTTAGTCTCTAAAAAATTTCAACAACGTTTGTTCCTTAAATATTTTTCATGACAAATTTAGTCTCTCATTTCAAAATTTCAAATTATTTTTCGCAGTCATATTTTATACAATATAAAAATATTTATTGAAAAACTTTAAAAAAAATCACAAGAGATGAATTAAATATGAATTTTTAAGTTTAAGTGATAAAAAAATTCATATTTAATTCTAAATGTAACTAAAAAAAATTAATTCTAAATATCTTTGTAAAAGTTTATTTAAAAAATATGAAGGGTGCACATAAGTTGACTTGAAAATATGGACCAAAAGTAATGACGGAAAATACTTAGAAGACCAAAACTTGCTGAAATTCTTTGAGGGGTTTAAGTAACTCAATTGATTTGAGCGATAAGAAGTTGGAGGTTTTGGGTTCAAACCCAGCCAAGGAGAAAAACTAATATTAAGAACTAATTATTAACATTTGTCATTAAAAAGAAAACTTGCTGAATTTTTTCAGAGATACTAAAAATGAAATTTGAGATATTTATAAGGACCAAAAACTTATAATTAACGCTTAAAAAATATTTTTCAAACAAGTAGGGTTCATTTTACGGTTAGAATAAGATAGAGATTATACATGATACGAAGTTGAATAAAGACATGATAAGATATGAATATGATAAACATGTATCATATCATTTCTTTGATGCACACATGATAGCGTGTGTATAATAATTAAATGACCAAATTACCATTGTATTAAATTTGTGATAGGTTAACTCTATCCCAGCCTAAACTTAGGATAGAAATTACAAAGGAGTAATAGGATATGATCGGTGCTTCAAACAGAAGATTATAATAGGATATAATACGTTTATCTTATATATAATATCTCTCTATCCTGACCATCAAGTTCTTAATGGCATGTTGGCTAACCCACCCTGCTCTATTTTTTAGGTAGTGTGGACCAACAAGTGTTGCTGGGTTCAAACCTTCAACTTTTCCTTCCAAAAAAGATAGGTATAATCAAACTGCTATGTTGGTCATAACATGTTGTGTCGCCTTTTTTTTTGTTGCAAAGTGGCAAATACATAAACACAAAAAGAAATATTGCAAATTAGGGAGAAAATGATGGAGAGGATGATGAACAATGAATAGAAAAGTAGAAGAATGAGATATTCTTGCTATGTAAATGCGACCTCCACCCCTTTTCACAAGACATTGTAACAAAATTCATGTATATTAAAAAAATTGTTATAATAATAAAGTATTTCAAATGTGTGTGGATACTATTAAAATGAGTAATGATATTTATATACTATTGTGTGACAACTTTTAGAGTAATTTATCGCGCAAAAAACTTTTAGAGTAATTTACTTTTTTTTCTTTTCTTTTTGAAAAAAACAATAGAGAGAAGGTAAGAACATGATGAAAGTATGAAATAGTTGTCTCAAATAGTGGTACAAATATCATTTATATATTAAATCTTTATGTAAGAATATATTCAATATTAATTTTTAATATTTCAAAATAAATTGATAGTATTAATTAATAAAAGATCTTATCTTATCTTTAATATTCAATAGTTTTAATAATTCCTCTCAAAAAATCAAAGATATATTTAAAAAAAGAAGTAATAATAAATACATTTAAAAATTGATAACAAGATCTTATCTTTATAGACCATATAACTTTTGTTGTAAAAGGTTTCCTAGCTAGTGAATGAGGTAAAAATTGTTTAGAGTATTTGTTGATATTTAGTGGATCATTAACTTTACCTAAAAAAGGAAAACTTGGTCATTCCTTGATTTCATGATTACCCTACCAAATATAGAAAGATATGATATCGCATGAACAGGACCCATGCTGTCTTATACTACCGTGATTTGTGGTCTTCAAAGTAACAACAAGCATACATAGATTCCATTCATGTCTGTGTACTAGAAAATTATCCAACGTGTGATCCTCTTCCATTTCATCATTAAGACAAAAAGTACCCATGTATGTGTGATTTCCCAATAATACACGATAGTGGCAGTTTTTGTTTTTGTAAATTTGGCACTCTCCTTGTGATATTTTTTGAAGATTAATTGAATGGCGCTTTCATAGGGGTGTTTTTATGTTAAGTCATGTTATGAGATCGCTTTCACCTTGAATAATAGAAGCTGCAAAGTGTAGTTTTGTATCGAAAACACGTCTACAATAATTCATAACACAATAACAATCATGTTATAACCATGAATAATAGAAGCTACAAAGTGTAGTTTTGCATCGAAAACACGTCTACGACAATTCTTAACAATCATGCTATAATCGTGAATAATAGAAGTTGCAAAGTGTAGTATGGTATCGAAAACACGTCTACGACAATTTCTAATACAATAACAATCATGTTATAACCGTTAATAATAGAAGTTAAGTGTAGCTTCCCATCAAAAACACATCTACGGCAATTCTTAACAATAACCATCATGCTATAATTTTCAATAATAGAAGCTACAAAGTGTAGCATATCAAAATCACGTCTACGACAATTCCTAATGCAATATTAATCATGTTATAAATAGATTAAACATTTGTCATTGTTTGGATGCTTTAAGTCATGTTCACAATCACAATCAACAATTTAAAAGATTACTTTTTTCTTTACAAGAATTTAAAAGATTACTTTTAATTTAATATATTAATCATTTTAAAAATCTCAATTGATGCCAACACAAAATAATATTAAATAGGAGTTGCTAACTTACTCCAACCTATAAATACATGGAAGTAAGTTAGCAAGTTACGACCGCTTGATTTAAAATAAAATAAAAAACACAATTTCTTTGTTTCTAACTCAACGCTAGTTAATTGTAGGATTGTAATTGTAATTGAATTACATATTTTGTTTACAAAATATCACATAAACTCTTTCTTAACTTCCACAAATTTCTCAAATATTGGTACTAACTGCAGTGTTACTGTGGTGTAGTATGACTAAATTTGATTAAGTTCAATAAAAAAAAGAAGGAAACCGCATCAAAATAATTCACGTGTAATGTATCTTTGCTTAAATTATATCAGATGTTAGTTTAAGTTATTTAATCGTAACAAATTGATTATTTAAGTTTTTTCCGTACCACTTAGGTCTTTAACTTAATTAATTGTAACAAGTTGGTTCATTAAAAAAATTTCATATCAATTAGGTCTTTTAAGTTATTTAACCGTAACAATTTGGGGGATTTCAGATCTTAAAAATGTAAGTTATTCAGGGTCTTAACGTTACAATTAAATAACTAAAAGATCTAAGTGTTAAAAAAAATACTTAAAAACTAACTTGTTACAATTAAATAACTTAAAAGATGTCAATGATACGAAAGAAACTTGAAGGATCAACTTGTTATAATTAAATAATTTAAAAGACATCCGATGTAATTTAAGCTATATTTTTCCTAACATATGAAAACCCTCTATATATTTGCGTGTGAAATATGGTGGCGTTTAGGGTGAGAAAGTATAAAATTTTCCCACCATTAGTCATTTGATATTTTATCATTGAATTAGAGATGAACACTCATTTTATTGTAGTTTGTCTGCACTATAACTTTTCTCACTTGTCCACAACCACTCATTAACTAAATGAGGGGGTCTTAAGTGTAGAATCTGATATGATAGCAACATAATCTTTTTTTTTTTTTTAATGAGAACTAAAATATGATTCACGCAATATAGCAAAAACCAAAAAAGTATTAACCCTTTTCATAATAATCTTGTTGAACACACTTATCTTACATTTTCATAAAGAGAAATG
>Ga0228710_1010595_pt1 | contig 12240 bp, 6 predicted proteins | sample MedpolnodulmetaG_FD_177995 | JGI IMG/M metagenome (GOLD analysis project Ga0228710, IMG submission 177995) | Root nodule microbial communities from Medicago polymorpha collected in Santa Monica, California, United States - pink nodules | ecosystem: Host-associated > Plants > Roots > Nodule...
TAAAATATTTTTTGAAGGGAAAAATTGTTCAAAATATAAAAGAATTTTTTTACAAATACTATATTTACTCAATGATGTTTATTTTGTGTAACATGAATACAAATTCGTATCATCATATAAATGACTTATTAAATATTTGAATATGAAAAATAATTTAAGGAGGCTCAAATAATAACATAAATAATATCAAAGTAGTTTAGAAAATTAAAAACAAAAATCATCATGTTTAAAAAAAACATAAATCATCACAAACTTAAAACATTTATGTAATATGTATATCTGGGAGCTGAAGAATATATCTTTAATATATATGTGTGTATATAAAGACAATAGTTGGTTTTTTGTTTTTCAATTATACTATTTAACAAATTTTGTTATAAGAATACCATATTTTTCGTGTCATTCAAAAATATAAGAATTTATATTATATGATATTATATTTGTTACATTGTTGGTGTCATTGAAAAAGATATGTTTAGTTTTTTTAATAAGTAAAAGATATGAATAGTTTGTTACAATATAAAGATGCAAAATATATATAAGTATAACTTTTTTTAGGCATCTATACTTGTACTTTTAATTCAAATCAAAATTTTATAAAAGTAATTATACGCATTATGCAACACTAAAACAATTATACGCATTAGCGTAATAAAAAAACAGACAAACAGACATAAAATATTACTATAAACGCTAATGTGTGTGTATATATTTGCGAGGTTGAAGAAAAGGAATAAATTGTCGAGAAGTAGTTTTTTGATGTAGCATTCAACAACTTTTCGCCAAAGCTCATTCCATTTAATCTTATAAATTAAAAAAAATACTTTTTTAATATGTACTTAATTGATATTGCGTTTAACCTAACTTTTACTTAAAAATGCAAAGAAGTTGAAAATTGCAATCAATATATCAATATATTATAATGCTTATTACCCCGTATAGCAGGTTAGCTATGGTACAGGAACCTACATGTACAAGTTATAATAGCAATATTTCACTCAAAAAAAAAGTTTATAACAGCAACACAAAAAAAATAAAAATTACAACAAGTCTCGTACCATACGAGACCTATTAATCCCTTCCACGGTAACCGGGGCTTGAAAAGAGCCTTTACAGAAGAAAAAAAATAAAAAAATAGAAACAGCCTGCTAACGAAACATTCAAGAAAAAAAAAAAAAAACTATTATGATTCAAACAAAAAAGAATCGAACCTACGACACCCTGAAAAAAGGTATAACCGGCTGCTAGCTGAGGATTGAACTACATCTTTATATATCTAAATGTTAACCCTAATCCCGCCTTTTTTTGTGGGTTTTGAAAAATATTTATGAAAAAAATCCCTCAAGAGATTTGAACCCAAGCCATGTTAGTTACTTCAAAGCATTTTAACCACCAAGCCACTTGCTGTTTTTGTGATTTCATTTGACTTCCACTACAAGATATCTAATATTAAACTCCCTTTTCAAAGATTCAATTAATTCCTTTTACTTTTTTCTCCTTTCTCCTTCGCAATCTAAATCTAAAAGTCTGCGGTTTTCGTCCATTTCTTCCCCTTTTTCCCACGACACATGTCTTGAAAAATGAAAATGTAGATGACCTTATAGGCTTCTATGGTTGAATCACTTGATATGTTTCTCATACTAATTTTATACAATAACTTTTTTTCCTTTGATGTGTATTTTGAACTATTTAATTAGCTCATTGTTTAAATTTTGCTCATTGTTTAGATTTTGTATGACGAGTTCTAACTTCGGTGCATTTTGCTCATTGTAGTATTTATTGAAATGTTATACATAATACATTTAAACATGTCGACAACTAATAATATAGTCAACTTGATGCTTATATATGAAAATCGTAACAAACCTGCGCATCGCATGGGTCAGGGTCTAGTTGGTAAAACTGTCAACAATTTGGAGGTTTGATTATATAATATTTTTCTCTTTTTGGAGGCCTAACACCCTATAAAAAATGAAATTTTTTGGGGCTTAAAACAAGAGTTAGGACAGCCCTAACAGTAAGACCAACAATGTTGTATGAAACAAAGTGTTGAACATTAAATAACCAACACCATAATAAAATAATTATTTTAAGGTCCAACAAAATTCTTTAACATTCATTTCATTTTAATGAAAAACTAGGAAATGCACTCATGGGAATCGAACTATGCACACTTTGCCAAAAGCACATCAAGTTCTACCGTTGGGCTATCATGCAGTTGTTTATATTTGGGTTAAATATGTTTTTGGTCCCTATAAATATGTCAACTTTTCGTTTTAATCCCTCTAAAAAATTTCTTCAACTTTTAGTCCCTATCAAAAATTTCATCTCCACTTTTGGTCCCTCCTTTAAAGTTGGACCGCCAAATATACTTCTAAGATACGGTGACCCTCCAAAAAGGGTCTGACACCCTCCAGAAGGGCCTAAGTGCCCTAGGGCGCGCCCTCCCATGGGGGCTGCCTATAATGCTTCTAGAAACATCTAGAAACCCTTAAAACCTACTTAGGGCCCAAGTTACTTGGGGCCTAAGTCACGGAAACATAAGCCCACATGAGGTTATAAATACCACCATTGGGATCATTCTCAAGGCATCAGATAAACAGTCTAAACCCTAGATTCTATTATTGTACTTTTGCAAGTACAAAAGTTAACTCATGTATAATTCATATTTTTGAATAAAATTTTGCAGAAAAATTCATAATATTAAAAGAATATCTCCCAAATAAAATAGAATTTTTTAACGAACATGAATTTAATATAAATTTTTATATTTTTTACTGTTAAAAATTCATATTTAATTTGTGTTTTGTTAAAAAATTCTACTTTTTTTTGGGAAATATTTTTACAATATTCTACACATTTCTACAAAATTTCATTAAAAAATACAAAAGTTAACTTAAAATTAGGGACCAAAAGTAGCGATTGAAATTTTTTTATGGACTAAAAGTTAAAGGAAAATTTTAGAGGGACTAAAATGAAAAGTTAGTATATTTATAGAGACCAAAAACATATTTAGCCTTTTATATTTTGCAATTATTCAAATATAAATAACTATTACCATTCTATACAGTTTCACATTAACATTTCAATCTTTTTTTTTTTGTTGCAAAAGTGATGTAGAATGCATCTACCATATATTCATTAAAAAGAAAAGGAGTACATGAATGAAAAGGGGGGACTAGGCCAATATCCTTTTAAAAGGTAACAAACCTGAAGTTAGGTAACCCCAACCTATTCCTAATGTACTCAGGTCTAATTGTCATAGGAGTATCGAACCAAACATCAGTGGAAAAAGGGTTCAAAAAAAGCTCTATATTTGCTAATTTATCTGCACATGAGTTACATTCCCTATATACATGGTTGACCAAAAACTTCTTTGACTGAGTGAGGGCTAGGCAATAAAACCATCTATTTCTCAACCCCTAAGGAACTATGGAAATATTGGAGAAAGTCATAGTAACTAGAATGGAGTCAGTTTCAAGCCAGAACATGTTCCAATTTTTTTCACTAGCTAGTTCATTAGCCATCATTGCTGCAGAGAGCTCAACAAACAAAGCAGAACTAGGTTTCAGGGAACAAGTTAAGAAACTAACAAAAGAAATAATAAATAAATTTTGTAATGAAAATATAAATTCTTAAATTTTTACATCATTGAATACACAAGTTTCAAGAAAAACGTCTATCTTTAGCTTATTAACTTGTGTCTTAAAGGCACAAGTTAACACTTCCTTTCTTCTATATATCTTTTCCATGACAAATATAAAATAGCATCCAATTAGTGTAATTTTTTACCCCAAAAAAAAAAAACATTAGTGTAATTTTTATTTTATTTTATTAAGTATATGTAGTAAAATCAAATAGCATCCAACATTAGTGTAATTTTTATTTTATTTTATTAAGTATATATAATAAAATATATTTAACTCGTTAAGTATATATTTTTATTTCGACAAGCGAATGCGGCGGCTCATTCTCTTGCAAGAGAAGTCACTTCCCTATTATTAATGAAAATATATAAGCAAATTTCTTTCAGAAAAGAGTATATTTTTTATTTTAAATATATTTATATTAATTTTTATTTTATTTTATTAAACATAAAATAAAATATATATTTTTTGAAATAATATAAATATTAAAAAAAATCTCTAAAAAAAATAAATATTAATAAATTTATATTTTATTAATTTATTAATAGATGGAAAATTTATAATTTTAGAAATAAATTGAAGTTTAAGATGTGGTAGAAATGAATATATGTAGAACATAAAAGGGGGTATAATTTTTTTTTTTAGGGGATTGAGGCGGGTAGAACTTGAATTGCACAGATGAATATAAATATATTTAAAATAAAAAATATTTTAAAATAATATATATTGGTATTTAATAAAATTAAAATTACACTAAATGTTATATACTGTATAATATTTAATGCTTTTGTGAAAATCACAAAGTTAAACAAATGCGTTGCTATTTCATTGCTAGTGATGTGGCTCCTTCTTCTCTCGCATGCACGCACGCGCACACACTCGTACACAAGTTAGGCTAACTTTGACAAAATATAAGTTAACTATTCAATGAATCTAAAAAGTAAAATGTTCTTTATAGTGATAAATTGTCATCATTTTTGTTGATCATACCAATCGAGATACACATGCTACAACACGGACGACACAACAATGCGTGTGTCGTTGTGCGGTAAGACATGCGCGAAGACATATATAGTATTGAATGACGATATAAGATTATTATATCATAAATTAATATATAATTTTATTTCTCACACTCATCGTGATCCTCTTCAAATTCTCTGAGAGGTGCACCTGTAATGTGTGTTCGAGCTACCTATGGGGGGAGTTGGAGGAAGGAGTTCCTTAACCTCTCTGATTGGTACTCGAGCCTGCTACGAAATTCCCCCTTCGGACCTTGCATATTTTATGCATTGTCCATATCAATTGAGCTATACTCGATTAATAGAAAATGATTAAATCCATGGGGTTTCAATTTTTAAACACCTACAAAATTGGAATTGGGTGAATTAATTTTTTTTGGTAGTGCATTGGGTGAATTAATTGACAACAATAAAATACTTTTGAGATTTATCAACGATTTTGATGGCAAAACCTCAACCGTTCCTCGTTCTACTTCAAATTATAGAATCTAAAACTTCTTATTCATTCGGTGTCTTATTTCATAATATTTTTTGTCTTAAATTATTTATCTATTTTATAATATCAATACAACATCTATTATTCTTTTTCACTAGCATACTCTTATTCATTTCATTTTGATACATATTTTAGTAAACTAACTATAATTATTCATTCCGTGTCTTATTTCATTTTTATAACTATTCAACTAACTATAATTAATAAGAGTGTTTTAGTAAATGATACAGATTTTACCATTAAATCAACAATATTAATCATTTACTTAATAACCGTGAAAAAATTAAATATTACACTTAATTTGAAACGGATGGAGTATTATACATACACGAGCATGTTTCGTGGAAATTGAAATCTCAACCTCATCCCAAACATTTCTCTCCTTCACTCAAACCTCTACAAAAATACCTCCTTTACACGAAATTTTTGTTTCAAATCACAATTCAATCATCAATAGGCTTCACACACTCTATTTTTATTTGAATGAAAAAATAATTTGACTCTAAATCTTCCTTATTTAATTTTTAATTATTTTCGTCTCCATCTTTGTTTCCCACCTAGTGAAGGTTTCTCACACATCTTCACCACAACAATCACCGCATATCTCTAAGAAAACCCCAATAGTTAGTAAAATGTAGCAAATAAATAACTAAGATTCAACGAATTTGGACAAAAAAATAACTAAAAAATCATAAGTTTATGTTAATGAGAGTTGTAAGTTTTAACTTGATAAAATTAATCTCTAAAATAGATTTAGAAATAAAAATAGATATTTATAAGAGTTCGCACACAATAAATATCTTTGCCTTTTTTTTTTTGAGGGAAATTATATTTGCCTATGGAGCTCTAAATAGGACAATACCCACACATAGATCCACATCTGGGAGTAGAGGTTTACATCTCTTGATACAGAATTCAAGTGGAAGATTGCATTCTCATTCACGTGTCATAACATAGTCATTAATGACAGTTTTACGGACGATTAAAAAAAAGGTATGGTATAGTCTTTTGGTAATTGTTTTTCTTCCATCTGTTTTTGTCTATTCCCGTCAAATAGTCGAATGTGAGTTAATTCACACGCATATATATTTTTCAGCGCGAGTTAACTCACACAGGACGAGAATGAGCAAAAACATACGGGAGAAAAACAATTCTCTAGTCCTTTTACTTGCTTGGACTTTGGTCAGTAACTCTCATTTTATTATATTTTTTTTTTGTTGTGTTCTTTGTAAATTTTGGTGTTCTTTTTTGACACATTTTATGCAAGGTAGAATCCTATTTTGTAAGTAATATATTTCATTTTAGTTTAATCTTGTGCTAGGTAGAACCCTATCTTGTTAGTAATATATTTCATTTTTAGTTTATTAAAAAAAAGTTACACGTTAGTACACGAAAAATAAAAATTATATATATTAAAAATTATGTCAATTTATTTTTAAAAAAGTTGAGAATTAATCTTTCTCAATAAATTCTTGTTATTTGTGAAATTCACATGTGTCTAACTCTAACATGTTAACTCACGCTGGTTCTGTGCGCACCAGAACAAACATGCAGTGATCACTACCTTGTTCTCTGTTTAGCTTCGTTCATTCATTCATACATACATAGGAATAACCATTCATTCATTCAACCAAAATTCATAATTTAGAACACATGCATTCATTCATTCATAATTTAGATACACAATATTAATGAAAAATAACGTAAATGTCATAAATAAGCGCAACCGCGCAAATATAAATATAGTACAACCAAAATGTCAGGAAAATACTACAAATATCCAAAAAGTCATAAAAATAAATCATAAAATAAGACACTACTGCTGCTCCTGTGGACTATGACTCCTAGACCTCCTCCGTGGAACCTGCAGATGGTCAAATACGCTATACTCGGTCTGGAGGCCCTCCAAAATGCTGAAGAATAGTGGATTTGGAACCACCTATGAAATCTCCATCGCATGCTCCACTCTGTCTCTCATGCTACTAATGACCTGCAATGGATCAGGAGGATGTCTGGCCCAGTCCTGGTCAACAAGAATATCCTAGTAGATGGGTCCCAAGATGACAATGTCAGGCTCTGGAGCAGGGTTGACGATAAGAGGATGGGATACACGGTAGAACCACCTAATGTACCTATCTGAATGATTCCAAGGCTCGTCGCTAGGGACCTGGTGACCCCTCTGCTGTTGGGGAACGACATGCAGAGCAAACTCCAAAAAGGCAGCAACCACATCTGCTAGGGCAAGAGGCATAATCGTAGTAGGAGGTCGGATAACTTTCTGAACATATCTATACTGCCTCACAACCCGCTCGGGCAAGTGACGCACCATCTTTTGTTTCTCAGCCATGATCCATCCGAAGTACCAGCACATGTTCTGAAAAGGCGTCACGTCTTGTCGTGCTCCTATGACCTCCAGGTGACATGACAATGCTCCTTTGAATCCAACAAGCCTCTGAAGTGATCATCATGTTTAAACCCCCTCTGAGGTTTCCATCTACCCACATATGGGTTCTCTCGTTCGTAATCTTGATCTCGACCTCAGAACACAAGTGTCATACAAGAAACTATACATTTACGTTTAACAAAGAAGAAAAAAATATATTACCACAAGCAAGCTCATGTAACCACCAATGGAGCCAACATGTGGGCTGAAGGTAAGATTCAGCTGCTCATACAAGAAAGCAAGTCCCATCCCGCACCATGATCACGTGCCTATTTCAGCCAAATGCCAAATCGCAAGCATCCACAACAGATTAATTGTTTTGTTGTTCTTGCCGGCAAAAAGGGTGTAGCCAAGCAAGAGCAACAAAAACGCCTTGACACAGGCAGGCCTAATACGACTCAGCTCCTCCTCCTCCTCCTTTGATAAATCCCCCCCCAGCAAATGGTTACACCTATTCAACAGGTGCTCATAACACTCTTTTAGGGCCGAGTAAGTGGCAAAGACACCTGAATTATTACTCACCTGCTCCACCGCGTCCTCCACCGAAAACAATAGGTGAGTCACCATCAGCTCTACACCATGGTCAATATCTAAATCATCCTCCCGAATGAGCCTTCCAGCGACGAGGATGCCTAGAAGACAAACAACATCGTCCAGTGTGATGGTCATCTCCCCAACAGGCGGATGGAAGCTGCTGCTCTCCTGATGCCATCTCTCAGCCATAGCACACACTAACTCGTGGGAGATGTTGTCGTACCCAGTCAGAAGGAGGGGCCTTAGACCGGATGTGTAACACCCCAATATTTTATACATGTTCTTTTCTATAATTTTCTCAATTTGTAATTTAGTATTCAATAATTGATTATATGTGTAAAGAATTTAATAAAAACCTTGACATTTTCTACTTTGGTTAATTATTTATAATAGGCTTCCATCTATTATTCAAACCATTTAATCTTTATAAATCAATTTAGTGTGGAGAAAATAAGATAATTATTTCTTAAATGTTTTTTTTATTCTAATCCTTTATTGCTGCATTTTAATTTGTGATTTATTTTAAAGTTAATTTGTATTATATTATTAAATTAGTTTTGGTTTAGACATTGTGATATATGTGTGTATATATTATAGTACACGTTTTTTTTAAGGAATCTTTACGGCACACATCATTTTGGTTGCCTAACTGCCCATAAAATACATTGCAAATTGCCTCCTAATTATTAGGTGTAGTCGTTATGCTTGGAGAGAAATAATAGCATATAGAAAACCAATTCATATTTGGCATATACATAAGAGAAAACTGTTACATTCTACAACAGATCCTTAAAAATTGCCTCCATGACCATTTGTGTCTTCTCTTTCTTGTACAAGTTAATCTTCCTATAAACTTGGCCTCTCTTATTATCTCACTGAACTGTCCCACGTTCCTCTACTTTTGATTTCCACTAACTCTCATTTTCCTATGTCTCTAGACACATTAAACTGTAGCATAGCACATCACACTCCCTCGTTTAAAGTTTCTCATTTTAATTTCATACCCTTGGAGTGAACAATTGATTGAGAGATATTCTCATCTCCCTTTTCATAATTTCCTCACTCATTGGCACGACCTTATTATAATCTCTTGTCCTTCCAAATTATTCCATAAGCTAATAAAGAACTCCCTAGCGTCTTCTTTGTTCATAAATTCGGGTAAGTCCTTGGACACACATGCTTCTAATTTATCCCTTGTTTCACTTCATGAAATTCTAATTTAAGCCATTTTCGTTTTCTTTAAACCTGTCACCATAGAATCGCGACTGCACCTTCGTTCACCGTCCGATTTGGGCTAATTTTTGGGCAGCGTGTTCACGACACGTGGTTCTTCGTTTTCAACGGTCCGATCGTCAAAATAATGTCTGGAGTGAGAGAAAAACGTGTCTGCACCGTAGCTGTGAGTTTAAGGTGGTTTAGAGTTCGGCTAGGAAGAAAAGCTCTCGAGGTATGGGCTTTTACCCCATACGTCCATACTAAGTGCTAGGGCTGTGTCATTAAGTAGTGGTGGCAATGCTTGTCTTCTAAAAAGAAAAATAATTAAAATGTATTTTCATGGTAAAAATTATTCTTAATTATGTTTTATATGAAAGTTGTGCATAAGGATGAGATGTGAACTGGTTTGTTTTATATTATTATGCATGATATGTTCTTGTGATGTAGGGAAAGAGATGTTAGATTTTTGATAAATTAGAGAAAGGAAAAAAAATGGAAATGTGAGTTTTATGAAAATGATATAAATTCTAGAAATAATGATATTATGATTATGATACGGTACTTAAAATCTTTCTTAAAAGAATTAATAGAAATCTAAATTTAAGTATATGTGTGGCTAATCATTGTTTAGAGAAAATATACCACAGTCTTATTATTTATCATTTACGGCCATTCTATTCATACTTGGGCGACACTTTTGTAGGATTTGGCAGCTAGATAGTCACATAGCTATATTTGGTGATATTATGCTTTCCTATTTTGAATGCTTGTGCAGCTAAGTTTGATGGACTATAAAATTGGTGCTTGCTTATTATTCATGAAATATGTGTGTCTATGACTGGTTATATGAAGTTTGATTCTCTTTTATGTGTGGGAATATGCTCCTGGATGTTGCACGTAAAACTTGAGATTGTTATCGAACTGAAATAATATGAAGAGAAATAAGCTTTTTATGAGAGTTTTCTTTTGTCATGTGCATGATGTGGTATTACTTTTGGTGCCCAAGTGGCGGGTTACAATTATATTCTGTTTGGTGCCTTAGTGTCGGGCTAATATCATATTGCATTTATTTTCATGATCATGCATGGCATATGCATCTGTGTGGTGCCTGTATGGCGGGTTATATTCGGATCATGTAGTATTTAAGAGCATGCATTTTACACATCATTGCATTGCATTGGGTCTGTTATATATTTGTGTGTTGATAAGTGATTAAACTATTATAATGCAAAAGAAATGTGTATGAACTTTACTTAAAAGAATATGTTTTGAATGGATTTTTCTTATTTCTTTTTGATTGAGAAGTTTTGATACTATCTATTTTATGGCGTTGTTCTTGTGCTTTGAGTATGAACCAATTTGGATAAGGAAATTGACCCTTACATTAATATAATGTTGTAGGTACCAAGGATGTATGAAGTTGATGTGTGATGAACACATACACGGGGACAAAATAAATTGGGTTTTGATTGAATTGTAACTTTAGTAAAGATTTTTGAAGGACATTTATTTTAAGAATTTTAATTAAATTATGTTAAGAATTTTGTATAGGTTTGCTAAGAATTTACTATTGATGAAATAAAAAAATAGTAGCATTTTTAGAAAATTGAAAATGATTAGGCGTAATGTCTTGGACCAAAATCCGGGGCGTTACAGGATGCATCCACCGGACACCAAAACCAAGGGTTATCTTCTACCGGCAACGGAAGTGACAAGACAGAAAGCTTAAGTTTCCTCCCGTGCGAGACGACTTTCATCTTACGATCCATTTGCGATTGAAATACAAAAAAAAAAAAGTAAAATAAACATGAAATAAACTATAAATATTATACGTAAAATAAACTTGACATAATAATAAACTTATAAATATTATACGTAAAATAAACTTGACATAATAATAAACTATAAATATTCTACGTAAAATAAACTTGACATAATAATAAACTATAAATATTCTACGTAAAATAAACTTGACATTATAATAAACTATAAATATTCTACGTTAAAAATAAATCAATTATACTTAAATACATAAAAAATAAATCAATTATACTTAAATACGCAAAATAAACATGACATATTCTACGTAAAATAAACTTGACATAATAGTAAAATATCATTAAATTAAATAAAGCAATTATACTTATTGTTTTATCGTTCCAAAGCTTAAATGCCACGTGTTTACCAAAGTCCGGTAAAAGAGACAAGTCGTCAGGCCCCCCTGGAAAGCCCCCATCCTCATCCTCCATACCAGCCTCTGCATGCTGCTGAGGATGCTGCTCAGGCTACTGCTGCTGAGGATGCCTGTGCTGCTGAGGAGGCTGCTCAGGCTGATATCCCTCGTGAAACTGAGTCTGATACCCCAGGTGATACTCATACCCCTCCTGATACTGATAATCCCGGTGAAATTCAGGCTGCTCCTGATACGACTGCCCCTCATACGCCTGCTCCTGATAATGTTGCTCATGTTGGTACTATGGCGGGTCCACAATCTGGGATGGACCCGTCAGTGACGTCAATCCCCCCGCAGCATCAACAGTAGCAAGTCTCGTGCCCCCCACTCTCCCTCAACCTCGGCCAGGAGGAGGGCGTAGTGCATCCTTCTCCCTCCGTAAACTACCAGTAGGGGCATGCCTCCCTGCCCTAAATCTGTCAGTCCTCTCCTGCTCAGACATATCTGCACAAAAAGTAAAAAATCTTTAACACATTTTCACATGGACTTAAAATTTCGACAATGTCATCTTTAATAATACAACAACAACACTATAATGTCGACAATGTCATTTAAATCCATAAACTACCACATTGCAGTCAAATTAACTATAATCAACATTAACAAACACAATTCTAACTAATTACATCATTAACAATCCAAAAAAACAA
>Ga0228710_1010598_pt1 | contig 12238 bp, 11 predicted proteins | sample MedpolnodulmetaG_FD_177995 | JGI IMG/M metagenome (GOLD analysis project Ga0228710, IMG submission 177995) | Root nodule microbial communities from Medicago polymorpha collected in Santa Monica, California, United States - pink nodules | ecosystem: Host-associated > Plants > Roots > Nodule...
TTTTAGGTGAAAATTTGTATTTTTTCGGTTTTTTTATTTTAGTAGTTTTCTGAGGAATATTTTCTAGGAAACAAATAATTAAATATCCTGAATTTTTTTGGTTCAAATCAAAAAATAAATTGGCGCAATTTTTAAAATTTTAAATTTTTGGTGCAATATTTTGAATTTCAAAATTTTTTACATTGAATTTCAAATTTTATTTTTAATTGTTTCAAAATATTTTAAATTGAATTTTAAATTTTGTTTTTTATTTCTTAATTGTCACATAATTATAGGAAATTTTCCTAGGTAATTCCTAGCTAACAGCTTCCTCGGTGGGTCCTCGGAAATTTCCTAGGAACAACTATAAATATACCTAGAAAGTTTTTCCTCGGAAACTTCCTAGGAAAGCCTGCATACCTAGGAAATTTGCTCCTATTCCTAGGAAATGTTTCCTAGCTAACTACAATGTTTTTTGTAGTGAAAGAAAGGGGAACAAAGTATCAACATACATTAAGAAAACAGGAAAAGAAAATGAAGCCAAATTTAAGCCTTCATAATTTAGAAAACGAAGTGTAATTAAAATACATATATTGCTTTTACTTTTTTCTGTACATATAAATGCTTTTATTTTTTAATCAAACAATTAAACAAAAGTCCTAAATGAGCTCCACCAAACAATTAGAACCAAATTGTTAAAAAAAATAAAAAATACCTTACCTTGTATTTACTCATAGAAAAGAAAAAGAAAAAAGAAATTGAAAAGAAGAGTTGAATTGAATAGGACGTATATACTTTGTCTTCTCTTCACAGAGAAAATTATTACATTTTACATCAATAATTCAGTTTTCTCTTATCCATTGTTTCTCCTAGACAGGTTACCTTACAACTCCATCAAAATGAAAAAACAAAAACCTAAAAGAAAAGAAAAAATAACATCAAAACGACATCTACTGCTTTACTATTTTCTAGCTAAGTGTGTTGTCCAAGAAGTAGAGCAATGTAGAGGCAAATAAATGTGTTGCAGATTTGGTCCGAAAACTACGTAAATTGGTAACTATTTTAAATTTGATTTTTGGATGAAACAATTTTTTGTTAGACTATATTTACCTCACAACCGAACTTTAAAATACCAGTAGATTAATAAATTAGTTAGATTAAGAGTCCAATCGATGATTTTTTAAGCAAAATAGTGGTTTTCAGTTTTATTATTTATACTAGTAGTAGGAGAAAAGAAAGCCAAATTTAAAGCCCCGTGATTAAAAAAATGAAGTGTAACAAATCCAACATATATATCCTACTTTTACTCTTTTCTAAACAAGTGTATTGACCAAAAACTAGAGAAATGCAATGGAGCAGAAAATCGAATTGTTTAACAAAAATGAAAAAGAATTAAAGATAAATAAATGTGTGAAGACAAAGTATGAGTAGAAAATGGATTTTGTGCAGTAAATGGATGCCGCATAACAACTGTTGGCCGTGAAATTATTAATGTAATATGGACCGTCTAATCTTGAATCAACTGTAACTATGTAATTATTCTACATCAGTAATCCAAATTCGTACGTGTGCAAGTCAATAGAAGTTGAGTAAATGTGTGTATGTACATGCGATGGAGTACATGGCTTGCCTTCTATGAGTGAAAACACTAAAAAAAGAATAATGATATTGCTAGTTTTTTTTTTTTGAAGGAATGGTATTGCTAGTACTACCACTTGAAATAAAAATTGTGATAGTGAAGCTGTTTGTATTTAAATTCATTAATGCCTATTTGTAGTGACAGTCCATTTTCTTTGAAAGTGGTAAAACATGAGTCGTCTCTACTCTTAAAAAAAAAAGAAAAAGAAAAAACATGTGTCAATGTTTATATAAGGAAAGCAAAGCAAAGATAAATAATATTCCTTTCTTTCTCTTGTTCCAATGGAAGTAATTACATGTATGTGTCACATACACCCACCCTCTATCTGAAGTATCCAATGACAATTAATGATCATTTCTTGAGGAATATGAATTAGTTGTAGACTGTAGTTCACCTGTGCATGATAGTTAAAAACCGTTTGAGACTCAGCCATGTATACCGTTCCTATAAATGTGATTCATTTTTTTTTACATAATGAAATGGTTTAAATAAATTACAGTTGAATTCCATTGCAAATTCAAGTCCTCTATTTCACTCCGTTTCAATTCAAGTCCTCTATTTCCGGTCAAGCTTCTCCTTCAACTCCGATGCATATGCAAGGAGTGGAATTCTTTCATCTCGAGTACTCAATTCACTAATGATTACCTTCGCATTGCAAAGGCTTCCCAGAACCACCACTATCTCATCTCATGTTTACCACCAAGACCGAATCATATCCATATAATGAGCTTTTCTGGGACTGCCCTATTCCCTCTATTCTCACCACACTCTCACACTCCCCACTCAGCTGCCCTGATATTTTAGATGCTTTTGCTTCCTACTACTGCGGGAGAGGCTAGTGTGACCTTTGGGGTCTTGAAAGATTGCTTGTGCCTCTTTGTTCGCAATAATATGGGTTTGGATGTATGGATGATGAGGGAATTCAGAAACAATGAATCGTGGAATATATCGTACAACATTCCTTACGTTGAAGATCAGCGTCCCTATGCCAAGGTTTTATATATTACAGCGGATGAACAATTGATAATGTATACTCGTAATGCGATGCAGTTGAAGGTAGGTTTCTATGATTCAAGAAATGGTACCTTTAACATGGCCGAGCTTCAACACAATAGTTGGCTGGATCCAATAGTCTACGTTGACAGCTGGACATCACCTTGTTATGATAATTTAGATCCTATAGGAAACTATAATTCGCAGAGGGGGTGGTTATGTCAGGTTCATTCTTGTGCTCGGGAGGTTGTGGGAAAGACGAAACAATTAATCATCTCTTCTTGGAATGTGACTTTTTCTGTCAAGTTAGGACACTTGTTCTTGGGATTTCTACTGTTCTTCCAGGTGATATATATTGGTTCTCTTTCTAGGGAGTCAAAATACAAACTTAGTCTCCATTCTTCCTAGAAACACATAGTTGTTGATGTTCTTAAAAGACAGGTTGTTAAAGTTGGATATAATTAAAAATGATTACAACCCTTATATTCAAATCATAGTTGGGCAATTATCCTGGAAATTGCAAAATGCACTCTTTATTTGTCTGTGTTAGGATTTGAGTTGAAGTGGTTGTATAAATAAATATATTTCAGTTATGAAAATTGAAAATGAATAGTTGTACAATGCAATACTTGGGAACTAACGTACAAAGTCACACGGTGCTTGGTTTCTTATAAACAAGGCATGTAGCAGAAAAGGTGTGCATTTGGTTTCAAACATTTTAAATAAAAATTGCATACAGATCTCTTGATTAATTCATAGTGGTGGGTGATCTTTATGAAAATTTCAATTTGCTAAGCCTTTAAGCTTCTACTTCAACCAATTAGAAGACACAAGAAGGCACTTTCCTTTTGAGACTACAGTTTGTACCTTGTGCATTCCCATGGTGAAGTGCAATCGGATTTGTGGTGGCTGTGCCTGTGACTGAGACACACTCCCAAACACACACTGTAGTTGTGTTTTTGCTCCAGAGAAGCATAATCATGTGAAACTAGGAGAAGGATCTTTGATATGGCTGATAACACCGATTGAGTCCCAAGTAGCAAACCAAATATTGATAATCCCTCTTTGCACTAACTTCAAACCATTGAACACAACCAGAAGCTCCACATTGAGATTGTTAAAATGGCCAATGTGGCCTAAGAATCCCACAATCCACCTATCCTCGGCACTGCAGTTTTCAGTAAGCCTCCAATGCCTCGATAACCTAAGGATGCCAAACAACCAATCAGAGCGCATTCTGAACCTGCTGCAAGATGAATGATCAAATGATGAGTCCATTTCAAATTGGGTAGTTAAAGTTACGCCATCAGTATGAAGAAATTCATTCTTAGTATCATGGTAGGGTAAATGACAAATGAATCAAAAATTTCCACATAATTTCTAGAATGCTAAAGTTGAGCCAGAATCAAAATTAAATATACTTCAAATAAGCATAAGCAGACACGACATTCACAAGGCCCGCTGCTGAAAAAGATGCATGTACATCAGCACACGAATATTTACGAGACAATTAATCAATACCAGCCCATTTTCTAAATTCCTGAACGTGCACAAGCCTTTTGCTTTATGTTTCTGTTCTTGTGTCCGACACTTTTAAACTCATATGAAGATTCTTATGAAGTCTAAGGAACTCGCTTTTGTACAGAAACTTGTCAGTATACAGTTCATGGTCATTCATATGGCCAATGACTACCATCACTCTCTCAAAGTAACCACCTCGAATGAAGTTTAGCAGCAGTAACTCATATAGATCTCTATTTACAACTAAATAGTTGTTCTTCGTGAATCTCTTAATGTCTCCCCACAAGAACATAGTCTAGCGATGCATACCGAGAGAAGAATATCCACACATGAGATGAGTGAAAATTTGACTTGTCAGTTGAACTTTCATTTCGAACATTCTTCTACATGCCCTCAGTACATCCTCCTCCATCATTCTCGCCTTGCAGAAAAAGAAGATTGAATAATTGAAGTTGTACACCAAGGGAATAACTGTCTGATTTTCATCTTTCAATACTTGAGCCAAGGTGATAGCCAATACTTTTAATGCATTCTTAAGGTTAGGCGATCCAACAGCAATAAAGCAAGGCTTTTGTAAGTGATTTCTATATTCTTCATTACTGCGACAATTATTTGAGCTATTCATCTCCAAAATCTGCGAAATTATCACAATCGAGTGTGCATCAGCTACTTTCCCTGTCAGCAGAATTAACTCAATCACAGTCCTTTCAAACACAAATTAAGCCTCACACAAGCATCAAGAAAAAGGTTAAATATCAAAGTATCCGGCTTAAACACAATTGCATGTTGCAACTTTTTATCCCTCAAACTACTATAAAAATCACAAACTTAGACAAATAATTAGATGCAAGACATGTTCCAATTCCTGCCTTCACAATACGAAAAACAATCTAGGACAAAAATTGCATAAATGGCACAAACCATTTGTTAAAGAGAATGCGAATGAGGGTGGAGCTTTACTAGATACCCTCCACAAATATGAGGAGTTATCAAGTCAAGGCATCAATGTGCAAAAATCAAAGATTTATTTCAGCAAAATTACTAGCACTCAAGTAAAGGAATAAATACAAGAAATTTGTCAAGTGACGGAAAGTGTGGGATCAAGCAAGTACATGGGGCTGCCCTCTATCATTGGTGGGAAACTGTCAGTTGTACAGCGGCTAACAATCGAGTTGGCTTTCCTAAACCATTCTCGTAGGGGATGGTGTATGTATTGTCGTCAGACTTCAACTCTGGGTGTTTTCCCATAGCTTTGCCAATGAAGTATGGTCTAGTAGAGAGGGATATGGAACACAAAGTGTGAATTAAAATATTCTATTAAGATATGATTGTTTTACATGAAAGGTCGATCGAGCCGATTACATTTAACTAAAATATTTCTTAACATTTTTTGTGTTCCAGGTCATGGGCACTTCTTTCACAGACAGAGTTCAAGATTGAAGATAATATTGCTTATTGCGTTTATGTTTTGATGATGTCTAAGATAGTCAGGTTTATTTGATGATGTTCTTTTGTGTTGATCAGCTTTACCTTAGAAACTTGTTAAAGCACCCTAGCAAATCATGTCTCATAGTGTCATGTGATTCATTGATGTCTTGTGTGTCATGTGAATCTTTGATGTCTCGTGTGTTGTCATGAATTGCTTGAGTCGATTCATGATTCATTGATTCATATCTAGCATTCCTTTTGTCCATTCTCCTTGTGTCACTCCTTTTGAATCAAGTCAAACCTTGTCTCATTGTGTCTTGTATTCCCTTGATGTCTTGTGCGGTGTCTTGTTTTGCAAACTTCATTTTTGTATGTTAGGATCCTTCACTTTTGTGTTTGAATCGACTCATTACAATCTGAATCGATTCAATAAAGTTTTTGACTTCATGTGAATCGATTCACATTTAATTTGAATTAATTCATAAACCTCTCTGACTTTGGTTGAATCTATTCAAATAAATTTGAATCGATTCAAATTCCTTTCTGACTCTGGTTGAATAGATTCAAATTCTGTCTGAATCGATTCAATCTTCATCCTGAGATTTTTGAATCGATTCAAATCCTGTCTGAATCGATTCAATCTTCATTCTTAGATTTTTGAATCTATTCAAATTATGTCTGAATCGATTCAATCTTCATCCTGGGATTTTTGAATCTATTCAAATCCTGTCTGAATCTATTCAATCTTCATAACTGTCTGAATCGATTCAGACATTAATTGAATCGATTCGAAATGTTGTTTTTGGTCAAAATCTTGCTCTTACCACCCTTTTCTATATATACTCACTACCTCATAACACCCGATTCATTTGAATCATTTGCATCTATTCTCTCTAGGTCTCAAAAACTCTTTGCTCATACTGATAGACAATTAGCAAGTGTACTAAAACTATCGAAGTAATAAAATTTATAAGTTCGTATCCACAGTGACTGTGTTAATCTCAATTTAGCAATAAGGTTAATATCTAGGAAGTGCAAATTATTTTAGTGCCCGAGGCAGTAGTTTTAATTGCATAAAATTAAATAAACAGATGATAAAGATAGTTTTGGAAAAGATAAGGAGAGAGAGATGAGATCAGGTGTTTCGAATCATCTATGTTCCCCTAATTGGTATACTGCACCTATTCTTATGAATGATTCTCTAGTTCCCTGATAGTTAACAAAATAGTCCTAATCAATCCCTTGAGTTAGGACCCTCTTCTCAAACTAAAGCCCCTAATTCCTTAGGTGGTTTAATAATCTTTGAAGGTTTTAAGTACGTTAACCTAACATCACTATTAAACGATTATCCATTCCTAGACTAACCATGTTTATTAGAACAATTCAATTAGATCTAAGTCGAAAGCTATGGTTAGTAGTCATTCATTCTCACAAAATCATGTTTATATGGTGTCAATATATAAAAAACATTAAAAACAATTGAATTGAATAAAAACTAGATTGTCATTCACAATAAATAGAGTTTCACAGCAACATGTTGTTTCAATTAGGGTTACATTAGAATCATCTCAGACCTAATCTCTGGAAATTAGCTAGACATTATAGAGATAAACAACATGGTAAAGAAAATAAACCGATAGAGTTCCGTCGTTACCGGTTTGCTCCTCAATTACTTCTCAATCACTACGGTTGGTGTTCTTTTCCCATATGCTTCCTTCCTCTCTGCCGAAAACCTGATTGCCGAAACGTTCTTTGTGCCAAACCGTCAATGCCAAAAACATGAATAAATGTGTGTTGTGCGGCTGGCCTTTTTATATCTCACATTGCCATCTATCTTCCAATACGGGTCAACAACAGAAACTTTGGTCAAAGCCCATTTGTTTTTATTTTTCTATTTTCCAATTGCCAAGCATATGCCGTAAGTGTGGCTATATGATAATTAAGCCATGATAAATTTTTAGTTTCACTCTTAAGCACTTCAAAGTATGCCACATGTCCCTAATATCGTGTCACGAAATAGCCATCGCGACATGTTTTAACCAATGTCGAATGAACCTCATCCTGTGCTCCAAATCGTGACACATTTTCAACAATCGTGACACGATTTTACTTTCTTCAAAATCTTCTATTTTCTTTCTTTGTTGTTTAAACTTGCTTGTGAACTCAAAATATCATGAAAATGACACTAAAAATAGTGAATAATTGACTGTCATCACATACATTCTTCAAGATTAAACACTTTTTCTTAGAATCACTTTGTCTTTGAGTGTGTAGATTCTCTAGGGTGCTAATAGGGATTGTAAGTTGGTTCTCTCAAGAAGATTGATTGGGCTTAATCAAGGCTTCGAAGGAATTGAATAATCTCATTCCACCTCCAAAGGGCTTGGGGTCTTTCTAACCGTTATTGATATCGAAGGGGGTTCGTTTACCGGACGTAGCATTGAAGACTCGAGTGAAGAGATCGAAGGAGTGCACGGATAATTCAAGGATCCGAAGATTCAAGGAGCACCAAATTCAAGGGGTACTTGAAGTTTGGGGGAGCTTTGTTTTACATAGGAGGTGAAGAATTAGGGCTTTAATTTGAAGGAACTCTTGTAAACATTGTAATCAACTTTTCATACATAGTGGATGACCTTGGTGAAGGCGTACTTCATCAAGTAGAGTAAAGGTAGCTCTTAGCGAGGACAAACAAGAGTGAACTACTATAAACATCGGTGTTCTCTCTCTACTTTTGTTATAGCACTTGATTATTTGAATAATTGATTAGTGAATTGCTAGTTTTGATCTAAGTAGTATTTTCTTAATAGATTAATCTAAATCCTTTTGATTTAGGTTAAAACAATTTCACTTGGATCAATTAATTGTAATACCAATTCAATTATTCAAATTCATGTGTTTTGTGTTTTCAATTGATAATTAGGTTTATTGTCATATATGTTTGGTTTGAAATTGTATATTGTTTTGTATCCTGTTTAAGGATTGTTAATAATTGATTGTGTCAAAAAGATTTGTATCGTGAATCTCTCAATTCTAAGATAAAATCTTATTCCACGTATATTTGATATTTGTTATTTCATTGGTTGTGATTGTTCAAGCAAATTTCGAGTTTTTATCAATTCTCCAAAAAGGTTTTTTAAAAGCGCTATTCACCCCCTCTAACTTGGTATTCAACTAGCCATATAGACCAACAAAGATTGTATGCCTTGTTTCATGTGCTAAATAAGACCTTGTACGTGACTTCCCAGTTGGGTGCAATCCTTCTTGTTGTACTTGATGACCTTGTATTGGAAGGAAGACTCTCATGTCGAAGACTGAGGTGTGTTCTGAGGCCATCCCAATCTTATTTTTCCTCGTCCAGCCTTCTTCTGAGGCCTCAAAGTAGAACCCTGTTGGTGGACTCTATTTGTATGTTGGTTTGTGGTTGAGGCCCTGCTGTTATGTTGTGAGCTTATGATATGCACTGAGGTACTGATAGGTACTGATGTAGAACTAAAATCTCAATTCTCGACAGTTACAAGCAATGTAACGTACAAGTATGAAAGTGCTACTAATGCAGCCTCCGCAATTTATATTGCATTATTGAGCAGTGATCTGAGAGTATGTGATTACAAATTTCTAGAAAATCCAATTTTTCAGTGATTTAAATCGAATTTTTCAGTGATTTGCAAGGTTATGTTAGTATCCAAGTTCTCTTTTGTGAATTCCAGTAGCACATTTTTAGGTTATTGTGCCGTTCAATTGTTATTGTGATTTTCTAAAAAAATTAGTTTTGTTATTGTGATGAAAAGAAAATCGATATGTAAAGGAAAAAAAAAACTTATACTACACGTGCCCTACACTTCTTGAATGGGGATAGGTTGTTCCATAAACCTCACTCACCCACATATTCTCTCCAATATCTTTTAGTCCCATTTAATTAGGCAAGAGGTTATTAGAGGGAGTATAATTGTATAATTAATGTAGAGTCTATTTTACTTCTCAGAGTTTGATTCTACACATAGAAAAATAGAGATATGAAGAGAAACATGTAGAGAGACTTTAAGGAGAAAGAAAGGAGAACAAAGTATCAACATTAAGAAAACATAAAAAGAAAATGAAGTCAAATTTAAGTCTTCATAATTAAGAAAACGAAGTGTAACTAATACGACATATATTGCTTTTACTTTTTATAGGTAAGTATATTGTCCAAAAACTAGAGTAATGAAGAGGCGGATAAACACGCGTCGCAGATCTTGTGGCTTGTCATACGTATATGCCTGCGTCATTACTCTTTTGGTTTGGTTCATTTTGTTTAGGGGTGGTTTTTAAGGGGTTTTTGTTCGAGCCGATGTTTGTATGGCAGCCGATTCCCCCCCTTTTTTTTCTTTCCCACCCGAGCTTTTAGTGCTTCTTGCACGGACTTGTTGGTTAATAATATTTTGCCGATTAAAAAAAACCAAACAATTAAACACAAGTTGTAAATGAGCTCCACCAAATAGGAAGCATATACCTTGTCTTCTGTTCACATAGAAAATTATTACATTTTACATCAATAATTCAGTTTTATCTTATTCATTGTTTCTCCTAGACGGGTTACCTTACAACTCCATCAGCTTTTTTCTTTGTAAAAGCATCATACTACGTGAAAGCATCACAATTCTATGAGCTAGCAGAAAATGAAAAAACAAAACCCTCAGAGTATGTTTGGATAGAGAATTTTAATGAGGGAATCTAATTTTTTGGAATATTTAAATTGACTTGGCCCAAATTCCACTGTTTGGGAAAATATTTAAGTCATTTTTAAAATTCAAGGCATTTAGATAAGAATTTCTCTCTTATTTCATTGTTATTTTAATTTAACCCATTATAATTGATGAATTTCACTGTGTAAACTGTTAGAACTTGTTGATTCAAAGTTTTTTGGATTTTAAGTTGTTAGAATTGACTTATTTCACTGTGTAAGCTTGTGGTTTGTGTTTGATTGACTTTTTGTTAATGAGTAGATATTGCTCTTGTTTTTTGATAGGCTAGTACCATATTGAAACAATAAAAAAGATATAACTTGTAATTGACCAAATAAAACACATGGTGTAGACGATGATGACGAAGAAATAAAAATCATCTTCAACTTGTTGCGCATCGAAGTGTTCCCTGAAAGTGGAGAGATTGCAGATTTATGTTTAATAAAGATTAAAAGAAATAAAAATAATAAACTCAACAAACAAATAAATGAAAAGTATGGAATCATAAGTGAAATTGTATATACATGTGACATCCATTTGTCTAACCTGAATCTATGCAAAAAGCGATTAAGGAGCAGCTGCAGTAGCCATCGGTGGTGTGGATTTAGAAAATGTTTGTGCACATACTTGCAGCAGCTATGACAAGCGTATTGTGGATTTATAAAATAGGGTTACAAATGTTTGTATATATAGCAAATTGAGGCGGTGTTGGGATTTAGAAAAATAGGGTTTAGGTGGCCATTTTTAAATGGTGTTTTATTTTAAATGGTGTTTCATTCTTAAATGGTGTTTCTACTGTTATTGGTTTGTGCTCTGCTGTTTTTTTGGTTTTGAGATCTTCCTAGGGTTTTGGCTTCTGATGCTACTATTTTTCAGGTTTACAACTTATTTATTGTTTCTTTGGATCTACAGTAACTAAAGTGTACTATATATTTTAGGTTGTGAGCAAGGATATGCAAAAACATTGCGACAACTTAAAATCCAAATAAGAGCATATTTTAAAAAAATAATTCTATAAAAAAATCATAAAAATAAAATAAAACACCATTTAAAAATGGCCACCTAAACCCTATTTTTCTAGATCCCAGCACCGCCTCAATTTGCTATATATACAAACATTTCTAATCCTATTTTATAAATCCACAAAACGCTTATCATAGCTGCTGCAAGTATGTGCACAAACATTTTCTAAATCCTCGGCACCGCTGGCTACTGCAGTTGCTCCTTAACCACTTTTTGCATAGATTCAAGTTAGACAAATGGATGACACAAGTATATACAATTTCACTTATGATTCCATACTTTTCATTTATTTGTTTGTTGAGTTTATTATTTTTATTTCTTTTAATCTTTATTAAATATAGATCTGTAATCTCTCCACTTTCAGGGAACATTGCGATGCGCAACACGTTGAAGATGATTTTTATTTCTTCGTCATCATCGTCTACCATGTGTTTTATTTGGTCAATTACAAGTATTTTCTATTTTATTGTTTCAATATGGTACTAGCCTATAAAACAAAACAAGAGCAATATGTACTCATTAACAAAAAGTCAATCAAACACAAACCACAAGCTTACATAGTGAAATTCATCAATTATAATAGCTTAAATCAGAATAACAGTGAAATAAGTCAATTCTAACAACTTAAATTCCAAAACTTTGAAATCAACAAGTACTAACAACTTATACAGTGAAATTCATCAATTATAATGACTTAAATCAAAATAACAAAGAAATAAGTCAATTCTAACAACTTAAACTTAAAATCCAAAAAACTCTGAAATCAACAAGTTCTAACAGCTTACATAGTGAAAGTCATCAATTCTAATGGCTTAAATCAGAAAAACAATGAAATAAGTCAATTCTAACAACTTAAAATCCAAAAACTCTGAAATCAACAAATTCTATTGAGATCTATCAATTATGAGCAAAAAAAAAAAAAAAAAAAAACACG
>Ga0228710_1010604_pt1 | contig 12230 bp, 7 predicted proteins | sample MedpolnodulmetaG_FD_177995 | JGI IMG/M metagenome (GOLD analysis project Ga0228710, IMG submission 177995) | Root nodule microbial communities from Medicago polymorpha collected in Santa Monica, California, United States - pink nodules | ecosystem: Host-associated > Plants > Roots > Nodule...
AAAATATTTTTTAAAAAAGATTGCGAACTTCTTAATGGTAGATGTAGAGATTTTTTTTTTTTAGAGTTAATTAAGTTTTTAGTCCCTATCTATAAATATTTACACTTTTGTTTTTAGTCCCTACAAAATAAAATCACACTTTTTAGTCCCTATAAAATTTTTCATCAGCATTTTTAGTCCCTATAAATTTTGTCATCAGCACTTTTAGTTCCTGTCAAAAATTTCCATCAACAGTTTTGGTCCTTAAAATGCTTAAGAAAACATAGCAATCAAAATTTTGTTCTAAGTGGTCAAAACTATCATCGCATGGGTAGTCTGATGCCATGACTATAAAGTTGGTTGATGGGTACTTCACAAATCATGCTGAGGGACATGAGTGACGTAGATGGAATTTGCTCCTCCTACATAATAGGAGCAATGTCTACAGGCCCAATATTGAACAGGACAAGGGTGTATACTATGTTTTGTGTTCAATAAAGACATGAAGGCAAAATGATAATTATTCACATGAACATTATCACCGAAAGGTTTCGTCAGATCACGTGATATTCTCGTCACTTGGGCAGCAGTGATGTGTTGCTAGATACATCTCACTGTTTATAGTATTAAATACGTGATTTAATATTATTGCCAACGTTACAAGAACCTACAAGGTCACACACAGAAAGATGAGAGAAATAAATCAGTAAGACTTATTTATAAAATAATATTAAGTGAGACTTATCAGTAATTAAATAATTATGTATGACTTATTATTTAATTGTGAAAATAGAGAAATGCGGTCCAACGTAAGATACATTGTATTCTAAGTGATTGACCACACTAGTGGTTCTATAAATAGAACGCTTGCACTGAAACATTTTGTTGGTTAGAAACCCTAGTCGTCGCTAGTCGTCGCTCTCTAAAGCTAATCTCTCTGAATCTCGATTGAAGAGGTAAACACATAATCGTTAAAGTGTTTAAGAATGTGTGTTCCGGTTGATTTGTGATTAATGATTTAATCAAGATCCGTTTTCAATTGAATTTATTCCGCTAAGAGGATATTTTTCCTATAAAATCCCTTCAGTGGTATCAGAGCATTTGGTTCTGATTAAATAGTTATATTTGAATCTCTTTGATATTCATAATGATGTTTATATGATGATATGATCATGGTTTATGAATCTGTTTGATTAAAATCGTTAATATTTAATCATGTTTTCTTTACGGCATATGTTTGATCCCGACTATATGTGATATAGCTCTGTTGATTCATATGTGATGCCTTTTCTCTTGAAATCGAAATATCGTTGCCTTGTTTTGATAACACGATTATTTGAATATGATTCATATGATATGTTTTTGTTATCGCGTTTGAAAACATGTATGTTTTATGTATATCAGATATATATGAAAGACATGTTTTGTTTATTAAAGAGTACATGTCCAGTAAGAGATGATTGGTTTTACGATTTTGTTTCAAAGAAGCCACTTTCAATTTTTTTGTTTTTCTTTGAGATATTTGGCAAATTGTCAATTTGGTATAAAAGAAACATACTGATGCATTGGAATTGCATAATCGATTACATGATTTGTTTTGTTTTAATTCAAAAACGGATTTTTGATTTCATTCAACAAAACCTGTAAATATTCATGAGGTAATTAATTCAATTTAATACCTTTCGTTGAATTCAAAATAGAGATTTGGAATTCATGCATATGTTGATATGAGATATTACTAGTATGGACACCCGTGCCAAGCACATGCTAGAGTTTAGTCATACTTTAGAGAGAAAATAAAAAAGTGAAGGTTTGACAACATATAAGTTGGACGACTCATATACTTAATATGCCTTAAATATTCGATGAAAATGTGATATCATTCTCATTTGGATGATTGCTCTAGGCCCAATAGATCGATTCACACCACTGTTAGCGCTCCCCCACAAATCCTATTGGTCGTAGCATAACCCGATTCGTCTTTGTGGTGAAAACGCGAGTGGGAGAGATGTTAATGTGTGAAATGCGAGTAAAGGTTCGACATTGAAAGCAAGAGTAGATGTTGAACAACATAATAGAGATCAGACCCATATACCTAATGCCTTAAGATATAGGGTGAATATGTGGTGTCAATATCACTTATGTTGTTTCTTTTAGTCTAAAGTGATGATAAAACTCAAATGTAGGATCACCTCGTAGTAAGAACATTAGGACGTATGTAACTTTATACTCGTTCTGTTTCTTTTTAAGTGTCGTTTTAGAATATTAATACTAAAATAGCGAAGTGTATTTTTATACATTTTCTTTCTATTACACCCTCATTTTAATCCACCAATATATTCATATCTTTTTGCACACACTTTCTCTTTCCAATAAATTTAATAGTTATATTTCTCTCGTCATGAATATTTGTTAGTTACTATCTTTTTTTCCAACAAATTCTTTTTTTTTTTCCACACACTCTCATAACAAACAATTGTCAATTTTCTTAATATTGTGCATATCTCTTTAATTAATTTAAGTCAATATAAAAATTATTACAACTTCACATTAATCAAAAGCTAAAATAAATTTAACTTTCCTCCAACTCCTTTGATCAAAATTAAGGCTTCAACTATGGCTTCAACCAATACTGGATCCACATTGTGTGACATAGATTTGAATGTTGAGATTACTCTTTTACCAGATTTAAATATTGATGTTGAAACATCATTAACAAAACAACCTATATTTGATTTAGAGGAGTCGGATGAAGATAACTTAGAAGAGGAGACAGAAGAGAGCAACAATGGTACTTGTACAATATTTATCTCTTTACGTTTGTTTACTTTATCACTTTTATCAACAAACAAACTTTGTTTAAAAAAAACAAATTTTAGTTTTTCAAATATATAGCATTAATTAGTTTTATTGAAAAAGATAAGAGTAATTGACAAATGATATAATTGATAAATCATAACCTTAAAGTACCAAAACGACAGTTAAATAGGAACGAAAAATCCGCACTAGAATGACACTTAAAAAGAAACGATGAGTAGTTTTTTTTTTTGGGGTATGAATATGCATTTTTAAAGATTAATCTCTAGAACATATATAAACTAAGACCACATGAGATCTGTTGCATTTTTAAAGATTAATCTCTGGCACTTATAAAAGGGTTTTTTCTATATTGTGCGAATTTGTACATGTTAAGAAATTTAAAATAGAATATATAAAACACTTTCTCCAAAAACAAGATTTATAGCTGCCATTAAAATTAGGTGAGATCTCTCTGATTTTATTTATTTATTTAATTTTTAAAAAAATAGAGAGCTGCAATTTTTTATTTGAACATATTTTTCCCTTTACTCGATTGGAATTCAAATACGTGTTCTCCATGTTGTAGGAGTCTTAGAACCAAACCACTGTTGATTAAGAGAAATGTGTGTCTATAATTAATATATACATACAAAACTAGTATAGCAACAGAATTCTCAATTTCTCAAATTATTTTGAGAAATTGAGAGGAACCCTAATCTTATTATTCTTTGAGATCTCTAAAAGTAAAAATAGAGTATAAAAAATTAACAAGTTATAATCACAATCCTTTGGTGTGATAAAATACACCAAACAGCACACAAAGCAAAGTATGATAATTATGAATGAAAAAGAAAATCATCATATTTTCAATAAGTATCTATCTTTTGGTTCCAAGGTTTAACCTTTACACATCGCACTATTATTATCATAATTGGTATGCCATTCAACTATTGGAATAAACGTACTAAAAAAAATACAGATAACCAAACATAGATCGTCTATGAATGCTTCATAACGTGATGAATACCACTGGCATCAATTTGAGAAGAAGTAACTCTTCTAAGAATGAGCAAATGCAAGCATCTGAGTTGCTGGTAAGTTTGTATATAAACCAAGAGGTATTATTGGACTAACCAATTGATCCCAACATTGTGCCAGTGATAACATAGACATTTGTCTATTTATAGTACAATAAGACTGAATGTTTCTCAAAAGGAATAGTTTCCCACGTACAAGCACAACATGACTTTCTACAAATAAGGTGATGGTAGAAAGCAGCCAAAGAAGGAACAAAAGATAGTAATATATACAACCAATTGAGGTTGCCATTATATTTTGTGCTGAAGGCATACAGATCTATGAGTATTAGGAAGTGTTTCTTTTATAGTGCCTTCTCAATCATGGAAAATTCAACCATGTGCTAATATGTCGAACTATTTTTTATTACATGCGTGGAACGCGAGGCTCTTAGTGTGAAATTATTTCTGTGTATCGGCCCACGCAAGGCGCAACCCCACAATACTACATTGCCATTATACTCCACTTGCCTACTAGTGCGGTGGGCACGTGTTCCTTACTTGAAGGATTCTACTGTGTAGTCAGAAAACTGACTTTTTTGAAAAAGTTAATTTTGATTTTAATGTTTGATTTATTTTTAAATTGTTGATTACTGATTAATGATCAATAGTAATTCATCTAGTAATGCTTGCAACATCTTGGACTTACAAGTACTATTTTATCGTTGACATCTTTAACATGCAAACAGATTTGATGATATTATGTGATAGTCTTAAGTGTTACACTTTGTGGGGTGTTACACTTAAAACAAGGTATGATAAAATTAGATTAAGTGTAGTCTTGTTAATATGATGAATTGATGATACTATGGGGACTGTACAAACAGTGGGGTGTTACTCACTACACTTTTGATGTTATAGTGTTAACTTCATCAGAAAAGTCATTTTCATGACTTCACCATAGAATTTTCCTTACTTATTAGTAACCATGTCTTTTTTTAGAAGCAATTTAATGCATTTCATTAGATAAAATATGTTAAGGGTCCTGCTAACCGGTGCCCCCAGAGCACTGGTTAAGCATACCCTAAAAGGTAATTATTATCATAAAAGGAAACTGTTTTTGACTTTATTATAAATTAATTACACAATTTCAATGCATTAACTACTATAAAATTTCCTTTTTCATATCCTTAACCAGTGCCCCGGGGGCACCGGCTAGCATTTCCCATATGCTAAATAGATGATTATATATTATCACAAGTGTGGAAGCTAGCATTATGTGGGACTATCTCAGTTAACTCGTGAGCGACGCCATTAGTCTGCTTCTATTAAACTCAACACCAGAGTTTTGAAATCTACTTTGAAACAATTGTCTACAAACATCTATAATCCATCTAAATTCATTATTATCTTCTAACTGTGTTCTAAAAGCATCCATAACCAGCTTCTTCGAGTTTAGAGAAAAATCTACATTATCAAATTGAAGGTCAGATGTCCACTGCAAAGTCGTATGCAACTTAATTGCTTCTCCTATGTCAACATCACAAAGAGGAGAGAACTAAAATGTTTTTACAATAACAAAGTCTCCTGCGTCACCGCAAATACACATCCCAATTACTACCTTGTTCATAGCTGAAGAAAATGAGGCTTTGATATTGCATTTGTAACGCTCGAGGACTGGCTTTTCCCATCGAATTGTTTCCTGACTGTTTAGATCCAGCCGGTTTATGTTAACGGGCACTCCACAACCACTACGGATAATTTGAGCCGATCTCCAATCCTCAGGAAGGTGTGTTGCTCGTTCAACCACCTCCATATTTGTTTCGTTCTTTTGCTGGCAAAATTTCAAGTTCTTTCTCTTCCATAAACTCCGTAAATCCGTGGCAAAAAGTTCACTTTGGCTCGGACTAAGCTGGTGTAGAAGGGTAAAGACCACTGCATCCATATTATAATTTTGGCGAAGAATTCTATCAATTTTGTCCCATAAATTCACATCACGCCAAACCTGCACAACATTAGGACACTTGAGTAGAACATGAATGCTATTCTCATAATTACGCATTCGGTTGGACAATGAACTCATTTACTACTTAGGCGTGCTCGTGTTGGAAAACAACAACAGCACACACACCAACAAGATTTTTTTATTTTAGGTGGAACTTTGAGCTTTCAAACTAGAATCCAACGACCCACTAAATGCAAATGGGAGTTATTAGCAATTTCATTAACACATATTCTACCGGCACTTTGCACCGAGTACTTGCCATTCTTTTCAACCTTCCAAATCAACTTATCCTCATTAACTAAAGGTTGTAAATGAGTATAGTTGGACCGTGTTTTGGTAAAAAAAATACCATGGAGGATTGATCAAGAATATCCTTTACCTTCACATGAGCTAAAGGTGCGCCATGGCGCACAAACAACAAGATATTCACACACGTTCCTATTCTCTATCTTGTCCCTTGATTTACAACTATCTTTGCACTAAGAATACTCGTGACCATGTTCAATACTAAACTTTTAGCCAATAATATTTAATTAGTGTAAGTATATTAGTATTCATCGATTTTATTCATGACAAATTTTATCGCAGAACTTGTATGACCACTTTTAGTAGAGTCTCTCTTAATAATCATATTTTTTTATCTACTAGACTCGAATACAAGACAATGTTTCATGGATTTGAATCACTTTCACTCAGACCTATAAGAAAGAATGTGAAGGTGAGAAAAACACAAGAAGGGGGGGTTGAATTGTGTTTACTTTTTCTTCGTTTTCTCCTACTGAAGTCACTGTTCAGAAGCAGATAGAGTTCAGCTTCTGAAGTGATAATCATAATCTAAATGCATCGGATAAAACAGAGAGAGAAGAAAGACACAAAACAATTATACATGTTCATTCCACAAACCGGAAGTAGTTCTGTCCCCCTTGCACTTCCAAGGAGAGTTCACTAAAAATGTAATATCAAATTACAACTGCTTAATGCTACAACTAGCAAGAGACTTCAAATTACTCAAGCACAACTGCAAGAGATTTCCTATGCTCCTGAACACAATCAAGAGACTTCCAATGCTCAAGCACAACTGCAAGAGACTTCTATTGCTTAAGCACAACTGCAAGAGACTTCTATTGCTCAAACACACAAGCAAGAGACTTCTATTGCTCAAGCACACAAGCAAAAGACTTCAAATCAAACAGAATTACAAAGAAGTTTGTTTGAGTTTGAACACTTGATATACAATCAGTGGTGTTCACAATACAAATCAGATACAAACTCTTAAGACTCTTAAGACTTTAGAACTTCTAAAATATGAACTTTGATAAGAAATTCTAAGTGACTTTAGATGCAGAACAATAACAAAGTTTGAGACTTTGAATTGTTGTATGAGTCTTGTTTTTGTGTGTGTCTGTATATCCAACTAGTAGGTCTTCACTCCTTTATATAGAGGTGTGAAAGATACATTGGAAAGTTGCCAGCACAATAGAGAGTCGTTTGAAGCTTGTTGAAAACCATCAATGATCTTTTGCCTGATATGGTTATTTCCTATGAAGGATCAATTTCAAATGCATTCCTAGTTTGAAGGAACATTTTTGCAGGCAGAGCTGTTATTCTTGTCTTGTTGCAGAGACACGAACAGAGTAGTGGAGGAAGTGGTTGTATAGTTCGTACAATTGTCCTTTGTCAACGCTCTTGATAGAACAAGATTAAATCCATTACCCAGCCTTTGAAGCTTTAAGTCTCTCATCTCCTGATGAACTTCAGCTTCTGGTGATCTTGCTTCTGATGAGATGCTTTTGATGAACTTGCTTCTTATGACGTCATCACTTCAGGAGCACTTATACTTCAAATGCACTTTTCTTCAGATGCTTCAAGCTTCCTTTTTGTTGATTCCTTTGCTCTCTTTTGTTCTTTCAGAACCTTATAAAGATATCAAATTTTTGTTTATGGTCCTGTACACTTGAACAAATATTAGCATATCCAATTGATAATTTTTAATATCTTGTTATCATCAAAACTCTAAGGGTAACGTATATTAAACACATTTTATTCCAACAGAATGTATTGTATCGTAGAGAGTGACTTGTAATAATTTTAATTTTAATTTTTTTTGTAAGACAATTGTAATATGACGTTTTGACTAAATAGAATTTTAAAAAGTTCCTCCTACTCTATTTAAAAAAAGAAAAAAAAGAAGTATGGCAGATTTGAGTCTAGCGTAAATTAGACCGTAGAACCTCCTCAATTGGTTAGACATATTCTCACTTCTAACTACAAGCAATTTCTTAATTTTGGTATTTCTTTCAGAGTTTGATTCTTCTACAAATCAAATGAATATGTTGTTTTTTTAAGGAAAAATCAAATGAATTGTTCCCGACCTGGTTTCCTGGGTTTTTCTTTGTGCTCTTTGTTTTTGCAGGTGTGGGGCTGCTTCTTTTGGGTGGGCTCTCCCTCGTGCTGTTTTCTTTCTGGTTGTAGGTGTTTGTGGTGGTGCATATCCGGGTTTCTTTTAGCTCGGGTTGGGTTTTTTTTTTGTATTTATGGGGGTGGTTCTTTTTTGTTTCCTGTTTTGTGGGCATCTTTGGATGACCGCGCGGTGTTCGTGCATTGTTTCACTCTTTTCGTTATTATATATATATATATTGCCATTAAAAAAATGGCTTAATTGGACTTTTGGTCACCTAAGTTATTTGTTGTTTTCATTTTGGTCCCATAAATCGTAAATTCAACATTTTGGTCCCTCAACGTTTGCTCCGTTAGTCAAAAAGGTCCCTGACTGTTAACTTTAACCTCAAATGTCTATGGTAGACCAACCTTAAGAGTGGTCCACCATAGATCTTATTAATTTTCTTAATTTAAACTGTTTGATCTTTTTTCTTAAATGAGGACCATTGGATTACGCAGGTGTATTTTATCTTACGGTGAGTCAACAACATCTAATTAATTCTCTCTTTCTTCATCTTCTTCCTCACTCTTCTTCATCATCTTCATCATCACATTCATCACCACCATTGTCATCTTCGTCATTTTTCAGAAAAATTCATAAACAACAAACATCATCAACAACAACAACATCATCACCACCATCGATTTCTATCAATAACAACCCCAGAAAAACAAAACTCAATTGCAGATCATTAACATCAACACAAAACAACACAAAACCCAGTTCACTAGAGAAACAACAACACAATGATGAAGAATAACCCAAATGTAGTTCCACCCTTCTAACGATGTTAAGATGGTGGAAGAATTGAGTATGAATGCAAAAACCGTGAAAGCAAAATTGCAGCAAGCAAAAAAAGAATGAAGAAGGATTGAATTCAAAGAACCCTTCTTTCTACTGTACGAACCACAATTGTAGCAATCTTTAACACAAAAAGGCAAATCAGATCCAAAACAACCTAATAATAAAACTAATGAAATCAACCAAAATTCTTCAAAATAATCCAATCTTTAACACAAAAAAGCATCAGATCCCTTCTGTCAGTAATCTCAATCACTACTTTTAACAATATTTGTTGTTAAGACCTTGATTTGTCCCTTCTTCTCAAATCTACCAGCGACCAAACAGAAGATTCGTGGCGGAGATAGCTTGAAAGGAGGGTGACTGAAGGAGGGGAACTGAGCAACACCCAAATGATTCGTGGACGTCGTTTCAAAGATTGAGATCCCCTTTGTTAGGGATTGCTATATTAACAGGTTCTAACTTTCCTTTTTTTCCCAAGTGAAGAAATTGGAAAAGTGAAAAAGAAGAAAGCAAAATTGAAGGTATGGAAAGAAGACTGTGTTGCTATGGAAAGAATTTAGAGATTTTGTTATGAGAAATTTTGATGATGAAAAGATGAGGAAATTTGTTTAATAATGATTAATTGTGTTTCTATTATTATTGTTTTTTTGAATTAGGCAATTAGTTTCTGGTTTTTTTTTTTTAATTTTGGAAAAGTTGATGAAGATTTGAGGAAGAAGAAGAGAGAACATGATGAAAAGTGAAAAAAATTAGGTGTTGACGGTTCACTATTAAATACAATGGTCATGCAATCAAATGGTTAAAATTAAATCAAAATTTTTAGACATTAAAAAACTAAGCGGAGAGGACTAAATTGACTAACGGAGCAAAATAAGAGGGATCAAAATGTTGATTTTACGAGTTATGGGACCAAAATGAAAACAACAAATTACTTAGGAGACCAAAAGTCCAATTAAGCCAAAAAAAATCTACATATATCTTATATTATTAGTACCAATACTTATGCATGCTTACTGTTTAGTTTATTTATCAATATTTTTTGTGGCCACATTTCAATTTCATCATTTAGATGCACAGGAGAATCTCTTGATGTTAGTATTTTTTTATTTATCTTTTAGAGTTTCTTTTCCCATTTAGCTTAACATTTCGGCTTATTTGGTAAATGGTGCTATTGGTATAAGACCGATAGCTATGGATGGCTATTGTTTAAAGTTTTGTCTTGTAAATACGAGTTTGTTAACGGGGAGGTGGTTATAGGATCAAGTAGGGATTGTGCTTGGTAGAGAGGGATAGGTTTGATTGAGAAGTTGTTCAAAAACGTGGGTAATAATAATGATACATATTTATGGCTTGATCTTTTGTTGGAAGGGGTGAGGTTGTGTGATAGGTTTAGTAGGTTGTTTAAGTTGGTGGTCGAAAATTATGTTAGGGTGACAAATATGCTTTGCTTGAGTGAGAATGTGCAAGAGTCCCAAAGGAAAATCAAACCACTTAGGATAGGATGGAGGAAATGTTAAGGTTGTGGAGGCGCCTGGAATGAATCAAAGGAGAAGAATACGATCCAAAGAAAGGGAGGAAACACAAATATATGAAACACCACAAACGAGAAGAAAAATACATAAAGGAGATATGAAATCACTATGTGCCATCAACCCTACCGGGAAAATCTTGTGTTGTGCATTATTTTGAGCATAAATTAATAGGCTGATAACTTATCTATGCATTTTATCTTTAATAAAAAAGTTAATTAACAATATTCATTTAGCTTTTTCAAAATAAAAGCTTAACATTTTGCCTTCATTCAGTTCAATGGCATCATTCTATATTGTATACAAATAATATACTCCAATGTATTGTACTGTGTAGAGAGTGACTCTTTTAACAATAACCGAAAAGGAAAACAACATGTCTTGTCTAATTCACATCAACAGGTTTTATATTTACTATTTCGTTATATTGAAAATTTGTAGTACAATTATAAGTGTATTTTATAAGACATAATTGTAGTCTGATAATGTTAGAATATATTAAGTTATAATATAACAAATAATTCATTATTATTTTGTTTATTTTCTAAAGTTAAAGAATTGTATAGTTACTATTAACTATCTTATTTTAAAAAATTAGTCTAATGTTGGATATCATGCATATTAGATTTTTATTTTTAAAAGAGTTTCTAACATTTTTTGCAACATTAATATTTTCTTTGAAGGACATGTTTGTTGCAAATCTTTTGTACTAGAGAGTAAGCAATTTGGGATTTTATTTTTATTGATAAAAAAAGCAGCTGATTCAATATAAGTAAGATATCACGTAATAGATGGTTTGCATCTTGTAAACTTTTAATTAACTCCATGAAAAAGAAACAAATCATTCGTCCCTAAATTAAGCCATGGCTTTTGATGGTGCTACTATTTTCTTCTACATCTTCTCCTTTCTAGCTTTTCTAATTTTCACATTACTTGTCAACCACAAATGGTAGCTCCAAATTTAGACCCCCACCAAGTCCAAGATCACTACCCATAATAGGCCACCTTCACCATATAGGCTCAGTCATACCAAAATCATTTCAAACACTTTCTCGCCAATATGGTCCTTTAATTCAGCTCAATCTAGGTCCCTCAACTTCTATAGTTGTCTCCAATGAACAAGTTGCTAAACAAGTCATGAAAACACATGACCTTAAATTTAGCTACCGACCCCAATTTGGATCATCTCATGATTACTTATACAAAGGGTCTTATTTCATTACTGCCCCATATGGTCCTTATTGGAGATTCATGAAAAAAAAAAATGCGTTACTAGATTACTCTCTAGCTCTCAACTTGGTCCAGGGGCGGAGGGACCACGGGGGTCAAGGGTGGCCGTGGTCCCCCCCACGTTTTGCAAATTTTTTTTTATACTAGTAATATTCATGTAGGATATAGTCAATATTGTATAAAGTAGAACAGTGGTCCCCCATGGTTGATGCTGATAAATGAAAATTATACTAGTAACATATGATGATTTTATATGCTGTTTAATGTGGTCCCCTATCACTATGAGTCTATTATATGTCTATTGGGCCTTTGTCTTTTATGGAAACCACGACGAGTACAACTTTAGATGTAATGGTTAGTTTATATATATATTTGACAATATTAACTTTGAATGTAGTTGTTTTTCTTCTTTAAATATGTAGTGCATT
>Ga0228710_1010605_pt1 | contig 12229 bp, 4 predicted proteins | sample MedpolnodulmetaG_FD_177995 | JGI IMG/M metagenome (GOLD analysis project Ga0228710, IMG submission 177995) | Root nodule microbial communities from Medicago polymorpha collected in Santa Monica, California, United States - pink nodules | ecosystem: Host-associated > Plants > Roots > Nodule...
TAAATTGTCGAGAAGTAGTTTTTTGAAGTAGCATTCAACAACTTTTGGCCAAAGCTCATTCCATTCAATTTTATGCATTAAAAAAAGTACCTTTTTTAGTAAGTACTTAATTGATATTGTATTTGGCCTAACTTCTCCTTAAAAATGTAGAGAAGTTGAAAAAAAACTGGGTCAAACGGTATCTTAATCTCCCACAACGGCAGTGTAGAAGCAACTGAATTTGGGAGAAAAAAATTGAAATATAGTTAAAAATAAAAAAAATGGAAAATAGTTAAAAGTTTTTAAAAATATAAAAATTGGAAAATAGTTACAAAAAATCGGTGAGGTAGCACTCAACCAAGCAACACTAAAAAAAATTATATGCATTAGCGTAACAAAAACATAGATAGACAGACATAAAACATTACTCTAAACATTAATGTGTGTGCGTATATTCGCGAGGTTGAAGAATTGAAATAAAAATATTTGGTATCATTAAATGACAGCGTGAATAAAAATATTTGTGAGGTTGTGATGATTAAACAATATTGAAATTAAAATAATTGATATTGTGTTTGACCTAACTTCTCCTTAAAAATGTAGAGAAGTTGGAAAAAAGCTGGGTCAAACGATACCTTAATCTTCCACAACGGCAATGTAGAAGCAACTGAATTTGGGTGAAAAAATTGAAAAATAGTTAAAAAAATAAAAATTGGAAAATAGTTTTTTTTGAAAAAAAATTGAAAAATAGTTAAAAGTTATTAACAATTAGAAAATAATTAAACAAAAATTAATGAGGGGCAAAATGGGAAATATGCTATAAAATGGTGAGGTGGCACCAACCACATCCCACCAATTAGAAAAATACAAAAATGCCTCTCCTAAAGGCAAAATGGGAAATTCATAGGGCATCTATTTTTTTTATAGTTTGTTAGTAGATAGACTTCCGATTAAAAAGAGTTGGAAAAATATTAAATCAAATTAAATCCATAGTCATAATAATTCATGCAGCAGATGCACATAACTAAAACAAGAGGAGAACCATAGAAATCGATCTCCTTATAGACACATCGATCTGAAAATATTCCATATTTGACTTAAAGAATATAAGAATAATTAATTAAGATTACTAAAATATTAAATGCATAAAAAACTGAGACAACATTTAAATTGCACAAAGAAAAATTAGGGATCATGACAAAAGGTTGCATGACACGTGGGGATCATGACATATATATATTATAGGGTAATACAATTTTTTTTCTTGTAAGTTAGGTCATGCAAATTAAATCAAAGTTAATGTGTCACCAAATACAATTAATTAATGGGTGTAATGTGTTTCGCTCGTGCTATCTAATTAGTTGTATACATACGGAGTATAGTATATTAATCCCTGATGAACAGGATGGAGTTTGTATATTGCTCTCAAAAATAAAATAAAGTTGGGGTTTGTTGTATAATGCAACTTTATAAGGTGTGTGAATACAAGAAGAAGCTTTTCTGCGACGACTTTGGTCCTCCTGCACTGCACCGATTACAACCCTTTAATGACTTTTGCAACCTTATGTTTACCATTAAAAAGGTACAACTGACCATGGATGGCCTTATAACCACATGTAATTATGTGTGGTGGAGTGCAATGAAAATGATTTCATTGTCAAAATAAGATTTTTGCATGCGTATATCATGCAAGTCTCTAGGTAGCGTCTTTATCACGTTGCCTTAAAATTTTGGACCATTATAAAATACGTCTACCTATAAAATATTGCAAAAGTCAAGATAACTAAAATTGATACTTCATCCATCTCACCTTGTCAAAAAAGAAAAACTTCGTCCATAGTGACTCTTGTAATAATTTCACACATGTTATAAAATATGTATATGAATGAATGAAAGAAGAAAAAACTCTTTGAGCAAAAAATATTTATCCTTGATCGTGTATTAGTGTATCACCATTATCATAAACTCATACCGAAATATGTTAACTTGAGAGTAATATAAGTATTATTAATTAAAGGGTCGAATTGAAAAACAAATTATTAATATTATCTTGAAAAGTAAAAGTGTTAATCATTTTAAGACAATATTTTTTACAAATAAATCACTCATTGTAGGACAGAAAGTAATTTTCTTATCAAAAACAACAATAATTTATTGCAAAATTATGAATTTAATATAAATTACATAAGTTTAAAAAAAATCCATAAAATAATGATAGTTTATATATAAGATTTGGAAATGGGTAGGGGAAATTATTATTATTATTATTTGAGGAAATTATTATTATTAGCAAAAAAGATTATTATACTTATTATCCGATACAAATGGAAATTTTACAAACTCGTGAGATTTGAACTTTGTCTCTTAATGTGGCAAATTTAAGCTCTTACCTTTTATTTTATTTTTTTCTCGAGTGGATTAATGACTAGAATTCACTTCAAGAAACACTTTAAGCTCATATGTAACATCTCATTAGCTTTTTTCGAATGACAAATATTAGTAAATTAGTTGTTAGATTAATATTTACTTATTTATCTTTCCTAAAAAAAATTTACTTATTTATTTTTATTTGAACTCAAGACCTTCAACTTATTATTTTTTCACTCAAACAAGTTGATTAGTGGCTGGATCACACATTTTATACGTGGAGGAGTGGGAAGTTCAAGATTCAAACTCTGACCCTTACATATAATTATCCTTGCAGCTATTGAGTGAGTTGTGCTTACATGACATTTAAAATTGTTTCACTTTTGTTATATCTAACATAAATGTCAAAATTTACAAATGATAAGTTTGTGATTATAGTTGAGCGTGTAAATTATTTTAAACTAACAATGCGTCAATATTGTTTAAAAAATTTATCGGTTCAAAATTATTTTCTTATAACTAATAATCATGACTTGTTTGAAGCGTCATATGTTGGAACCATGAAAAAAAATTTGGAGCGTTGTATGTTGGGTTAAAGCAGGACCTGCCCAACAGATTAAGAGGCCTAAAACAAAAATTTTAATATGGCCTTTAAAAACATTTTTTCTAACAGAATATTTATATAAAATCAATTTTGTGGAGAACAAAATTTGAATTCATGGCCAATAGTAATTGAGGCTTTTTTGGTAATCAGTTAAGCTATGCAAATGTCAGTAATTTATCCGTCATAAAATATAGGGTTAAATATGTTTTTGGTCCCTATAAAATTGGGACCTTTTAAGTTTAGTCCTTACTTAATTTTAATAGTTTTTTTAGTCCTTAAAAAAAAGTTATGCACTCAGTTTTAGTCCCTCCTCAATTCAAATTTGTTTAATTTATGCTTAAACTCTTGAGTTTTTGAACAATTTTTTGCAGACGTGTTCAGAACATACTAAAAGTTCATATGCAAAAAATTGTCGCAAAATTTGATTTCTACATTCAGATTTTGTTTGTTTTATCTTTAACTTTTTCCGTTTTAAAAAATTCATATTTAATTCATTTCATGTTAAAAAATTCTAAATTTTATTAAATGAACCTTTCATAGTGTTCTAAACTTGTCTCAAAAAAATCGCTCAAAAATTAGTTATGATTAAACTTAGAAGTTCCTAATTTTACAGGGACCAAAAACATATTTAACCCTTAATTTTTTAGAGGTTTTTTTTCTCACCCAAACTTTTGAGGCTTAAAGCCCTTGCTTGGGTTGCTTGACTCTTAGGCCAGCCCTGGTTTAAAGAACAATGGACTTTAAGTATCCATGAGTTACAAGATGGAGTTAGGATCCTCTCCATTTAGGCATCTTCCTCTACAAGATGCAACCCCAATTAGGCAATCTCAACATAGATCCCACTTATAGACTCAAATCGACATCCCTGTTTCTCTCGGAGAATACTAAACAGTGCCCTCAAGACATTGGTTAAGCAACCAAAACAAGTAACTTTTTAATAAAAGTAATGTAATTATTACTTAATCAAAAGTCAAAACTTATATTTTCAAGACAAATTTTTTATTTAGAGATTCCTTAACCATTGTCATGAGAGCACCGATTAACAAGACTCTTTTTTCTACTAATGACTATCCCATCATAACTAAAGAAAGTAATTTGCCTGGACCAGCTCCATTTTAGCAATAAGTTGAATTCTTCAAGCCCGTGTTCTATGAATTTTGGAGCCAAGATCCAACATATATTGGAGTAAATTGGTTTCTTATCCTACGAAGTGAAAAAGAAAAAAAAATCCTACGAAGTGGTAAGAATATGCAAAAATCCTTTAACTTTTTCATATTTTAAAATCCAAAAAGTGGAGTGCGAGAGCAATTAGAGGGTGGATAAAGATATTTCCTTAGAGTTATCTATGTGAAGTCCAATATGAGCAAGATCTAACCACTTGTCCATTAACTATATGGGCCAGCACTGCCACCCCACGATTTCTAAAAAATCATGGTCATTACTTTTCGAAAATTGCTTTTCTGACATACAAACCTTCCTAATGACACAGGTAATTTACTAAAAAGTCCTCAGCGGTAGTTAACTACCGCTGAATCACTATAACCCAGGAAAAATCGTTACTTTCCCAATCTCAATGGGATTTATGCAGCTCAATCATATTTTCCTAACCGTTCCATTATTTCCAACATCAATTACAACTCATATTTTCTTGTTTCTTTGTGCCAGTATTCCACCCAAGAGATTAATTAGACACCAACAAGAAACCATGAATTTTAGAATTGGATTATCCTTCATCATTATATCGATTTTTGAATTTTAGAATTGGATCTTAATTGGTTCCACCCAAGAGATTAATTAGACACCAACAAGAAACCATGATTCTCGTTTCTCTCTCCATTGATGTTCTTCTTATCCTTTCTTTAATCCATCCACCTTACTATCCATTAAGGGTTTGTGTGAAAAAATTGATTTTGGATGGAGGTTAGGTTGTTATACTGAACAGTAAAGAGGAAATAATAGCAAGAGTGGTGATAGATTCATTGACAGAAGTAAAGTAACTATTTTGCTGTGTGATAGTGATTCAGCGGTAGTTAACTACCACTGGTGGCACCAGCGGCAGTTAACTGCTGCCGGTTTGTCCAACAGTAGTTAACTACCGCTGGGGGCTTTTTAGTAAATTACATGTGTCATTAGGAAGGTTTGTATGTCAGAAAAGCAATTTTCTTACTTTTCTCACCCTATTAGTTTCTCGCGCGTTCTATTCAGATTCTAAAATCCAAAATATTTCAACATGTTTTTGAAGGTTTTATGGGATTTTTATGCAGTTTGGATTTTAAAATTCAAACTGCATAGAACGCATGTGAACCTCAAATGGTAGAAAAAGAAACGGTCAAAAATCACAAAAATAGTATTGCAGAATTTATTGTTATTATTTCTCTTTTTTTTCTTTTTCATTTCATATAAAAATAATGTGACAAAAATATTTCTAGAACTTGCGACAAATCTATAGCAATGAAGCTCTTCATTTCTTCTAAAAAAATGAAGAGAATCTCAACTCATAGTTAACATGCTATCGCAACCAAGATTTAAACATATGTCCAATTTCATTATGTAGATATTAGTGCAAATATTTTTAAAAAGTAAAATATTTTTTTATGTTTAATTATACACTATTATAATAAAATATGATTGGAATGAAATATGATTGAACTAATGTGAAACGATTTTATACTATAAGCCATATGGTTAGTAAACTCTAGTCAGCATTCCATATGAATGGCAAGACTCCACATGAGTAATTATACTAAAGATCATTATTTATTTTATTTTTTCATTGTGTTCAACCAAGTGTAGTACCATTACCCTTTTACTTTAACACAAAAAATTAACATATTGAATTGTTATATGTCTTTAGTAGAGATCTTTTTTAAACCTGTAATATACGTGTATGCAGTTTCTGTTTTTGGTTAAATATATATTAAAGCATTGGAGTAGTTGAAGTTATAGAGATATTACTAACCAAAACGAAATGAATAACTTTAGCAAGGTAGTTAGGGTTTTGTACGCAATCTTGGAGTCATGCAATATGCTCCTTCCATCATCACCAACTAATCTTATAATATCTTCATTTTTCTGCCTCCTTTCTTTCCTAACAAACTAACACATTAATTAATTAAATCAAAATTATTATTTATTTATCTCTCTCTCTCTCTCTCTCATTCACCCTCTACATTTCACCTACCATAGTAACAGCCTCCAATATATATGCATATAAACAAGATAATATTCTTGTGATAATTAGTTGCATCATGCTTATAAGGCATTCACTGGTATAAGCAACTTTGTTTCTAGTTGATTTTGCTTAGATAATATTTTTGGCATATGATCTAAATATTTTGATGATGATGATGATGATTCAGTTAACTGTTGCTATCAATTAAGCTTATTGTATGAATAGCAATTTTTTTAAAGAATAAATTCTGCTGTTTATTTTTTTTTTGCATGTATGCACGTAAGCATTTAATAAAATGCATATTCTAATTGTACATTATGTCATTATCTGATATTCCTTAGAAACAAATCATATAAGACATGACAAAATTATCACATGATGTATGATTCTGATATCTGACAAATTTTATTATGGTACATTTTGTGTGTTTGCTAGATAGCTAGCTAGGTAGTACAAGTTTCAGCATCTATTGGATTCTTATTAAGAGTGTGACATGAACAATTTCATCATGCAAAACTTTACTGAGAGATTAAGACCTCTTGTTGGTTTGAATGGCTGGGATTATTGTGTCTACTGGAAATTAAGTGAAGATCAAAGGTTATAACTTATATACATTACATAATCATTCCATTTTTTTTTTCTTTCTATTATATCATATATATCTCATTTTCAAATTAATTGTGATGTTAATAGGTATCTTGAATGGTTGGGATGTTGTTGTGGTGGGAGTGAAAGCAACCAAAATGGTGGAGAAGAACATCTTTTCCCTGTCTCTTCATGTAGGGATACAATGTTTTCACACCCAAGAACAAACTCTTGTGATCTTCTTTCCCAACTTTCTACTTCCATACCTATAGATTCAGGGTATATAAATATGTTTTTTTCTTGCTTACTTTTAATTGGTCCCTCCCTTTACTCTATCTATAATCTCCTTTAATCTCTTCATTGAACAGGATTCATGCACAAACTCTATTAACTAACCAACCCAATTGGTTGAACTATCCCAATATATTGGATCCAAACACTTTACATGTAAGTTCATTGGTTAATTGAATCCTATTTCACTTTTTTCAGCTAATTCCCATAAATATTGATATTGAGTACTATTTTTGCAGGAAACAATTAATGGGACCCATGTTTTGATTCCAGTGCCTGGTGGACTGGTTGAGCTCTTTGTAACTAAACAGGTACTGTCACATTTTACATTAGAAACACACACATATAAGTAGCTAGATATAAATGGCAAAACTATGTCATTTAGCTTAATTTAAAATTTAAAATTGATTTTTTGTTATCTTTCTTTTTATCTTTAGCTTAATTTACATATTGAACTGGCTTTCAGTCTACTTATGTTACAAATTTATGTGCATGATCATTGAATGATATACTATAAGTAATGTTTCACCCTTCAACATCATAATTAGACCCTCGTAAACAACATCAAGATCACAATCTTAGATAATCACTAATTAAGATCATGTTAATTTTGATGGATTGAAGAATATTTTTTGAATTATCAAGTAAGGGTTTTGGTTGCATAAAAAAAATATGAAGTTCGGTCCAACATCTTTGACGATTTTATACATAAATGACTAACTTGACAAGAAAGAAAGAACTGTTTGAAACTTTTAATTTAGTTAAACAACCTTTGATGCAGTTTTGCCTAAATAAATATACCAATAACTTTATTTTTGTGTATACTATAACAGGTTGGTGAAGATCAACATGTAATAGATTTTATCACATCTCAATGCATTGTCATGGTGGATCAAGAAGGGATGAACCACTCAATTGGCTTCAATTCAATGAGCAATATGCAATCAAATCCAATTGTAGGTGATGGAAATAACACAAACAATCTTTTCCGTTCATCAGAGACATTGAATCTTCCACATGACATATCTGTATTGAACTTCATGCAACAGTTCAACTACAGTTACAATCATCAACAAAACAGAATCAAGAACGACGAAACCTTCTCTGAAGAATACCAAGGTTCTTTCCTTCATGATCATGAAAACAACAACACTCTCAAATCCAACACAGAAGAGGATCATGATAACAAAAGCTTGATGACAGAAAATAATCAATATATGTTTGTGGATCCCTTAGACACAAAAAAGAAGCAAGAACATGTTGTTGGTAGATCAGATTCTATGTCAGATTGCAGTGATCAGAATGAAGAAGAGGATGATGGAAAATATAGGAGAAGAAGTGGAAAAGGAAACCAATCAAAGAACCTTGTTGCTGAGAGGAAGAGAAGGAAGAAGCTGAATGATAGGTTATATAACCTTCGTTCATTGGTTCCAAGAATCTCAAAGCTTGATAGAGCTTCTATTCTTGGTGATGCTATTGAATATGTGAAGGATTTGCAGAAGCAAATGAAGGAACTTCAAGATGAGCTTGAGGAAAATTCAGACACAGGAACTGAAAGTAACTGCATTGTTAATGGAAATAATGATCAATATGTTGGTGGTGTTCAAGGTCAACCAGATAATAATAACAATGTTCCAAAAGCAGAACATGGTTTTCATGTTGGGAATGGCTATGTTTCAAAACAAAAGCAAGAAGATGTTGGTACTGTTACTGACAAGCAGACACAGCAGATGGAGGTAACTATCAACCTAGCTTATACTAAAATTTCTATATTAATAACTAAAACAAATTATGGTCGCTTTTACGGATCTTGATACAATGATATATAATGTATTAACGAGAGTTGCGGTTAAATGCGGCCTCAACCGCATGCCGCAATAATTGTGGTCATAGAAATGACTCATAATAATCTGAAGTTTGATTATGAGGTAAGTAAACTGACTAATGATTTTGTTTTGTTTTGTTTGTGTTTAATTATTTATGCTTTCTAATTCTTTTATGAGTGATGACTAACACATGGATATTGCAGCCACGAGTGGAAGTGGCTCAGTTAGATGGGAATGAGTACTTTGTGAAGGTGTTTTGTGAGCAGAGGCCTGGTGGTTTTGTGAAATTGATGGAGGCTATGAACACTTTAGGCATGGATGTAATGCATGCCACGGTAACCAGTCACAAGGGTCTTGTCTCAAATGTTTTTAAAGTTGAGGTAAATACCTTAGAATAAATTTCTTAACCATTTGTTAGACAAATTCAAATCAAAATAGGATAATGATTAATGATATTAAATTTTTTTCTTGGGTGATGAATATATAATTATTATTAACAGAAAAAGGAGAGTGAAATAGTTGAGGCTGAAGAAGTTAGAGATTCACTACTAGAGCTGACACGGAACAAATCTACATGTTGGAATTTGGAATCATGAGATAACATCAACATCAGAGAATATTGCTGCCTATCATCCACACCAGTTTCAGTAGTTAAACTTTTCATAATTACTCTTAATTTGTCTAATTAGATTTTTTTATTTTACAATGTTCAATCAATACTTTGGCAAGCATAGTGGAAATAATTGAAGAGGTTGTTACCAACCTAAGCATAATAATGTGCAAATAAATTAGGCAATTTCAAATGTGTCCTTGAAATTTGACATTCTCCATTCTCTTCATATTTCTATCTCTCGCATATGCATAAAGAGTGAAAAGAGAAATGGATAGAGAAAGGTGAAGGAGATGATCCAAATTTGTTATTGTTACATGATAACAATTTTTATGTGACATTTAAATTGCATGTCTCATTCTTTCCTTTTTTTTTCCCCTATATATCGCAAAAAATAGAGGGACTAATAATACAATTTATGGAAAAAGAGACCAATATGGAACTTTTCCAAAGTTAGGGAGAGTTTTTCCAAAGCTCTTTAAATAGACCATATTAGGGAGAGTTACAAATTTTAAAAATTATAACACAATCAATTTGTAAATTTTGAAATTTTATATGAACCAATTTACAACATTTGAATAAATATAAGGAATAATTTGTAAAACTCAAAAAATAAGTATAACCTACTGGTGAACTCTAGGGTGAAGGCTCACTTAAGTCCCTCACCTAAAATATGGGTGGACCATCATTAAAAGCCATTAGATGAAGGAATTCATGAGATTGTATCATGTGTTAGCCACACTATATTGGATATAACAAATTCGTTATCCTCCCTCCTTTATCGCCCCTTCCCTCCATTTTGTCACGGTGGTTCTCTGCTTCCCCCACCCACCCTTTTCATTGAGATCTTAGTATAAACAAAACTGAGATTTAACATCAATCCACCTTCCAAATCCCCTCTTTCCATTGCTTGTTTTCCCTTATTTGCAACCACCATCTTCTTAAACTTCTATTTTTATTAAAATGGATTTGAATTCCAATTACATGGCCATAACCTTATCGGTTCACTATTCAGATCTTAAAAACCACTCTTGACCAACACCTTTTCATGCTCCTTTCATTATTGCATTGTTTTATGGGCTCATGTTACTTCTAAATTTTTTAGAAGTTCATGCTCCTTTCGATATTGTCTTTCAATCACATGAATGTGATTTCCCTGTTTTCCTGTTCTGTAATTTTTAATTTTCAAGTTTTACATAGGAATAAACATGGCAGAAGTTAACCTAAAACATATTGAATAATCAACAAAAGTTTGTTTGGAATAAGAATTGGAACAAATTTAAAATAAAAAAATATTGGAATGAAAATGGGAATTTTGACAATAACTGTGTTGTGTACAACATGAGATCGGATCGAGTGTGACAATGACTATTGATATCCTATAAACCAATTTAATCTAATGGTAAAAAAGAGTGGTACACCGATGAGAGACTCGATTGAACCCTCACCCTAGAATCCACCATAACCTACTGGGTAAATTTTAAAACATTCATGAGCCAATTTGTATAGTTTTTATTTTATTTTTAAAAGCCAATTTTTATAATTTAAAAGGTAAAGAACAAGTTGAGACTCACATATTATAAAATAAAGGAGAACATAATAACAATAAACGAAAGAAAAAAAATCTACAGAACTATTGGATCTGAAAATAAAGAACATAAAAAAGATATGAAAATTTGAATCTAAAACAGTCTTGCAAAAGTGCAGCATATATATAAATAGATTCATTATATCCTAAAAAAATCCATATATATGTTTATTCATATTCAAGAAAGAAGAAAAAAAAACTTGATATTGAGCATGCATGATTTGAGCATCAGTTTTAAAAAGCTCGATTATAATTGCTTCATGGAATAACCAATAAGTAATTAATAGTTTTATTCATCATCTGCTCATGATTATAGTCTTAAGCTAAAATAAAAATATGAATTGAAAGAAGAAAATATCAGGAAAGGAAAACTCATGATCATAGTCTCAAGCTAATATAAAAACAAAAAATAAAAATACGAATTTAAAGAAGAAAATACGAGAAAAGAAAAGGAGAGATGCTAATTAGTGTTTCAGTTTAGCAAACTCCCTGTATGTCTCTATTTATAGTCATAGATAGACACTCACAAGTTAATTAAACCTTTTTTTTAAGAATTAAACCTTTTTTTTTTTTGAAGTGACTCACAAGTTAAACCTGTCAATTGGAAACGTGTACCTTTTAAAAAGTCCTCACCCAACAATTCCGAAACAGCCATAACAATATCCTAAACATAGGAATATACGAACAAACAATAACTTAGAAATATATATGAATTTACCGTTTAATTAAAAAAATTTTTTAAGGGAAATGAAGTGGCTGTGATGAAACAAATTCCTTATCTTTGCATTTGTAACAAAATTCCTTCAAAAAAGATAATCCCTCCATCTGATTATAAACCAACATTTTATTTAGAGCCCGTTTGTTATAGTTTTTTTAAGAAAAAAAAACTTATTTTAAAAAATAATCACTTTTAAGAGTATTGTATCCGTTTGTTACAGATTTAAAAAAAAAAATCAGAATATAAAAATAATATAAAAAAAACTTCAAATGAGAAGCTGTTAGGAGCAGCTTAAAATAAAATAGATTTTTTTTAGAGGAGAGAGAAAATATAATTTAAAAGATTGAACTAATTTTGTAACAAAAAATCTTTTTTATATAGTTGTATTCAAACAAACTAGATTATTTGTTTAAAAAAAGTGATTTTTATTACAGTAAACAAACGCAAAATAGATTCTGATTTTTCATATAATCTCTAAAATATAATCTC
>Ga0228710_1010606_pt1 | contig 12227 bp, 5 predicted proteins | sample MedpolnodulmetaG_FD_177995 | JGI IMG/M metagenome (GOLD analysis project Ga0228710, IMG submission 177995) | Root nodule microbial communities from Medicago polymorpha collected in Santa Monica, California, United States - pink nodules | ecosystem: Host-associated > Plants > Roots > Nodule...
AAAAATATATAAAAAAAAAAAAAAAGAGCTGAGTTTTGGGTTTGAACAAACGTTAGTTAGCAACCGGGCCTAGCTTTTGATGATCAACATTACATTAAAGTAATTGCTCTACACGCCCCCTACATTGCCTATTTTCACAAGGAAAAAAACCTATAGAAAAATGGATTCCAGTAGATCCTCATGGTAAATTTTTTTTACCGAAAGATAAATTCTGGTGGTTGAGAGGGATTAAGAGCAACACAGGGATTGAGCAGTAGCCCTACATTAAAGACAAGTCACATGGTACCATGACTCACAACTCCACATAATGTCACATTATTGCCATCGGTTATGGATGATGACTAGCAATGCATGTATGCACTCACTATTTGTTCAAAAGTGTATATTATTTTTCTTTCATTATAAACAAAAGTGTATTCTTTAATCTTTAGTGTGTCATATTGTTATCCAATTCATCAACAATCACACCACATCTCCTTTGCACATTCATATTTTTTATTTTTTTTTATCTTCAATGATATTAAAATTTAGATTTCATTGCAGTTTTAACCCTCTAACTTTATCAAAGTTGCGATTTTGGCCTCCTAAGAAAAAAACTACAAAACAGCCCCGTAAGTTTTGCACTTGTGGCAGTTTTGGCCCCCAAGGTTGATGTTGACTCGGTCTACGCTGACGTGGCACCCTAAGTGAGGTGCCACGTGTTTTTTTTTTGTTTTTTTTTTTGCCTTGGGAGGCCAAAACTGCTACAGTTGCAAAACTTAGGGGGCTGTTTTGTAGTTTTTTCCTTAGCGAGCCAAAATCGCAACTTTGGAAAAGTTAGGAGGCTAAAACTGCAATTAAGCATAAAATTTAATGTTATTTTCATTATTCGTTCAAATTTTTTAATTTCTTTTTAATTTTCTCTTTAATTGAATACTAAAAATTCAAAAAACGAAACCTTTTACTTCTCTTTTTAGGCTATGTCACGCAATATAATTTGATTGGAATAGATTCTCTCATGTCACAGGAGGATCCATTGAAATCTCCACCATTCATTGAAAAAGAAAGAAAGAGAATTTACAAGAAAAAAGAAATAGTTTTAAAGATGAAGATCATAAAACATGAGAGAGAGTGTTTATAGAATTTATTCCCATAGTTTGATATCTAATAGCTCTTTTTTACTAGTCTATAGTACTTTCAAGTTGTGGTTAAGCTCATGCCTTGTAGTATTTGTTTTTTTGGGTCATATTTACCTTCTTTTTTTAATTGAATAAATTTATTAATGAAAAACATTATTTTACGTCATCTTATATGTATTAGTTATATTAATTGTTAATATTTTCAGACACATCAAATTAAATTTTCTAATTTATTGCAGTTAACTATCAGCTAAAAGAACATACAAATACAATGATGAATCATATAAATTCAATCATATGACTTCTGAGACATATGATATGCGGAGGTTGAAATGAGCAATAATCCACTTCATTGCACTTAGTACATGTTTAATATCACGGTGGTGCCGTGATTAGGTAGAAACTACAAAATGTATGACATTAGCAAAATCACGGTGGCTCGATGTGATTATGAGACAGAAGTGTATAGCTTGCCTCTAAAAAAACATAGATTGAGTCATAAGAAAGGCACCGCAAATTTAACTCCCTGCATGCGCAGGACGAGTGTGATCTTAGTTACTTTGCCCTAGTTTATATCACTCGAGTTGCCAAGTTGCTAATTTTTAAAAAAATGTTCATCACATACTTTTCATGTGGGGGTAGTGAGAGTGTGAGACATCAAGCATTGTCTATGCGAATCATTATAGTTGAAATACATTGCTCTCAAATTAATTTGCAAAGGATTTCATCAAACAAAAAAATAAAATTACAAAGGAAATTTGAAATTGAAAGAAAAAATAAATGAATGAAAAATGTCGGTGGTGTGTTGAGTCAATAATCCATTGATGTTAATTTGCCCATCTTCATTTTATTACTTTGCTTCGTTTGCTTGCTTTTGCTAGCCCTATCTGTTTGTCCTTTTTCTGGCTGTGGGATGGATATGGCCCCTGTTGGTTCTTAATTAATTTTAGTAATTGCATTATAGGCATTTCAAATTGTTCCACGTCTAAAATAAGCCTATTGAGAGTTTTTCATCGACCCAAAACACAACATTTGAGTCGTAACTCATGATAGATTTTATAAATTGAAAGTTAGGATCCGATTAATTTGAGGGACTTTTGAACAATACAAAGGGGTTTATAAAGCAACCATCATTAATTTTCTACATAAACTCCAAATATGGTTTAGGCTTTCGACAAGGCTGTACTTCGGTTGGCCCACAAAGTTATTAAGTTATTTCTCAATATATATGTATAATATCTTATAATGTTATTTTTCATAATAGGTAATTGTATAAATTAAAATTACCTTCTGCATCTCAAATTATAAGGTGTGATTTTACTATGTGTAGCTTGTGTGCTCATGAGCTTAGCTCAGTTGGTATGGACAATGCATAATATATGCAAGTTCTGGGGTTTGAACCCCGGCCACCAAAAAAAAAAAACCTGTGTGTAGCTTGAGACTGATTTTTTCCACTATTACTCATGTTATTTGGGTAAAGAATGATCAATTAGCTTTTAATAACAAATTATCAAATCCAAAGGATGAAGATCGTGGATGTAAGCAAAATTGAGAGCATAGTTGTATTCATGAGGTTGAAGGCCAAATGAAACATAGTGTAAAAAGTATATATTGATAAAAGGACTTATTTATAATCCTCTATGACACTAACTATAGTGGTTAACTAACCATAGTCACCTAACTATAATGGTTAACTAACTATAACCACCTAACCAACACTTACCTAATTTTAACTACCTTAACTAACTCCACATAACTTTCATCTATTTAAACATTGATCATCACTTAGAGTATTATATTCATCAGGTTTCTACTGATGTTCTCTATCTAGTAAATTCTCAAAAGGTATATCATCATCTTACATGCAAGAATTTACCATTTTAAAGCACTTTTCTGTTGACTATCATGTTCCTAAGGCCCCGTTAATATTCAAGTTATTAGTTGGATGAAACCACATTTGACTATCATGCTCCTAAGGCCCCGTTAATATTCAAGTTATTAGTTGGATGAAACCACATTTGTGATTGGATTAAGTGTAATACAGATGGTACTACTAGAGGCAGTTCTGGTTTATCTAGCAGCAGTGTTTTTTTAGGGATTTGAGTGGTGTTATTGTTGGTTGTTTTTCGGTCTATTTGAAAATTTCTACTTTCTTTTGATATTGAGCTTTATATTGTTATTTATGCAATTGATATTGATCACTCAAAAGGTTGGTTTCGTCTTTGGATCCGCTCGTTATCTACTTGTATGGAATAAGAAATTAAGTGCAAGTAATTAGGGGGTACAAGTAGATAATAAAGTTTCATTAAACCAAGCCCAACATAGATGACCCAATATGATGAAAATAAGATACAAGAGAAATAATAGTATTTGTACAATGAAATAATTTCGTCCTCGAAATTTTAAAGTAATCAATTTTGATATATCTTTTTTATACCATTTTCGTTAATTTTATCTATGGATTTTGGTCTAGTCCCCACCCATATTTTTTTTCTTCTTTATTTCTTTGTAAAACTTATAGATATTACAAATGATTTTTGTTTTGTTGGAGTGTCAGTATAGATTGGATGTCAATGAGATCTAATGATGTTTTTACACTTTCAAGTTTACTTAAAAAAACTATTTGGAATGGAAGTAAACTTAAATTAACCAAGAAGTTCCTATAAACTTACAAAATTGCATACAAATCGAAAGCTATTTCTTCATTATCATTTTTGATTTAATGTATTGTATATTTGTATGTTAAATGTTATTTAAAATAATAGTAAATATTTATGATCAAATAGTATAACCACGAAAGTCTAAATTATTTAAACTATGGTTCATGGGATCCTAAAGGTAATCACATTATTTTACCGTAAGTTGCTGAAATTACCTTTTACAAAATTATTACGTACTGGATAGTAGTAAAAGTTGAATACTTAATGTCAATTTATCTTATGACCCAAAAGAAGTCAATTCATCTTGCAAGGTGCTGCACGCACATATATCTTAAATATATAGGGGGATTTATTGGATTAGGATTCCAAGGGATTTTAAAAGACTTTTTAATTATGAAAAATATTTGTGGTATTCAATCAAGATTCTTTGTAACATAAAAAAAATCTTGTGGTATTCAATCAAGACTCTTTGTCATTTTAAAAAAGTCTTGTGGTATTCAATCAAGACTTTTCATCATTTAAAAAAGTCTCATCGTATTCAAAATCATTCAAATTTTGAAGGATTATTTAACAAATTGGACTTTGATGGATTTTGTGGGATTTTCTAGTGAAATTTTAGCATGAAAAAGTTTTTCATGAAAACATGAAATTTTTTGGGATTGTTTTTTCTTTTAAAAAATTTACTACCTATCTCTCTCTCCTCCCCCTCTCTCTTCTCCATCCATTCTCTCTCTCCTCTCTTCTCCCTCTCTCTCCCTCTCTATCTCCTCTCTCTACCTCTCATGAAAATAGAAATAAAAATATCATCCGTTTGTTTCACGGTATAAAAAATGTATCCCATAAATAACTTTTCAAGGATTAAATTTCATAAAAAAAAAGTGTTTAGGTAGCATAGTTTAGTTCATGGGAATCCTTTGTAATAAATTCTTAAAAATTATTGATATATTTCATTTGAAATGTATTTCTCAAACAAAAAAAATTGGACGAAATGTATTTTTCAAACAAAAAAAATTTGGACAATTGTATATGTAGGTGAAAATGTGCTAGTTAGTGGGGTGCACCGCTAGTAAGAGTCTATATTGAGAATAGTATGATGGAAAATGTGTTGAGTCCTTAAAATTCATAAAATCTTTTGAAATCTTTTGAATCTATAAAATCATTTCAAATCCTTTAAAATCTTATGATGTAAATCCATTGAAATCCAAATCGTAAATCCTGATAGTCATTAAAATCCTACAAAATCTTTTAAAATTCTCAGGACTTTTTTAAACAAAAATTGTCCTTTAAAATCCTAATTGAATACACCCCTTAATATTATAAAACATAGTAACATATTACTTTTGGTATACTCTCCCTTTTGCAGACCTCTTAATTATTTTATTTAGCTGTGATCAATAAAATACACTGTTCTGAGCCCTTTGGAGATGTGTCCCCCAATGTTCTTGATAAGAAGTGGGATGCCACTTTCCACAACACCATATTATTTTTATGTGCTCCCTAATGTTTAATTAATGTTTGGTATGCATATGTTTGAAAAATAATTGAAATTTTAGCTTCATTTTTTTTTAAATAAAATGTTTAAACGACCTTATTAGTCCTCAGCTCACATGTAACCATCGTTTTCATTTCCCTATTATCGGCGTCTAATTCGGTGATTGAAAATTCTCATTTCAAAATCTGTTTTTTACAAATAATATCTTTTTCACAAATTAAAAATAATGACCCACATGAGACCTCACGTGCTTCATTTATTTTCCTTTGCTGCCAGCACACTCATGTTGAAAGAGTACCAACAACGTAGAAAATTTGGGTCTAAATAATTTTTTTAAGAATGATATTAATTAAGGGTTATGAGCAACACTTTCGAACTCGTCTAAAAGAAGCTAATAATTAGTTTTATATACTTCAAATCTGACCGTTGTTGTACTGTCTTCTGCTTTGGGTATTATAGAAGCATGAATGTATACAAAGTGTTCATATCTAAATATTGGGTCTATATATTGGTGTTCTTATATATAATGTGTTGTTCGCCACTTCTACTTATCACATGGTTTGATCAATTTAGCAAAATGGAATATAGCTTAAAGAAAATACCAAAATCAATTTATTTTCTCTTGGAATAAAAATATGCAAAGCATTAGGTTCAAATTTCGTATATTATTTGTATTTCACGTGCCAACACACTTGACGTGTCGGGTTAGTTTATAACGATTTTGTTCTGATTTAACTAGATCTCCGGTGGATGGTGATATTGGTCCTCCATATTAGTAGTAAATTGGGATGGATATTAGTTTTTTTTTGTTTTGAATATTTTATGAAAACAATCCATATTAACTCGTATTGCGAGACCTAGACTCTATTTGGTAAAAAATAGCGGATAATTGATAAGTTGATTTGTAGCGAATGAACTTATATTAAATGACTTATAAACTAATTTATAGCTGATAACGGATAAGCTAGCTAGTTGATCAAATTTGTAGTCTTTGATAAAATTAACAGTTGAAGTAGCTTATAAATATGAAATGACATTAAAAAAAATGTAAATTTAACTAATATTAATTTTTTTCAATCAAGATTACATGGATAAAATTGAAATAAAAAGTGATAAGGTATAAAATTTAAGTTATAAACTACTTAAATTAACTTATCATACACACTGTTATGAACGCATAAAAATAAACTATAAGCAAGTGAGAATGTGAATGTTATCAAACATAATTTTTAGTTGAATAAACTTATAAGACATAACCTCAAATACGGGTCTTACCAAATAAACCTTTAATTACTAAGACACGTGTTAGATCGATGTCACACGACCTGCTTGCAGTGGATACTATGTTTTGCCAAATATTATTTAAAGATTGTTTAATTCATAATTAGTGGTCCATATATCTTAGCATAGAGAAAAATAGTTAGGACACTTAAAGACCAAAAAATGAATATTCGATCATGAGAACAAGGGTTGATCCTTCATCAACTGTTTTTTTTTTCCTCCAATGGAACTGTTATTCATGGGAGCAATTCTTATTTCTTTATTAATGTTTATGTTTATTAATAAGTTTGTTAAAGTCTCATTGTTAGGGATGAATTAATATAGTTTGAAGAAACTATTTATGTTAAGACGAATTTAAGGTCAATTGAATTTATTTATTTGAGTTGTTTTCTATCTCTGTTCGAAATGTTTTTTATTTTTTGATATTAGGGCTTTTTTATTTTTGGTCCAAGGATTTATTTTAAGATTAAAGATTCTTTTGATAATGCATTAGAATGTTTTAAAAAATTAACTAACAACTCGGAAACAAAATTCATTTATCACTTTTTATCATTTGCATTTTTTCCTCTTGTCCATTTGTACACTAGAAGTCTAGAACATCGATAGTTTAAGTGGCGATCTTTCTTCTTGTGGGCTGGTCAAGAAGCTCACAAATGTCTCATTATTCACAGAAGTAGAGGAGGGTTTTGAGAAAGAAAAAACAAATCAGGTAGAAGAGATAGAAGAGTTTAGAAGGAGAGAAGAGAACTAATTTGTGAGATTCTATTTCATCATGATGCAAATTTCTCTTCATTTTCCCCAAATTATACTTGAGGACGGTTTTAGGGTATATAAATTCATCAAATTTAATCTATGTTGTTATTATATTCTTAAATTTAAAAATATTAATCATAAACATTAATTTATCATTCTCTAAAAAATGTGTTTGAAAAATATGATTTTTTTTTCTATTTTTATTCATATTTTCACCACCAAAATCCCTTTTTCTCCTTCCATGCAAACTTTCAAAGAAAGTCTAAATGAAATTTTCAAAGTAGCTTATAATTTAATATTGTACGAGTATGTATCATGTATATATGATTAATTACATCAAAGAATTACTTAGATCATACTGTATCTTGAATGCATGAGGTTTACTTCACATTCTTATTGACCATAGGTGAACTTTATTACTTTGTTTTTATTATTAAAAAAAAAACTTTGTTACTTTTTTTTCTCATATATACAATCTATCTCCATAATATTAACAGAAAACCTATAGTCAAAATATTCCGCACCGACGCTAATGCCTTGGTTTCAGCTCGTTTACCTTCCTTAACCGGTAAACAACTACATATTTCCGGTAAACCTGTCGGTGCAAACCGTGCAATAACCGTCGGCACCGACACCACATATTCATCACGGTCGTTTTCATTTTTATACTATACCATGCTTTCAAAATTTTATAAAGTAGTAACAAGGATAAATTGATGAATAATATTGTCTAAAAAACTTGACCAATGATAAAAATATTAATATCAGGAGCGGTGCACTTTGTCCCTTTCTACATGCTCTCACTATCAGTATCAGTGTTTTCTTTTGGCCTTTGAAATTTAATACCAGCTTACGTGGCAGGTAGGTTAGGGGAGTAACTATCTGCGGTGAGGAGTAGAATGGTACAGTGTGGAACAACATATTTTTGCTTTATACATAATTACATATGTTAATGTTGGTCCTGCTATTGCATTTCCAGCTTCGTAGGTCTAGAAATGAAATATCATGCATGCACGTGACTTACAACTAACATTTGCAAAAGCATGCTACTAGAAGTATAGTAACGACTCGTTTAAGGACATAGAAGACGTACTTAGATCTTAATAGCTTGAATATGTTTTTGATTTAGGAGTTGGATTCAAAATGTAGGACACATTAATGGCAATATTTGCAAAAATAACAATTTTTAGTGTCAATGTGCCAAAGGTCGACTAACACTCGTTGCCATTGGTGTTGGCCCATCGACTTCGCTTGTTCTTCCTAGTTGAGACTCTTACTTGTTGGTCCAGTCTACTTGAAATTGACTATCTTCCTTTTGAATCCTATTGGTTCTTAATGTTGCGACCACCATCACTTTTCTTGTTCATCAATGACACTTCTTGGATTTATCTTTAAACTATATCCATGAGGTGATTATTAATTGTGTGGATGTATACCCTAAAATTGTGTCATTACATAAGCAAATTGTGTTGTTAGGTAGGTTATAGGAAGCATCTAAGTTTCTTGTACTCTTTTTACCTTGGTGCAATTTATGATGAATGGCGCTCGTATATTTTATCACTCGTGTAATTTAATCTTGATTCTACTTCATCATTTTCTAGCTAAATATTAGAGTATACTCCCTCTAGTCACATTTATAAGCAAATATATATATTTTTCTTCAGATTCATTGAATAATTGATGTATTTAAACTATAATATAGTCTCAATACATCAGTTATTTAGTAAATCTATAAAGAAAACAATTGCTTATAAACGTGATTAGAATGAGTATTCATTCATCATATCCTTCTTGAGGACAATGCTAGTGTAAATATTCTTTATGAATACGAGCTAGTAGTTTGAAGCCTCTTGTTATAATCTATAAACCGTTGATGTGTCAACCTTCACTCTCGTTAGATTATGCTCTATGAGAGCATACGCATCCAAGATATCTAACGTGGTGGTTAAAATGGACTCTACCTAATATTTTATATTATTTCACACTTTCCTATTAATTTAACAACTCAATCACATTTTCTAAATATTCATATTATGTATCAAAAACTCTAATGGGTCCCATTAAACTTCACAATATAGCCAAATATATATTTTTTCTATATATTTTAGTACAACATGGAAGAAAAAACATTAGCTTTGTAGAGCAACGAGACTGATTTTGGAAATGCACATTAATGTTAAATATCGGTTTTCAACTAACAACATTTTATTCATAGCACATAAAACACCATCGATATTTATGCCCTAACTAGTAAGAAGAGAGAAAGGAAGACAACTAACAACATTTTATTCATAGCACATAAAACACCATTGACGTCTATGCCCTAACTAGTAAGAAGAGAGAAAAGAAGATTGTCATAAAAGTTGTCATAAATGGTTGTACAAATATCACTACTTTTTTTTAAAAAAAATTAATACATTTTACTTTGCATTTTTTATAGTGGTAAATAAATAAAGGATTTTGCTAACCAGTGCGCTAAGAACAATGATTAATGAATCTATTAGTAGAAATTTATTTATGGAGAATGATAATGAGTACTCTTGAGACATTGGTTAAAGTACTAAAATAAGTAACTTTGTAATAAAAAGTTGTGTAATTATTGCTAATACAAAAGTAAAAACTTGCATTTTCAAGGCATAATAGTCCATAATTTTTATTTGATAAAATTTCGTTGTCTTTTATATTGGTTTTTTAGTGTGTCATATGTAAGACCTAACTTAACTGACAATATTAATATTGTGAGTTTCTTGTGGTGTTTGACATTTCATTGCATATAAAAAATGTTTGCTGCTCATTAGGAGACATAGTGAGTAATATTTATATTTCTTTTTTTTACCATCTTTTAATATTTTGTGGAAGTTTCCCTATTTAGGATTGTCCCTTTGAAAGACTTTTATTTCATTTTCTTTAAAATTGTAAAAGAAAATTGAATTGAACTGTTTTTTTTTTCTTTTTTTAAAGATGAATTGAACTGCTAAACCTTATCAAATTGCACAAAGAAATCGAAATGTGACTAATAGCTAGCAAACTGACTTGAACCAACTCGTTTCAATTGAATGATTCAATTTGATATTTGATTATTTTTTTATGAAATGGTCCTAATATTCAGTTGTGTTCGATTTTGTTTTTAAAATCATTAATATTAATTAACCTGGTTCGAATTTTGTACAAGGGAATAGTCAAAACTATTTTCACGTACACGTAAACACCTTAGAATGATGTCTTACTCTGATAACCACTGCATAAAAAAAAAGTTTTTTCGATATTACCTTTGAAAAATAATGGATAATTTACCCACCAACCAATAAAAATGTGCAATTTATTGGTGGGGTCAAGATAGTTCATGAATATCACTTAAAAAGGTGAATGCTCATTGGTTGAGGTAAATTACCCACCATTTTTCATGGGTACTCTAGTTGTAACAAAAAAAAAACCCAAAAAAGATTATATGGAAAGGAAAAACATGCTTAACATATTCAACCGAAAAAGAAAAAGGGAGTCTGCCGCCCAAAAACGACAAGGGAACATCCCTCATGGTGGTGAAACTTACTTCGCCAACGCAAAAATCATCCTTCAGATATTAAACTTAATACAAACATCTAATGAAAACAGAAAGGAAAGAATAACAACCGGACAGAGAAGAAAATTAAAGGATAACAAATTTAATTCATACAATTTTTAGTTGTAGAATCCTTATATTAATAATCAAACACTTAAGATTATGTGATTAATGAGCTCTATCAAATATGAATTGTTCAAAAGAACACGAATTCTATAATTAAATGAAAGAATTAATAATCAAATTTTATTATCTCTTAACCGAATTTCAAATTAACAAGGTTTGTTAACAACCAACAAAATCCTTATATTAGTTAAAACAACCAACAACTAAATTTGTCTAATGAATAATAAAGACAATGATAAATCAATTTTGTTTAAGCATAATTGTTGTCCTAAATTAGGGTTGATTTGTGGGGTAGACAATGTACTCATCATGACCCACAAAAGCCCTTGAGATCACATTTTGTCGGGGACCTTGCTTAGGTACGGCATTAGTTCCATTATGCCCCACCATCACATGATGCATCCAAATATTTCAAATACTATAACATTATTCACATAAACAAATGAAAGTAAAATATCTTAGCACTCACTCACTTTCCTTTCCTTATAATAAAATAAAAAAAATGCAACATTATTTTAAATTTGGCTTTGGTAGCAGTTAGCACTCACTACTCTCTTTGACGCAAAAGTCAGCAATAACACGTGGCTGAATCTGATGCGACACAGTGTAACAAAGTGACGAATAAGAACTATAAGAAAAAAGAACTAAGAAGCAATGGATAAAAATGTGAAGAAGATGTAAAGGTCACGTGAGCACGAGCCCACATCTCGTGCTTCTGCTGAAAAAACAAGCTGGAAATGAATGGGGTGATTCACTGGGTAGGGTCCACAGTAAGTGAAAATAGTCCATATTCGCCACGTTGATCAACGTGTGGACCGACTCTAAGAACATGCAATGTTGGACCCACTGGAACATGGGAACTTAAGAAACTAAGATCAATCAAATAAATATTCAAAGTAAAATAAAACAAAGGTTAAGGTTAGTTGTTTGTTACTTGCTTGCACGAATTTGTTCTGTTCTGGCTTCAACTTCCGTTCATCTTGCATCAATGACAGATACTTCATACACGGATACAATCATACAATTACAATGACACCATCCACCATGTTGCGATATATAATAATCTCATCGATAAGTATATCATGTGCCTTAATCTTTAAATTTATCCTCTAAGAAAAATTGTGATGCGTTGAACAAGGTATGTAGGATCCTTTTGCTCTAGTATACAAGAGCTAGGCAACAAGTGCTTTAGCTGAAAAATAATATTTTATAAGTGGACTAATTAATTCAAGTAATAT
>Ga0228710_1010607_pt1 | contig 12226 bp, 12 predicted proteins | sample MedpolnodulmetaG_FD_177995 | JGI IMG/M metagenome (GOLD analysis project Ga0228710, IMG submission 177995) | Root nodule microbial communities from Medicago polymorpha collected in Santa Monica, California, United States - pink nodules | ecosystem: Host-associated > Plants > Roots > Nodule...
GTAATGGAATGGATTTGAAATTAGTTCTTCATAGGACAACTATCAAATCAGGCAAAAGATCAAGGGTGAAGAATCAAAGCTTCAAAGCAAGACAAGTTGATGTAACGGCTAATTCTCAACGTCTCTCTAATCCTCGATAAATAGGGATGAAGACTTAGAGAATACTATCTAGACATTCAAGCAAAAGGCCAATACTCTGTGCAAAACGTCGTAAACAAAACATCAACAACTTAGAGAATTCTTTCAATTGTTCATATCTTAGAATTCTTAAGTGTCTAGAAAAACAGAGTCTGTTCTGTTTCGTATTGTATTGTGAATACCTCTGATTGTATATCAAGTATTCAAAACCTTATTCAATTCTCTGTAATTGTTAAGTTAAGTCTCTTTCAGTAGTGATTGAGCAAAGGAAGTCTCTTGGAGTTGTCCTTCGGCATAGAAGTCTCTTTCAGGTGTGATTGAGCATAGAAGTCTCTTGGAGTTATCCTTGAGCAAAGATAAGTCTCTTTCATGTGTGATTGAGCAACTTGTAATTTGAGATTACATTTTAGTGGAACTCTCCTTGGAAGTGCAAGGGGTACAGGACTACTTCCGGTTTGTGGAAGGAACCTGTATAATTGCTTGTGTCTCTCTTCCTTTGTTCTTTACATTTATCCGCTGCACAAAGACTCTGATCTCACTCAGACTCTGAACTACTTCAGACTCTGAACCTGAGAACAGTTCTTCAGAACGTAACAGAAGAAGTTTTCATAAACACAATTCAACTCCCCCTTCTTGTGGTTTTTCTCACCTGCACTCAATGGTGTCATTTTTGACGAAGTGTTTGTGAAACAACCTCCTGGATTTGAGGATTTAAAACATCCTTACTATGTTTATAAGTTAAAGAAATCTCTGTATGGTCTGAAACAAGCTCCTAGAGCCTGGTATGACAGACTGAGTAATTTCTTGCTTAAAAATGATTTTAAAAGAGGACAAGTTGACACAACACTTTTTAAGAAGACTCTTGAGAAAGACATACTCATTGTGCAAGTTTATGTTGATGATATTATTTTTCGTTCAACTAATGCATCTCTTTGCAAGGAATTTTCTATGTTGATGCAGGAAGAATTTGAAACGAGCATGATGGGAGAATTGAAATTCTTTTTGGGAATTCAAATCAACCAATGCAAAGATGGCGTGTATGTTCATCAATCCAAATATACCAAATCCTTGTCTTGTTGCAGAGACACGAACGAAGTAGTGGAGGAAGTGGTTGTACAGTTCGTACAATTGTCCTTTGTCAATGCTCTTGATAGAACAAGCATCCAATGCCTTCAAATTTCATCTCAAGGGTCGTTGCTATACTCTTTCAGTCTTTTGCAATGCCTAGACGTGATCAAATCATATTCCCAGCTCTTTAAGATTTTTCATCTCCTGATGAACTTCAGCTTCTGGTGATATTGCTTCTGATGAGGCGCTTCTGATGAACTTGCTTCTGATGACGTCATCACTTCAAGAGCACTTTGTACTTCAGGAGCACTTTTCTTCAGACGCTTAAAGCTTCCTTTTTGTTGATTCTTTTGCTCTCTTTTGTTCTTCCAAAATCTTATAAAGATATAAAATTTTGTCTATTGTCCTGTACACTTGAACAAATATTAGCATATCCAATTGACAATTTTTAATACCTTGTTATCATCAAAACTCTAAGGGTGACTTATGTTAAACATTTTTCGTTATAACAATCTCCCCCACTCTAAGGGTAATATTTGTTAAACGTATTTTGTTCCAACAATCTCCCCTTTTTTGATGATGACAAACATTAGTATTTAAAAAATGTTCAATTGTTGTTTATCTAATTAACACGTTGACTATATGGGTTTGAGGTTTGTAAGCTCCCCCTGAGTCCAATAGTATTTTAAGGTGAGGTTTGTAAGCTCCCCCTGAGTTCTATTCATGTTAATTAAATTTATCATTAAGGCGCAATAATCACTAAGAATAATCTCACATAGAAAGATTAAGAGATAAGAGGATGGTCCTATTAATTTAAGTTGTTTAGAAATAAATTAATGGGGCTCAACGCTTATAAATACTATACTCTACTCCCCCTTTTGTCATCAACAAAAAGTATAAAAATAAAGACAAAAAGAAAGAGATGATAAAAATAAAGTGAGATATACTTAAAAAAAAATAAAAAAATAATGTAAACACATATAGTTCAGAAGCAAACAGTTAGTCAGAAGCAATAGTATTGATCAGAAGCATTAAGTTCAGAAGCAATAATTTCATAAGCAAAAAGACAACAGATATAAAGGAAAACAAGCTAAGGTGTGCAACTAAGGTTGGACTTGTTTCTGAGACATCTCCATCAATTGTTTCATCATCTTGTTGGTCTCTTCAGCTTGTTGCTTCATTTCTCTCTTGAAATTTTCATTGTTTTGGATCAAATTCTCTTCTCTGACTCTAGCTTCTTCTAGCTTGGATTCTGTAGATGACTTGTACTCTATCAGAAGTAGCTTTTGCTCAAGAAGTTCCTTTCTGAGCTGCCTGTTTTCATTTTCTAATTCAACATTTCTCTGCAGCACAGCTAGTCCAGTTGATGCTTGATTGACATTTATCCTTGTCAACCAGTTCACATTCAGCTCTCTTGGATGAATTCCTGCTGGAATGAAATCAGTTTCATTCCTTTGTCTCAAGCATAGAGGATGCTTCACCCAAGTTTTTTGGACTCTAACTTCTTGAAGATTGCTGGTAACTCCCTTCAGCCAATCTTTGAGCTTTTGCTGAGCAATATCTTGATCATCCATACATGTTCTTTGAAGTGCATTCAAGACATTCTCTACTCTCTCCTTCAGTCTCTTCCAGGACTGCTCATAGCTGTTCTTGTGGATAAGATCATTTCTAGTTTGAATCAGCCTATTGAGTTCCTGAAACATGTTATCACAAACATCTGCAAGAAGAGATGAATCCAGATACATGGTTGGTGGAGAGGGGATTTTTGTTGGTTTAGGAGGAGTAATGGGTTGAATGGCTAGGTTTGATGGTGAAGGTTGGTTATTTGCAGGGATGGTTGGGATATTGGTAGGTAAGGTTGTTGGAATACTGGTCTCTAAAATGTCATCAGAAGCAGAAGTGGAGAAAGAGTTGTTCTTCTCAACCTCCATGTTAGTTGCTTCTGGTTCACTGACTTCTTCAGTACATGACATAGACTCAATATGGTCAGTGATGATTTTGGAAATGGTTGAGGCTGTTTGTGGTTTCGGTGTTTGTTTTTGGGGGCTTTCTAAAGCAACTTCATCAGAAGCTACCTCAGAGGCTTTCTGTAGTACAGACTCAACTTCACGTAGTTCACCTGAGTAGTGACTGACTAGGTTCTCTAGAACATATTGTTCAGGGATGTTTGTAGGTGATTCTTATTGTGGTTCAATTTCAGTTTGAGTTTGAGTTTGAGTTTGGGCAAAGTTGAGTGGTTTAACAAGTGTTGGTTGGTCTGATTGTGATGATGTGGCAGTATTTGCAGAAACTGACCCAGTTGGTTCATCAGAACCCTCTGCATGAGCAGGTGCAACATTTAGGGGTTCAACCACAAGTGGTTGAAGTGGATGGTCAGCTGGTAGTTTATTGCAAATGTCCACTTTCATTTGAGACAATGCACCTATTCTATCAAGGACAGAAGGGTATAATGGCTCAAATGGTTCATCACTGGCCTTTTGTTTTTGTTTGGTGGATGTTGAAAGGTTTTTGTATAGAATGTTTAGAGTGACATCATCTAGATCAGATGAGTTTGAGGTATTGGTGGAGGATGAGTTTGATGTACCAGATTCAATCTCTATTACATTTGCAGAGTTTGAGAGATCAGGGTTACCTCTAGCAGCTTCTGAAGCAGCAGCTTCTGAAGCAGCAGCTTCTGATCCAGCAGCTTTCTCCTCATAAACCTTCAGTAGCTCACCAGACACCACTAGTTGTTGCAAGTTTTCAGTTATCTCAATCCTAGCTTGAGCAGCTTTAACAGATTCTTCTTGCAACAACAACGCAGCTGAGGGCACTGTGATTTGAGCTGCAATCTCTAGTGCTTTCTTCACAGCTGCTTCTTCAGCTCTTTTCTTCAAAACTTCCCTTGTAACCAGTGAAGTTGCAGCTTCTTCATCTTCCTCCTCAGCCAGGGTTGCTTGCCTTAGTTTCCTGATAGCCATCTTTCTCTTCTTCTTTGGAATAGATGACTGAGGGGCATCATCTGGTTTCTTGCTTCTGGTTCTCTTGTCCAGAACCTCAGAGGCATCTAGTTCCTGTGCTTCTTGATGAATAGAGAGCACTTCAGGAGCAGTTAGCTGTTCTTGTGAAGCAGCCTTAGACTTCTTGGCCTTCTTTGGTTCAGGAGCTTCTACCAGGTATTCATCCTTTGTGAGTGCTTTCCTCTTGGTCTTCCTGCCCTTTGCTATTGGTAGAGCACCACCATACATGGTCTCAGGCACATCTTCAAGCCTGATCACCTTTCCAGTTGTTGCAAAATGATCCTTGATATAGTTCATCTGAACATCAATAGGATCCTGTTTGCATATAGGGGGAAAGTCATCCATCAAATTTGATAAAGCATCAGACTCCTTCAAGTCTGTGCTGAGCTTAGTGTAGACTTTGTAACACCCCGTTTTCCCAACAATGTAAATAATACATATAAATCAGAGTATTCAACGTAAAACGGAATGCCACACTACATTGAAGTATAAATAGAGTAAAGTTACTATTTATTAAAACAACTTTGTCAAAATTCAATTACATCGCAGTGGAAAATTTAATTCTTTATTCAACAATTTTGGCACTACAGCCTCAACATAAACAACTTAAGTGAAAATCTTAATTCAAATAGTTCGACAACATGATTCATAAATAATACGTAACACTGGAAGACAAAACAAAACATCCCCATCTCGTTACGTATCAGAGCAACCCTAAGACGATCAGCAGCTAATCCTGGTTATCTGCAAGTTACCCACGTAGGCAACATTCAAACAGAAGGGGTGAGATTTCACATTCAATAATAATAAGCATATAATTCATCAATGGAATTTAACAACATAAACAACTTTAACTAAGCAATAATAATACTTCACATATTGTTCAATTATTTCTACTTGGCATTAAATCAACGACAACAGCTCAACAACTCGACGACGACGACAGTGCAATGACACGACCACAACCTGACTATGCAGTATGCATGTGGTACCAATCAATGTGTTAGAGCATAGGCTCTCAATTCAACGTCTAGAGCATCAGCTCTTAAATCAACGTGTAGAGCATCGGCTCTTAAATCAACGAGTAGAGCATAGGCTCCCAAATCAACGTGGTATGAATGATTAAACATTCAACAGGGCATGATCCCCCAACTTTATATGAGTATGCATGGACTCAACAACTTATACAACATCAACGTACATTTTCAACGACATTGACGATATCAACGACAACGACAACAACAACTCCATGTAACACCCCGTTTTCCCAAATTTGTAAATAATACATATAAATCAGAGTATTCAATGTAAAACGGAATGCCACACTACATTGAAGAACAAATAGAGTAAAGATACTATTTATTCAACAACCTGGCACTACGACCTCAACATAAACAACTTAATGAAAATCCTGATTCAAAAGGTTCGACAACATAGTTCATAAATAATACGCAACAGTGGAAAAATAAAGCAAATATCCCCATCCCGTTACGTATCAGAGCAACCCTAAGAGGACGCACGAGCAGCTAATCCTGGTTATCTGCACGTTACCCACGTAGAGGCAACATTCAAACAGAAGGGGTGATATTTCACATTCAATAATAATAAGTATATAATTCATCAATGGAATTTAGCAACATAAACAACTGTATCTAAGCAATAATAATACTTCACATATTGTTCAATTATTTATACTTGGCATTAAATCAGCGACAATAACTTAACAACTCGACAACGACGACGACTACGCGACAATGCAATGACACAACACCAACTTGACTATGCAGTATGCATGTGGTACCAATCAACGTGTTAGAGAATAGAATCTCAATTCAACGTGTAGAGCATCGGCTCATTAAATCAACGTGTAGAGCATAGGCTCTCAAATCAACATGTAGAGCATAGGCTCTCAAATCAACGTGGTATGAATGATTAAACATTCAACAGGGCATGAGCCCCCAACTTTATATGAGTATGCATGGACTCAGCAACTTATTCAACAACAACGTACAACATCAACGACTTGACGACATCTACGACAACGACTACAACAACACAACAACGACTCCACCATATAATTCCAAAATATTCATCATCTATGAGCAACATCATATTAATTAACATAAGCATTCCTATAATAAATCATCAATGTGTACATTCATATAACAATTCATAACTCAAATTACTCATGTTAAACAAAGCCTTTTGAAACTGACTGTATTACCTAAGACTTTCAAGTACACACCGAAGGCTAATCCAAAACAGAAACACATGGAAACGACGCACGTACATGAAAAAGGTGCACTGCTACTGAACAAATCGCCTCGTGGGCGGACTTACTCGTAGTGGCGAGCTAGCTTACTCGTCGTGGCGATCAAGTGGCGAGCAAACACTGCTCTCTGTCACGCTATAGTTCACCGTGGCGAGCAGATGGCGAGCAAACACTGCTCTCTGTCACATTGTAGCTCGCGAGTTATGACAGACTTATGTCGGGAAGAACGATTTTTCACCCCAAAAACCCAATTTTCATCCAACCCAATCCCAAATTTGATAGGAAACTCATCATGTGATGATTCTATAACCTGAACATCAATTATACACAAATTCTATGGACTTTCTACACCATTAACAACCAAATTTCTACCCCATGACCTAATTCCCAAATTCACAAACAACAACAACATAGAGAATGTTAGTCCCACCCTTACCTTAGATTAAGTGATTGCAAGATTCTACAAGCCCTCCCTTCTCTTGATTCTCCTCTTCTCTCCCAAAGACTTTTTAAAAACCTAATTTTGTGTCTGGCTCTTGTTTTTCTTTTTATCTCAACAGATTTTCTAATTAACACCACTTATTTCTAATTAATTCTAATTCAGCCCCTCTCAAGTCTAATTATTTTAATTCTAATTAATTTTAATTTCTAAGATACAGGAAAACTGATGTTAATCGGAATGAAATGGGCCGACTTCGTCAATCTATCCACAATCACCCAAATAGCGTCATGTCCTCTTGGAGTATTGGGTAAACTTGTCACAAAATCTATGGATATACTATCCCATTTCCACTCTGGCACATCTAACGGTGTCAACAACCCAACAGGTTTCTGATGCTCGACTTTTGACTTCTGACAAATCAAACATGAATATACAAATTGTGCCACATCACGTTTCAACCTAGACCACCAAAACAACTTCTTCAAATCATGATACATCTCTGTAGCTCCCGGATGAATACTCAAGCTACTTCTGTGACTTTATTCAAGAATCATCTTCTTCATCTCATCATTGTCAAGAATACAAATTTTGCCTCGAAATCGCAACACTCCCTGATCATCAACTTTAAAGTCACTATCCTCAGTCTGATTATTTACAACCATTAAGTCCACAAACTTTACATCCATTTTTCTGTGCTTCTTTAATACTGTTCAAAAATTCACTGTTAATCTTCAACATTCCCAACTTCACACTCTGAGGTGACAATTCACAAACTAAACTCAGGTCTCTAAATTGTTCAAGTAGCTCCAACTCTTTAACCATCATAGCTGACATACGTAGAGTTTTCCTACTTAAAGCATCTGCAACAACATTAGCTTTACCTGGATGGTAATTCAAACCAAAATCATAATCCTTCAACAATTCAAGCCACCTTCCCTGCCTCATATTCAATTCCTTCTGATCAAACAAATTATTCAGACTTTTATGATCACTGAACACTTTGAATCTAGAACCATACAAATAATGTCTCCAAATCTTAAGCGCTAAGACCACTGCAGCCAACTCTAGATCATGAGTAGGATAATTTCGTTCATGAATCCTCAACTGCCTCGATGCATAAGCTACTACCTTATTATCCTGCATAAGTACACCACCTAAACCCAACTTAGACGCATCACAATACACGACAAAAGGTTCATCTGACTTTGGTAAAATCAAAATCGGAGCTGTCGTCAACCGCTGCTTCAATTCATTAAAGTTGTTCTCACACTGAACATCCCACACAAAAGTTCTACCTTTACAGGTCAACTGAGTTAACGGAAGTGCTAACTTTGAAAATCCTTCTATAAACCTGCGGTAATAACCTACTAAACCCAAAAAGCTTCTAACTTCGGTAACTGACTTAGGAGTCTCCCATTGTGATATTGGATCAACTTTAGACGGATCTACAGCAATACCACTACCAGAAATAATATGGCCAAGAAATCTCACCTCATTCAACCAGAATTTGCACTTCAACAACTTGGCATACAACTTTTTCTCTTTCAGCACTTGCAAAACAATGTTCAAATGCTCGGCATGCTCCTCCTCGGACTTAAAGTATATCAAATATCATCAATGAACACAACAACAAAGCGATCTAGATAAGCATGAAAAATACGATTCATGTATTCCATAAATACACCCGGCGCATTAGTAACACCGAAAGGCATCACTGGATATTCATAATGTCCGTAATGTGTCCTAAAGGCCGTCTTTTGCATATCTTCATCTTTCACTTTAATCTGGTGATAACTCGATCTCAAATCAATCTTGCTAAACACACGTGCACCCACCAACTGATCCATTAAATCATCAATTCTCGGAAGTGGATACCTATTCTTTATCGTCACTTTATTCAACTGTCGATAATCAATACACAACCTCATGCTACCATCTTTCTTCTTAACTAACAACATTGGCGCTCCCCAAGGTGAAACACTCGGTCTTACAAACTTCTTATCAAGAAAATCCTCCAACTGCTTCTTCAACTCAGCCAATTCATAAGCCGACATACGATAAGGCGCCATCGACACAGGCTTCGTACCCGGAACAAGATCAATTGAAAATTCAAACTCTCTCTCTGGCGGCAGATCAGGAATCTCATCAGGAAATACTTCTGGAAATTCGCAAACAACTTGCAACTTATCAATTACCGCTTGATTCTAACCAGACAAAGACACCATTAAAGAAAACATCGGAATTCCATCACGCGCTAACTGCTTCGGCTGCTTAGTAGTCAAGAACTCAGCTTCACTCTCTTCTCCAGCAGAAGAAAAATACACTGACATACTAAAACAATTAATATGAACATGGTTATACTCCAACCAGTTCATACCAAGTATTACATCCATTCCACTCAAAGGTAAACAGACTAAATCAACTTCAAAGTCTCGACCAAACATTGACAACGGACACTTCAAACATACTAGAGAAGTAGTCACTGAACCCTTAGCTGGAGTTTCGACAACCATTTCTCCATTCATACTCGACATATCAAGACCCAACTTGTAAGCACAATCAACAACAATAAAACAATGCGTAGCACCAGTATCAATAATAGCAATTAAATGAGTACTATTAAAGAAACATGTACCTCTGATCAGCCGATCCTCATTCTCTGTTTGCGTACCAGTCAAAGGAAACACCTTTCCACTAGTCTGAGCCTTTTTAGCCTTCTTGCACTGCGAACTAATGTGACCTTCTTCATCACAGTTGAAGCAAACCATATTACCACGCTTGCAATCTGTAATTGTATGCCCTTTCTTACCACAACGGAAACACCGTTTCTCATCCTCAGGACAAGCATTACTCTTGTGGCCCTTCCCATTACACTTGTAACAAACAATCTCAGCAGGAGTATCTTTCCTCCTTGGCCTCATCTCATCAATCAACCTTTGCTTACCCTTATTAGCAGGAGCACTGTAAGGCTTAGGACGACTCTGCTAACTCTTACCTCTTCGCTCACCTTGTAATGAGCTTTGGTATCCTCCTCAAAAATCCTACAACTGCTCACCAATTCAGAAAATTGACGGATCTTCTGATAACCAATGGCCCGCTTGATCTCAGCACGCAAGCCATTCTCAAACTTGATACACTTAGAGAATTCAGCAGTCTCAGCAGTGTAATGTGGATAAAACTTAGCCAATTCCACAAACTTAGCAGCATACTCGGTCACCGACATATCACCCTGCTTCAACTCAAGAAATTCAATCTCTTTCTTCCCGCGAACATCCTCCGGAAAGTACCTGTTCAAGAACTCCCTCTTAAACACAGCCCAAGTAACAACTCCACCACGATTCTCTAGGATTGGTAGAACACTCACCCACCAATCGTCAGCTTCTTCAGCCAACATGTGCGTACCAAAACGCACCTTCTAAACCTCACTGCATTGCATGACCCAAAAAATTCTTTCAACCTCTTTGAGCCACGTTTGAGCTCCATCAGGATCGTACCTTCCCTTGAAAGTAGGTGGATGATTCCTCAGAAAAGTCTCCAACATCGTAACTCCATCATTAGAACCAACACCAACATTAGGCTGTTGCACCACAGCCTGAGCTAAAGCTTGCAACGCAGCAGCAATCGCAACATCATTCCTTCCAGCCATCTTAGTTTTCTACACAACAAACAACAATCAGGACAACACAACGACATTATTAAACTGTCACACGACACTACGCGACTCGACTACTTGGCCGGACGGACTGACCTGCTCTGATACCAATTGTAACACCCCGTTTTCCCAAATTTGTAAATAATACATATAAATCAGAGTATTCAACGTAAAACGGAATGCCACACTACATTGAAGTACAAATAGAGTAAAGATACTATTTATTAAAACAACTTTGTCAAAATTCAGTTACATCGCAGCGGAAAAGTTAATTCATTATTCAACAACTTGGCACTACGGCCTCAACATAAACAACTTAATGAAAATCCTGATTCAAAAGGTTCGACAACATAGTTCATAAATAATACGCAACAGTGGAAAAATAAAGCAAATATCCCCATCCTGTTACGTATCAAAGCGACCCTAAGACGAAGAACGAGGGAGACAACTCACATCAACAGCTAATCCTGGTTATCTGCACGTTACCCATGTAGAGGCAACATTCAAACAGAAGGGGTGAGATTTCACATTCAATAATAATAAGTATATAATTCATCAATGGAATTTAACAACATAAACAACTCTAACTAAGCAATAATAATACTTCACATATTGTTCAATTATTTCTACTTGGCATTAAATCAACGACAATAACTCAACAACTCGACAATGGCGATGACTACGCGATAATGCAATGACACAACACCAACTTGACTATGCAATATGTATGTGGTACCAATCAATGTGTTAGAGCATAGGCTCGCAATTCAACGTGTAGAGCATCGGCTCATTAAATCAACGTGTAGAGCATAGGCTCTCAAATCAACGTGTAGAGCATAGGCTCTCAAATCAACGTGGTATGAATGACATCAACGACAACAACAACAACAACAACACAACAACGACTCCACCATATAATTCCAAAATATTCATCATCTATGAGAAACATCATATAACATCATATTTATTAACATAAGCATTCCTATAATAAATCATCAATGTGTACATTCATATAACAATTCATAACTCAAATTACTCATGTTAAACAAAGCCTTTTGAAACTGACAGTATTACCTAAGACTTTCAAGTACACACTGAAGGCTAATCCAAAACAGAAACACATGGAAATGACGCACGTACATGAAAAAGGTGCACTGCTACTGAACAACTCGCCTCGCGGGCGGAATTACTCGCAGTCGCGAGCTAGCTTACTCGCCGTGGCGATCAAGTGGCGAGCAAACACTGCTCTCTATCACGCTATAGTTTGCCGTGGCGAGTAGATGGCGAGCAAACACTGCTCTCTGTCACGTTGTAGCTCGCTTTGGCGAGTTATGACAGACTTCTGTCGAGAAGAACGATTTTTCACCCCAAAAACCCAATTTTCATCCAACCCAATTCCAAATTTGATAGGAAACTCAACCTGTGATGATTCTATAACCTGAACATCAATAATACACAAATTGTATGGACTTTCTACACCATTAACAACCAAATTTCTACCCCATGACCTAATTCCCAAATTCACAAACAACAACAACAACTACATGTTAAATTCAGTTTCAGAATTACATAACCTAAGATTAGAGAATGTTAGTCCCACCCTTACCTTAGATTAAGTGATTGCAAGATTCTACAAGCCCTCCCTTCTCTTGATT
>Ga0228710_1010609_pt1 | contig 12224 bp, 8 predicted proteins | sample MedpolnodulmetaG_FD_177995 | JGI IMG/M metagenome (GOLD analysis project Ga0228710, IMG submission 177995) | Root nodule microbial communities from Medicago polymorpha collected in Santa Monica, California, United States - pink nodules | ecosystem: Host-associated > Plants > Roots > Nodule...
CAAATTTTATTGCGTTGACGTTTTTGGTAAATAAGATTTAGTTATTATAATTATAGGTGATAGAAAATAATTTTTTCCTACAAAAAATAACTCATTTAACTATTAGTTTAAGGATTTGGTGTACCAATACACTCAAATTGTTGAGTGTATCATAGAATTTGTCAAAAATCTTGTAACTGCAAACAATTGGATCAAATAATATCATTTGTCTTCATTTGATTGAGTCTGAATTCTGAATATGCAGCATTTCTAGAATTGAGTCCTTGCATATATACTCTAGTGTAGCAACTTTCTTGCTATTATACTTGTGGTCCCATGTCTTCCCATTAAAAGCCTGCATAAATTTTCATCCTTAAAATTTAATCATACATGTTACATACTTCTCCATACTAGAAAATCACAGTGTCACATTTAGAGAATCTTTATCATGAAACATGAAAATTGAAATATAATGATACAGCTATGAAAATTGTGTTGAAAGAATTGGTAATATGACTTTCTCCCAATGTTAGAATCATAGCCGGCATAAAGGACCTTTTGGACCTAAACTTGTGAGAATATGTAGAGAAGTCCAATGGAGAGTTAAAAACCTTAATTGTGGCATATTAGCAAAAATAAAGATACTGCTACTTGATAAATGTATGTTCAAGTAATTATTTAGTTAAATGATTCATAACAAGAAGATGCATATCACTAACTTACAACGAATTTCACTGTTATATGTGACAATTTGCTTCTTTAAGATTTGATGGCATTTCCATATAGAAAAGTAGACACTGATACAAATATATAAAAAATACATAAGAAACATGATTTAGATTTTATTTTATTTTTGAAGAAAAACATGTTTTAGATTTTATTTCTTAATAAAGAAAAATACAATAGAGTAACACATTAACTTATAGCACATTATGATATTGACAAATAAAACCTAAGAATGAAAATGGCTTTAGAAAAACTATCAAACTAATCCACAGTTCCAGACAAACAATACCAATAAAAGGAAAAATGAAAACATAGACCATTATGTATACATTTACACAATAATAGTTAATTGTGCTACACTATCAATACCGAAGCTTCTAATGATTCCTTAATAAAAAGTTCAGGAAATTCCTTCTTCGATTTTGATGCATCCATATGATTAATACTTGGAGAAAAGAATTGAGCCTGTTTTTCATCTTGAGAATTGACCCATTTACAACTAGGGTAAATATAATTCTTACATCTCAAGAATTTCATTGCATGTCACAATACCAAGATTTGTTAAGTTCCACCCTTTGCATTTCTCTTGTACATCTCAATTGAAATAGGTAGAAGTTCCACCCTTTTATCAGACCTTGTTGTCATTGTGATGAAACTATCAGACGAGGCTGGAAATTGAATTCTGAAGCTGCACACATTTTCATATTCTTTTAGAAACGCTTCCACCTGACACCATATCATGATACAAACAAATTTAGCTGATGTAAAAAAAATAAATCTCATAATGTTGTACAATGCAACATAAAAATGCAATTTTTCAATTGTGGTTGCAGTCACAATGGCTGTGTCGCAGCCCTCTATTGCGGAAACCATAAATGGAGGTGGTAGTAAACAGTAGGTGGCCCAACGGATCTTGGAGTAGGCTCTGATAGTGATACCATCTAAAAAATCATGGTTGGACCTAACACTACCTCACTTATAAACAAACTGTCAGACCATCTCCTATCCGATGTGGGACTCTTAACAAGTTGCAAGGTGGTGGTAAAAAAAAATTCACATATATGAAAATCATGTAACATAAAAGAGCAAAATGCAAAATTTTAAGAAGCTTTTGAATGGTGGTCACAGTGACATTGTGGCCGCGCCACATTTCTTGGTATCGCAGAATATTGAATTCAAATACGGCTAATTTAGCCACGGTTACAAGTTCAGTGTGTCCGCAGAGAAATTAAAAGCGTTTTTTAAAACCTCGGTTTTTGGAACGTACCTTCGCATGTGTTCTAAATAGAAATAATCAGTGGAAATTGGCCTGGCTTCAAAATTACCACCACCAAAGGCATAATTGATCTAAAGGAGACACACTCTCTGCATACATCTGCCAATGTTAAAACACCTACAACAATAGGGTGAATAATTTCCCACTTATGATCTTCAAACCATTTCACATTCAATTCACCAATAACACCAGGAGCATTGAAAACATGAGTTGGTTTAATAGTCCTGATATCAACCAAAAGTTCTGATCTATCCTCGAAACATCCTTTACCATACTCAAGTTCTATGCCTTGCTTCTCACATACATTTCCTAAAAGCCCTCCAATCCACCCTGTACCACCATAGATCAAGAACTCGAACGAAGCCTTCTGAGCTGATAAATAGCTGTTCCTCGTAACCGAAGTAACAACTTGGTTATTATTAGCATTGTTTGAATCTGAGCCATCATTATATTTCCAAATTCCTTGCACTGCAAGTATTCTTAGATGAGGAAGTTAAGCTCCAGAAATATCACCCTACCAATTAGAATTCTTAACATATGAATCCATTGTTTTTCTTAAATCCTCTTCCTAACTAGTCTTCTCAAACCAACCCAATTTCTTCAACTTTTTGTCATCTAAAAAGTATCTCTGATCATTAAAAGGCCTATTCTTAACAAACTTAACATGATTATTAGAATCCAATGAAAAAAGCTTACATATATCCTTTGCAACATCAATCACTTTTCTCTCTTTCTTTGTACCAATGTTGTAAACATGTCCTACCTTACCTTTATGAAGAATAGTCTCAAAAGCTTCAGCAACATCTTCACAATAGAGATCGCTTCTAACGTTAGAACCATCTTCACAGCAACATCGATAGATTCGTTCCTTTCATGGCTAAAAGCATAAACTTTGGAATCAATTTCACTAGAAACTGTTTTGGCCCATAAACTTGGTTCCCTCTAGTCGTTATAACTGGTAAACAATATGATCTATCATAAGCCATAACAAGCATTTCGGCACCAGCTTTTGTTGCAGAATAAGGGTTTGTTGGTAATAGCTGAGAGGCTTCATGGTTTCAAACAACTGCATTTTCATCAGTTTCACCATTATAAGTTCGTCGGTGCTAACATGAATATACCTCTTGACTTAATTTTTTGAGACTTTGCAGGCTTTTAAAAGGACATTAGTTCTATAAATGTTGTTTTCGTGAACTCAAAACTATTTCCGAAAGAGTTGTCAGCAAGAGTTTGAGCGGCAGAATTCATTATTATATCAATGGATTCAGTTAATATGATGTAGTTGACTAAGTCAGCACTTCTGATCTGTCTCCTTTGATGAACTTTGGGAGATGAATTTGAAGGAATTAAATTCTGTAGATTTCAACAGTAATCAATTTGTCTAAAACTACGATTTTATATGTTGGGTATTTTTGGATTTGTTTGTTGCATACATGGGATGCTATGAAGCCTGCTGCTCCAGTTATGAGAATGAATTGTAGTTGCAGGACAACTTTAATTAATGAGTTAAGGGTAAGGAGTTGAAGGAGAAAAAATTCTTACCCTTAACTTTAACTTTAAGTTAAGGGTAAGGATGTTAGTGGATTGTAGTTGCAGGACAACTTTAACCTAAAGACTTGATTTCGTGTTTTTCTTTATCAAGATCGTCACAATACACATTTTATAACAATTCGATCATTGATGAGAACTCATATAGCAAAAATTATCTCGTTGGTTTGGCTAGAAGTGAAGGTTCAATAACATAAAGCGATACTGGCGAGCGTATCATAGATTTGCTACATGTTATGAAGCCATTCTCTCATTGCAATTTATTTGTTAAAGGTTTGTTATTGTACAACTAGGAAATTGATAAGACGAGTTGGCCGAAAATGCAACTAGGAAATTGACAAGGCTCTCTCTACTTATCTTGATACGGGTGTTCCTCTAACTCTTGTTTTGGAGGTAGGAACTTGTCTTTTACAATACTTGGCATTTGTCAAGTCAATCTGTTCAATTCATCTTGCATTTGCTGATCTATGTCGATTATTTCATGCATGTGTTGAATCGAAATTTGGATTATGCTGGTAGGAGGTTCATGCTCCTTTTTCAACAAATCTTTATATTTGGAATATGAAATTATATGATATACGGGGAGTGAGGGGAAATGATTTAAAAAATTGTAATCAAAATCGATGGATTTTACCAAAACAAAAATAATGCAAAATATATGTTATAAATTGTATATAGTCATTAATGACTCGGTTTAATGTTCACAAAACACTTATAAATAAATGACTAAAAAAAATGGACAAAATCATTAAAAAAAACCCTTTAAAATCCTGCAATTTTGTATGGATTTCACGATTTTGTGCGATTTTGATGCGATTTTATTAGGAATTTGCATATTTTAGGATTCTGCTATGTATTTGAGTTGTTGAAGGTGAATAAAGTCGCAAAATCCTAGATTTTAGGATTTAAGTCGGAATTTTGACAACAATAATAAGGAGTATTTTAGATGGTGTTAGTGGAACAAACTTGGCGAGGTACGAAACATGTGTTTCAACCATAAAGAGAGACGCTTTTCATTTAACTTTATTATGTTGTATGATGAGTACAATTGTTAAACTATTCTTATATTCTACACATCTAATTTGTTATAATTTCTATTTTTATTTTGTTTTGGAGTGAATTGAAGCGTATTATTTTTTTAGGTTTAATTGCATTTTCGACCCTTCAAATTTATCAATTGAACGATTTTCGGCCCCATAGTTTTTTTTGGAGCTATTTTGACCCCAAGTTTACCCCTTTTCTAATTTTAAAGCTCCTCTTATATGTGGTTAGATTTATTTAAGGTCTATGATAGTAATAGAGACCAAAATCACACAATTGATAAACTTAAGGGGTCGAAAGCCCATAGCCAAATTCATAATCCACTGAAAACACAATGTTTCTCCCACTAACAGTTTGATCTTTGTTTACCTTATTCGTCTAACTTTGTGATCTTGTTTACAGATTGGAATTTATAAATTCTTAAAAAACCCAAGTCCCACATCGGATAGATAAGACTCTTGAGAAGAGTATATAAAGAGGAGGCAATCCTCATCTTACAAGCCGGTTTTGTAAGGATGAGTTATGCCCCAAATTTCAACATGGTATGATATCAGAGCTTGTCGAATTCAAGGGCCGCCTAAACCTATTCACGCACCAAGCCCAAAGAGTGTTGGGCGTGAGGGGGGTGTATTGGGAAAAACCCAAGTCCCACATCAGGTAGATAAGACTCTTGAGAAGAGTATATAAATAGGAGGCAATCCTCACCTTACAAGCCCAAATTTCAACATAACTCACTAAAGAATTAACAATAGACTATCATAAAAGAAACTTTTGAAGTACATTTGAATTCATATTATAATAGAAGTTGACTTAACAGTTAATTCCAGAAAATGCTTTTGGCAGAATCAAGAGAAGAAGAAGCATCATCAACATGCTTGAACTCCACTAGCTCCTCCTGGATATTCATCCAACGTTGCTCACAAATCTTTGCTTCATAAACATTCACCTTCTCTCCAACCTTGGCCTCTAATGTGATGTAATACAACACTCCAGCAACCATTTGCTCTTTTGCATTTACCACCTTCACAAACTCTAGAATTGAATTCTACATTGTATTTCACAAAAAATAAATTAAAAAATTGATAAAAAATAAATATAAATAAAAATTGTATTCATATTTATTTGGGTTTAACTTTCTAATTCATTTTAAAAGAACAACTCTGACCGATAACTCAGAGTTCAGCGGTGAGGTAATAGATTATAGGGTCATGTTAATTGATGCCCCGCTCCGAGATACTGGTTAAGGAAATTAAAAAAGGAAATTTTCAAGTGAAAATAATACTTTTTATATTTTTGAGGAGTTGACAACATAAGTTCCAATGTAATATTTTCTATATTTAATTCCTTGACCAGTACCCTGGGACACCGGTTAACATTTTCCTAGATTATACCACGAACACCGGTACTACCCATGATTTGATAATTATTTATTAAAGTGAATTAACAACTACCGTTGGAATATTCATATTAGCTTTAAAACCACCATAGCCTACAAGCAAAGTAAAGAGACAAGAAAAATACTTCTTTCCATCCTATTTATAAGAAAAAATTGATTTTTTTAGATTTATTAAATAATTATTGTACTTGGTATAGAATATAGACCAAATACATTATTTATGTAATGAGTAAAAAAAGTCAAATATTTCTTATAAATAGGACCGGAGGGAATAACTAGTAACATGTTCCTTATTGTGTTGATCAACAGCAAAACGAGCCAAGCTATCAATTGTAGGGCAGTTATGGCTTCCCTCCACTTCGGTTATTCCTCCAACGAATGGCTCATCATCAGAATCATCCTCTTCCTCTTCCATTTCCAATTTCTTCTTTGCCATTATTCCTCTTTTTTGCATGTGTTAGATAATATTTTTTGTTATTGGAGAATGACAAAGCTTCCATCAAACCTATACTATTTATAGATAATATTCTTTTTGGGAGGTCATAATAGACAACTCTTTATAAATAATTTTTTAACTGCGTTTATTTTACCATTTAATAGGGTGTATTTGACTTTGACTGGATTTATAGATATTTTATATGAAAAAAAAGTTATATGTTTATTTTACCATTTAATATATTAATTTTATATGTAAATTATTACTCCTTAAAATAAAAGATATAAGTTATTATGAAACCATTATAAAATATATTTTATAATCGATAAGTGTTCATTGTACGAAGGATATTTACAAATAATTAAATATAAAATGTCACTTATTTAATCAATTTTAGTGTAATAAAAGGACAAATGGATTATTATAACTATTCTTTTGTGTTTTTAAATTTATTATAAATAAATTAAATAACTATAAGCTAAACTAATATATTTTTCTAACATTTTAAATTATATTATTTGACAACGACGCTAATGGTTTTCTTGAAAAATTGAAGAAGGGGAGGTTTTTATTAATTCAAGTGACGATAATGACCCTTTTTCAACCGTTGCAGAGGAAATTTTAACTTAGTATTTTAAGGTTACAATGCTAAGCTTTTCCTACCGAGCTACCACCTCAAATGTACATAGTTATACAATTTTATTTGTAGCCACTGTTTCAAAATGTATTGCCTAAATACGTTTAAATTTTTTGTTACAGATCAATGACTAACATTGTTTATTGAAATGATATAGATATTTATGACTAATAAATTAATATAAATATAATCATAAAATTACTCTGTTTTTATTTAAAATATTTCATAGCAATTTCTGAAAATATTTCATTGTAGCGTTAAATAATGTTATTGATGAAGTTGTGAGAAATTCTTTGAATCATCAACCGATTCTAACCTTGGTTGCAGACGCTACATCGGATGTTAGAGACATTATTGCTAATCCTGGAGATGTTGATCCGAACTTACATAAGGAATTAGATCTTGTCCAACACTTGTTGATTCAAGGTGAGAATGCAAACGTGCCATTTACGATTTATTTATCTAATAGTCATAAAAAGAAAATTCGAATAGACAGCTTATCAAACCTGCTCTAAGGGTCTTCTTCACTCCTCTCGCTAATGAAGATTATTTACTAGAATATCATGGGTATAGGTAATTCGGACTCTCGAGTTTCCCTCAATGATTTATGTAATACTTGTGGTGATTGAATTTCTTTGTAACCAATCTAAATTTACGTGAAGGAAATTGTTGTGCGGATAAATTAACCACTAATGATCGTAGAATCCCTGGAGTTTCTTGGTTCAGCACTTTGCCGCAAATTTTGTTACATGATTTATATTGGGATAGGACAAATGGTTTCCTATCTACCGTGTTCCTTAGCTTATCATTCTTTTTTCGTTGTTTCTTTTGCTTTTAGAGGGTTTTGGCCTAGTCCCCTATCTTGTATATATATTTTCCTTTTTTTTTTTACTATATATTGAGTAGCTGGTAAAGAATGAGTGTTTCAGTTAGGTGTCAACTTAGTTGGAATGTTTCTTATTCTTCTTGATGTCTAACATATCTCTCCGTTTATCAAAAAAAAAACTTAAATTTTTTTATAAACATTTTTTTTATTTAAATAGTTAATTTAGGCCATTATTTTTCTTCAATAATGATTCTTTTTTATTTATATTTGTATAGTGACCTCTTCGAAGCACAAACTAACTTGTTGGGGTCGATATTATTTTTACTAATGTAATTGAATTTTAAATAAAATAAAATATAATTTTACATAGATAAATTCAACCATGTAAATAATTACATAAAAAACACATTATACATTTTTTATTTTCCAAATGGGTGGTAGTAAAGTGCTAACCAACCCCAATTTGCAACCAATCTAAATTTACCGCAGAGGAAATTGTCGTGTGGATAAATTAGCCACTCATGGTCGTAAAATCCCTGGAGTTTCTTGGTTCAGCACTTTGCCGCAATTTTTGTTACAGTATTTCTATCGCGATAGGACAAATGGTTGCCTATTTATTGTTATTCTTTTTTTGCTATTTCTTGTGCTTTTAGAGGATTTTGGCTCAGATGGTAGAGGATGAGAGTTTAAGTTAGGTGGTAACCTAGTTGAGATATTTCTGATCATTGTTGATGTCTAACCTATCTCTTCGTTTATAAAAAAAATATTCAATTTTTTATAAACAAAATTTATGATTTAAATAGTTAATTTAGGCCATTATTTTTCTTCAATAATGGTTCTTTTTTATTTATACATGTATAGTGACCCGTATCAAGCACAAGTAACTTGTTGGGGTCGATTTTATTCTTACTAGTATAATTAAACAAAAGGAGTTTTCTATGATAACTTACGATAGCCATGAAACCCAGATATTATAGTTATAACACCATATATGGCTTTTATATGGCATATGGTTATTCAAAAAAAAAATATGGCATATAGGGCATTGCTCGATTACCAGGAATGTTTATCAGTGACTTTGTCGCTGAAATTAATCATCATGTCACGTTGGTTGATCCAAAAAATAGACAATTCGATGTTTTGGTTGAGTTGCTCTATGTGATTTTTATCAACTTCGTTTTGGAGGATGGGTGAAGTTGGTGTATATATATCCCACAATGTTTGGAATAAAAATACGAGACAAATTTTACAATGAAGTCAATTATCCTACTTTTAATTCTCCAATGAGATTTACAATTCAACTACTTGATACATTTTGCAGATACTATTAAACTTTATCAAGTTATTCTTCTGTATGATTACGATAGTAAGTTAGTTTTTCTAAACATAACCTAAATTTTCACTAATTTGTCTTTGAAAGATGAATATTAATATTAAATATATGTGTTCAAATTTAAAAGCAAAAAATAAAAAATATGGACAAGGCACGATTGGTATTTTCTAACATATAAGTGACAGTTTAATATAAAATTTCAAATTCGTTTCAATCTTAAAAGATACTTTTTATTTTATTTTAAATTTTAATGGGAGGTAGAAGCCGTATTAGTGGTATTTAGGGATGAGATATTTGTGCCCAATGGAGGATCATTCATTCATTTGAGTATGAAAGGGTTGGTTTGTTGTAGCAGTGTTTTGATGATGATAAGTTTGATGGAAGTTAAGAAAGTATCCAAAAAATCATAATTAGAGGTTGAAGGAGCATTCAAGGAAGAAAACATTAACATTTTTTCCATCAAAATTAACATGCCTAAAAATTATTACTTTACGACTCGACGACTCAAAACATTTATAACATCTATGAATCGATGAATAACCTAATAATACACATGGTAATGATTGAGCTTGTAATTTATTTCTAGAAGATATTTACATGTGGATTATTATTGGCCCAAGAAAGAAGAATCCCACATCTAAAAACCCTATGTTACTGCCGCCGCCACCACTTTGATCCTTGTTATTCCTTGTTGCTATTGCTTTATGATTTTGTTACATGGTTATATGAATCAATCTCATGCGGTTTTGTTGCAAACGAAATACACATAAACATAAGATAATATATGTTTGTTACCCCACTCTTTTAGTTTGATTTTTTTTCTCATCCAAATACAGTACTTCAATGAATATATAGCAAAAATACAGTACCGAGGGAAGAAGATGCTTGCATTTGAATTCATATATAATAATAAATAATAGCAATTGAATTAGTAATCATTTTAGACAAATTGGTCACAAATCTGGTAACTTCTGTTGAATGGGTCAGTAGATGGATCATCATCAACACGCTTAAACTTCGTTAACTCCTTCAAGTCCAACCAAGGCCGATCCCAAATCTGTGCTTCATAGATATTCACTTTCTCTCCAATCTTGGCCTCCAATGTGATGTAATACAACATTCCTGCAACCAGTTGCTGTTTGGCACTTACCACCTTCACAAACTCTTTTTTAGGATCAATCTTCAGAAACCCTAGATTTGCATTCTGCATTAATTTTCACAAAGAATTTTTTTTATTAAAAACATCAAGAAGGAAATAAAATTAAATAGAAAGAAAACAATTGATTGATTCAAGTGTTAAAGGATGTCGACCCTTTAAATAAGGGGTTCGATCCTGACTTGTGTGACCACTAATTTTCCGAAGATCAGTCGTGTTAAACGGCTGTAGAAACTTCGCACCTAGAAAGAACAAAAAAAAAAAATACAAAAATAAAATAGACAGTATAAAAAGAACCTTTTTGTTATTCTGATCAACAGCAAAACGAGCCAAGCCATCGATGGTAGGGCAGTTTTGGCTTCCTTTTATCTCAGTTATTCCTCCACATTCCATCTTGCGTATTCTATTCACAAAATTCTTCATGGTAACAGCCGGAGGAATAGACTTATTTTAGTGTTTTTGGTACAAGCCAGACTTTATATCATAGCAATAGTTGCTTGGGGAGTAAGATTTGAATTAGTTTTGGTCAAAAAAAAGTTTCGCAATTGCTTTTTCCCTAAGCCACTCAATACAATTTCAACTAATAATAGTGAAGTTTATTTATATTTGGGGTAATAGGTCTTTACCCCCCGTAATATAGGTCATTTTCGGTTTTTCTCCCTGTAAATTTTTTTTTTGATCTACCTCCTGTAAAAAAAAATTGTTTTGATTTGCCCCCTAATAGGCCAAACAAAAACCAATTATTTTTTTTTTCAAGAAATTTTCGTTTTTGTTTGGCCTATTAGGGGGGTAAATCAAAAAAAATATTTTACAGGGGGTAAATAAAAAAAAATTACAGGGGGAAAACCAGAAATGACCTATATTACAGGGGGGTAAAGACCTATTAACCCTTTATATTTTTCATTTTTCGGGAAATTGAGGTTTGAAAAATATGACTTTTTTTTTTAATGAGAAATGTTAGTAGGTTACCTTTAAGGGTGCGTTTGATTTGCTAAAATATGAAGGACAGGAAAGAACAACTCAAGTTATCCAGTGTTTGATTTGTAAAACTGTTTAAGGTACATGACAAACTCGAGGCAAGGGACATGACAAAAACTGATATTTTTGTCCCTCACCAAACCACAACACAACTTTTTGTCCCACGTACAGGTTGCCTAAAATACCAAAATAACATTTCGTCCCCTAAAAATCGTATAAAACAAAAAATTATTCAATGCCATAAAAATTTGTCCTGTGCTGTTCTCCCTTGTATTGTGTTGTTCTTTCTTGTACTGTTCTGTACAATACTTGCTGTTTTGCAAACCAAACGCACCCTTAGTTTAAGAAAATAGTTGAGCTATCCGACCCCCCTAACTTTTAGGGTGCGTTTGTTTCAAGTTATATTCGTATATTTCTGTGAATAAAATAATAGAAATATACATGTTTACGTTGGTTAAAAGTTTACTAAATTTTATTCCCAGCTATAAAATGTTCCTAGAATAGAAATTTTTTTCAAAGAAAAGGGTGAAAATAAAATTCCCTTGAATATGAGAATAAAATCATGTGTAACTATCTATTATTATCCCTATTTTTAAGGTTCCTGCAAATATTATAATGTTAATCAAACATCTTTTTTCTAAATACTTTGGAATACAATTTGCATATTTATATTCCAGGAATTGATCTGTCCGGTGAAGATGGATGAGAGGCAACGGTGGCGGATAATGCTCTGGTGTGACGGTGACAATTTTTGGTACGGTGGCGATGAGTCATCGTGGTGGAACGAAAGGTGTTTGCAGACACGTTAGCACTCCGTCACTCAAGTCAGTAATGGAACTGAAAAAGAGTGTTTTGGTCTACATGGCAATTAAGTTTATAAGCTGGGGGGGGG
>Ga0228710_1010612_pt1 | contig 12222 bp, 8 predicted proteins | sample MedpolnodulmetaG_FD_177995 | JGI IMG/M metagenome (GOLD analysis project Ga0228710, IMG submission 177995) | Root nodule microbial communities from Medicago polymorpha collected in Santa Monica, California, United States - pink nodules | ecosystem: Host-associated > Plants > Roots > Nodule...
GCAGTTCAGTTCGGCTCTGCCGCGTTCTGTTCTTCTTTTTTCTTTTTATATGCTTTAATTTATTTATGTTTTAGTTTTCTAAATACTTGTTTCTATGGAAGGCTAAGCCTCCTCTTTATTTCTGCATTTAGTTTTCTGTTTTGTACTTTAACTAGTTTTAACAAACGAACAGCAGTCTGTCTGCTTTCCTACATATATATATATGGCATGACAATGTCTTTATAATGTGTTTTGTAGGGTTATGTTAGGTCCAACCATGATTTCTAACATGGTATCAAAGTCTCTTCAAGATTCATTGAGTTACCCATCATTCTTGTCCACACCAACCAAGTTCAATAGTGCTGGTCGTGAGGCTGTGTGTTAAAGAGTCCCACATTAGAAAAAATATGGTCTAACAATGTGTTTATAAGTGTGGGCAATCCTCGCGTCACAAGCTGGTTTTGTAAGGATGAGTTAGACCCTAATTTCAATACACCATTTAGGGGTGAAGGGAGTGATGGTGTTTGTGGCTGGAAGTGGTTTAGTGACAGAGATTTGAGGTGATGCAATTTTGGAGTGAAGGTACTTAGGGGTGAAATCAATATGAGGTTGAAAACACCGATGCATGGCGAAGTTGATGGTGTTGTTATGGGTACCACAACGGAGAAATAAAACTAGATTGAAAGAAGGAACAAAATTAGCAAAAAATGGACATGAAATTAGCGGAAGTGGAAGACGATAATAACCAACCCGACGACAGAAAAGGGCACAAAATATGGATTCAAGCCTCTACACATGTTGTTGCTCGACTACGCAGTGATGATATGATATATTTTAATTGAAAAAGATTATTCTTAAAATTTCATCGATGTTTATCTTTTTTTCATCATCAAATATATACTATGTCATTTATAACATATTACATCACTAATTTTTGGTATTAAAAAATATAATGAAGAGACCAAAACTATCGGATTTTAGGATATGAGGATTGAATTCATAAAATAGTGAAATTATATAGGGGAACTGAAACTTATTTTATATAATATATGTCAAATTGTCAAATGCAGTAGTTATGGTGGAACCGGCGAGTGTACGAATGGTCAATATTTTAGGGGTGTTTAGCACTTGTGTATGAATAGATGACACACTCATCGTAGAAATGATATTTATACAAATATTGGTGGTTGAAAGCGAACTACATGACGTTCGACTTTGACTACCCCATTTGGAGGCAAAACCCTTTATGTTGTTTTCAAGATGTGTTGTAATTTTTTTGGCTTCTTTGGTTGTTGGTAGCCTGACTGTTTTGTACGTAAACTTCTAACAGTTACCTCTAGCACGCCTTGTGCTTGAGGGGATGTTTGTTATTCGTTTAATATAATTTACTTAGCTTATTAAAAAAAAAAACAAATATTTTGTAATAATTTTTTTACTACTTTATATCTTATAATCACATTATGTTTTTATTATATATATCTCATTTTCTCTTTCTCCCTATTATTTTTCATCAATAAAAATAGAGAAAAAAAGGTTGTTATAAAATGGTTCTATAAATATCATTATTGAAAATAAAAAGAAAAATGTTTGGTGTACACTATACAACTTAAAATAAAGAGTAACAAAAGAGAGAAATAAAGTAGTGTGATAGATGTAATATGTTGATGATACGATACATATTCAAATATCATTGTTGAAATAAAAATTTCATAATGGAGAGGCACGTTTTGGAATAAGGGTCATGAATATCGCAAGAGGGAGGATATGCTATTAATTTTAGCTGAAACAGAAGTGCGGTTCAATCTTTGGCTGTCCAACAAAATAAATGCCATTATAAGGCCCCTCATTTATTGATTGATCCCTTTGTCTTCTGGGTGTTTAGTGAGAATCAACATCCTCTTCATTTTTTATTTTTTCCATTTCTTTCATTTGAAGAGATAAATACATAAAAAAAATTGAAAATAACTATAATATTACTTGGATCCACTTAGTGGTAGAATTCACTATATACTTTTTTGTATATATCTCTCACCAAACGACATTATCAATTTAATTTTAATAAATGGAAAAGATCTTAACTTGTAGAGTGAGGACCTTTACTTTTGGAAAAATACATATACTTCCTATTTCTTTTTTATAGGATTATTTTACAAAAATATTGAATATTATGAAAAGTTGTCCAAGTAATAAATTTACCACAAATATATACAACTACTATTAAAATGTTCTTAGTGTATATATATTCAATGTTATCTTATTAAATTTCAAGATAAATTGACAATATTAATAAGGGGTATATTCGAAAAAAGAGTAATACATACATCTATAAATTTGTAGATGATGTTATATTTAAGGATAAAATTCTTTTTTGTAAACGGTCTTATAAATAAGGATGAAGAGAGAGTACATAATTGATTTAATGCTTTATTAGGGAAATAAATAAATGATTTAATTTGTATGTATTTATAGTGTGAAATATTTTTTTCGCATGCATTCAATCAAATTAACATCATATATATAGATATTTTAGGACCTATAAAATATGAAAGTGACACTACGATTTAATTGAATGTTTGAATAAAACATTTTATATTGTTGATGTGTAAAAGTTAATCTCATGAAATACAAGCCAAATGATAAAAGGTTTAAGAAACAATTGATACGAGCACCAGTTTGAATCCACAATTATCTACTTTTCAATATTGTGTATATGAATTTTATCGCTAGATTTATTAAAAGAAAAAAAATCTCTTAAATGAATATATATGTCCTATCAAAAAAAGAACTGAAAGACTTGTGGTCAAGTAAATAAGATAGATGACACAAAAATATATTTATTTGACACTTGTCAAAGTATTTTAACTTTGCACCATACTAATTTTTGTTGGTAAACTAAGTATGCTTCATACTTAGCAGTAGAGACTAGTTATTCGATGTAACTGAGGTTCATTTTAAAAAAAAATCAACTTCTTTAATATATGTATTTTCATACGCACAGTTTATGGATTAATCCATTAATCCTTTGAGAAAAAAGAAATTGCATCATGAGGTAATTAATGCTCTTAGACTGTCTCTACTTAATTTTTATGAGTCAAAATAAATTTCATCCTAAGATAATGCTTTTAAATTGCATCTAACTTTTTAATTTTTGTTTTGTGTCTTTCTTGTATATGAAACTTTGTTCAATTTTTGGGTAGACACAGCTTGTGCTTAGTTTGATAGGATTATTTTACAAAAATATTATAAGACAGATGAAGTAATTTAAATTAGTTTCATATTACAAACATTAATATGTTCGAACAAATTAGTCACGATATTTCACACTAATGGACACATTAGTGTCTCACTATAAGTTAACTCTCCAAGGAATTCCGGCGTTGTTTTTGACAGCTGCGGTCTTTTCGTGCTTGCTTTTACAGCTGGTTGCCTTGGCCATTACTGTGTTTGTTTTCTGTTTTCATTTTCGGTTGGTTTTGGAAAGTTCAGGACGGTGGGGTTTTGTTCCGGCTTAAGTGACTCTGTTTGATAATCCTTTATCCGGTTTTTACTGGATTTGGGATCGGTTTCCAAAGTTTTGTTCATCGGTACGTGGATTTGTTGGATGCATCCCTCGATCTGGATCCAAAAAGTCTTTGTGTTCATTTGATGTTGCTCGAAAGGGCTAGGCGCGTAGGTGCTCCCTGTTGACAGTAGTAGTCGTTTGCCGTGCCTCAAGAACTGTATCTGTTGCGGTTGCTTTGTTCGCCATCGGTGGACTGTGTTGGAGTTCTGTTGTTTGTTCATCCCTCGACCTGGACAACGATGGATTGGTTCGGCCTGAAAGGGCGTTTATGACTTGCTGTTTAGGGAGTTGCTGGAACTTAAGTCGTGTTTTTGTGTTGACAGACACTTCATACGCCTATCTAAATACTCTAAACACTAGCTCTACGTTTTTTTGCAATTCGGTTTCGCATCCACACGTGGGTGCGCTGGATTGTCCGTGGTAGTTGGTGTTTTGAGTTTTGTTTTAGTTTTATACCCTTTAGGGTTGTTTTTTTGATGATTTACTGAGTCAGGTCTATGTCCCCCAGTCCTGTAATTCCTTTTTCTTTTAATATTATTTTTATGTTGCCTAAAAAAAAAAAGTGTCTCACTATAAATGTGATGGCAACAATGTGTGATTTGGCAGGAAATTTTTTATAATATATCTTTATTAAAAAAAATAGCTTGCATTACATTCCATCTCAAATCGGACATTATTTTCCAACCAACTCAAGATTTCATTGCTTCACTCAATCAATGATTCAAAGGAATAACATGGCTGACATTTTAAACCAAAATTTTTATATATTTTCATTTAAAGATATATAATAAAAATTATAAGGGCATATTCATTCATCAAATCTTTTAGTGGTCGGTTATTGAGAATAATTGTCTCTTTGGAGAATTTGTGACAAAACTCCCCTCTAGAAAAATGATCTGATTCTAATTGATGAAATCATCCATTTAAAAGGTAGTTCAATCTCGTATGAAAAAAAATAGACCGTCCTCCAATCAATCTAATTTTTTTCTTAAGAAGCTAAATTAACTTATCTAAATTGACACTAAGTTGAATCGAACCTAAAACTTTGAGGAAGAGCACACTTCAAGATCTTAAACCAACACTACAAGACCAACACAAGAGAGGGAGCACGCTTTAAGGTCTTAAACCAACACTACAAGACCAACCCAAGTGAGTTTTAAATCAATCCAAATATTAATCTCATTACAAACCTAACCCAAATTAGAACCTACTAGACTCTTGACATATAATCACAAATAGAAGACATGATAAAATGTAAACATAATGACTTGTACGACAATGATAACATATAATTAATAAGGTAAACTAAATCTTTATTTAGTCGAACTTAAATCATCATACATTACAAAATACTTCATGATAAACAACATTTGAGGTCGTAGTGGTGTTGTCGCCATCTTCATTAGTGATTAGTATCTTCAACCCGTCTTTTGAAGTGACTCTTAAAATTGTAACGTATAACTAACCATGCAAAAACACTGGACTTGGCAAATAAATTCCAACATTTTTAAGTGATTGTCCCTAACTCTAATTAACTATCATTGCAAATGAAACAACTAAAGGGAATTGTTTTCGTTGAAACTCGAAAGGAATTTTAATGTCAAACAGTGAAAGAGATAACCTGGGTATGAACACTTACATAGTTAGTGATACAAAGATGAAATTAGAAATGATAGAGTATAAACTAATAAGTGCTAGTTATATCGTCTAAATGATTAATGGGTTATGGACAACCAAACATTTAAGGATGCTACTACTCAGTGGTGAAGCTACATTGATCCCAGGGTGTTCAACTGCACACCCTCCGATTTTTCAATTAGGCTTAAATTTATAGTTTTTTCTTTTCTACACCTCCTCAAGATTTATCTTTGCACCTACCTTGCACCTTATTAATTTTACTACTGCATCCCACAACCCAAGTGAAGTTTATGTCATAAGCTTTAAATTGAAATTCCTAACTGCTATGCTATGTAGTACGCAAAATGACATCAAATCTCCCCTAGATTTGATCGTGTTATTTTCATCATCAAACTCCAGTTTCAGTAACCAATAATATCATGAATTGTCTATCAGGCCAATATCCGTTGAGTCTCTATTGATGATGTCGTCGACAAATTTAGCATAAGTGAAGGCTTAAATGTAAAAAATGTGTGCATATCAGACATAAGCTACCAATTCCAAACAGGCGACATATAAATGAAATACTTATACTACTCAAAATAATAAGAGTTGGATCAACCAATGTCACATACCGATTCAACGAATGACCAATCTCCTTTGTGAGACTCGTGCCTAAGTTAACATAACTTTATTGATAATATAAAAAGCGCATATTAACTATTTGAAAATGCAGTAGAATGGCTATAAATTATTCTTAGTTTCACAATTTTATTTATAATGTAAAAACAGTTGTATAGTTCTAACAACATATCAGTCGCATAATGAGAAAAGTGGAAAATTCTGTTAAGGTGTTTTTTAGGCATTCCCATGCTTCTCACATAAAAGTTGGATGCAACTAAGTTAAAAAGGTTATTGAATTGGCAATTTATGCACTGGTGAGTTTCTCACATGTGCCATTCAATGAAGAAACTTGTTTTTGGTGTAAACTTATGAGGCTTGGCATGAACCTATAAATAACAATACATATATATATTCAAATATCACTTGATGAATCAAAACATGCGCTTCAAGATACAAACAAACCTGTCCAGGTGAAACTCTACATGATAGGTATGCCACTTAAGACTCAATAGTTGCATATAGGTCGGATCAGTTATGTCAAACTCCCACGGGGCAACATCTGACAATGGATGAATCAAAATAAAAAATTTAGTACCACCTTTTATCCATGAAGCAAACTCGATGCTTATATAGCTATTTCTATATAAGATTTATCCAATATAAAGGAAAAACAAAAATAATACCTTTAGTGTTGTATATGGCGAATTGAGTGACCTGTCTGACAAATTGAACATCCACCATGGCTGCCTTTGGGTTGAATTTCGAATTTTTAGTTAAAACTACCAGAAAATGAAATAGCTATATATAGAAAAGTTTCACCTGTAAACGACATTATGCAGCTAAAAATTCAAACATGTGCCAACATACTATAAATGAAAATAAAGGGTCATTATGTTTATTCCAATGGTCAATGCCAAGTCCCCAACATCAAAATAAATGTGTCCACCTGGTGGAATTGTTTCTGTCTACTGACTTTTTGATCATACATCTCCCAGTTAAGCAGTTGATTAACGTCATTAATGCATATTTGATGTCATGTAATGATGGCTGAGTTTGAAATTCAAATAAGAAATTAAGAGGGATTAGTGAGTAGTTAGGAGTTGAGGGTGCATTTAATGCTAGCTAAGGAGCGGAATTTTGAAGTGATTAGGGCTAACTGTCAGCATGGCAAGTCTACCTTTTATAATAAAGGATGTATCTGAGTGATATGGTAAATCCGCAAATGCACGGTTTACCGATGTAGTAATAAGGATATCGTTCCGAGAGAGAGTTATGAATTTGATTGACTTTCAACAATGGTTAGATGAGAGTTTAAGTTAAAAAGTTTGGAATTTTATTTGAATTAAAATACCAATAATAAAAAGCACCTTGGGATTATTGGTTCGTCATGATGACAAATCCTTCCCAAACCAAACCCTGAACCTAGAACTTTATGTTGGACCTATTTTCTAAAGAACAGTTTCTCTTTGGCCTATCACATCTCCTTTCGGTTTCAGTGAGTGTGTTCTTCTAGCAACCATGCCTATTCTCATGGTTGATTTCTATTGAAATCCTTGAAGAACGAAACTTTATTGTCTCAAGGTTTGCTAGACTATTCTCATGTTTCACAATCCTTGTCTAGTTTCACTTGTTCCAATATCAAAAATTCTTCTTTCGATGCTTCGCTTTGATATTTGTGATTATGAATTAACAAGTACCAACCCTCCATTGTCGCTTTATGAATTTGATACTTGTTAATTCATTATAAAAACGGTGAAATTAGATTAGAAAATAGATTTACATAAAATTAGGGTTCGAGGCTTGGTTTGATAGGGATTAGGCCATTAGACTCATCCAACAATCCCAAGACAAGAAGAGTCTACTCACTCGCGTTCATTGTAGACGTAGATGAGAAGAAGAAGAAGAAGAACATAACAATAAAAGAAAGGTGAACTTTTATTCAAAGAAACAATTGTCACTTATTATTTTCCAGCACAAAAGATGATTCTACAAGCTTGATGCTATTTATAGTCTAATAATGACTTAAGCCCTAAGAAATAAATCACTAAAGTGTTGCACAAGAAACCACTGGCTTTAGGTCAAAAATAAACTAATAGGCAGCTTGTCCAAGAAGCAAAAAGCAGCAAAAGGGACTCTAGGGTGTTGGCAGGACCGTGTGGATGTTGGCACAGGCCGTGCCAAGCTTCTGACTTGGGGGCTTCATATTTTTGCATTCAATCTTCGTATTTTTAGCCCGAATCAGCTCCAAATATCCTTTCTTTTGCTCCAAGACTCAATCTTTAGAGTATTCGTTCCTGAAATTAAATAACTTGCAATTGAAGTAAAATAGTTCTAAAAAAGGAAATAAAAGCAAATAAAATCTAAATAAAATAGACTCAAATAATATACTAAATTAACCGAGAAAAGTTCTTTCTTCATTTCATATAAGGAAGGTGGGAATTCTTTGGTCATTTGACATGTCGGGGATGGGGGCAGACGCTAGTAAAGAGGTTACCCTCGATACATCATTGCCTCTGTTCTATGGGTTGGTTATAAGTTGACCATCCATGTTTTGAAGTTTAGAGCAATTATTTGCTTTATTCATTTCACATTATTTATTCATTTTGGATGTCTTAATTTGACCTTTTTATTCCCCACACTAACTTATACTACTTTTACTCTGAAAACTTTTAAGGGTCGATTTACTACTAAAGCTAGAACGTGCTCCTTAAAATACCTACCTACACACTTGCTCAAAGACTGCAACTTTGTGCTTTTCTCAAAGAGAATTTTCACAATAAAACATGTTGTGGGTATATCAAGAACACTTAAAACACAATAAATCACTTTCATGTACAAGAAACAACCATTTTGGAAGAGACAACAAAAAATTTATGTCATAATTTGTAATAAAAACAAGTTGTTTTACATGCCTTTCACAATCAAAACAAAACAAAAAGATTAAAATTCAAGGGAGTTTGAAAACACTACAACACTTAACTAAACAAGACACTTTATTGGCTCCCTCCACACTTGGGAGAAGCATTGTCTTCAATGATTTGAAAAAGAAAAGAAAAACAGCAAAAATAAAAGGAAAAAGGGTGTGGAAAGCTCACAATTTGTCGACTGGAAAGAAAAATTTGGTTTTTGGCCAATATCCCTGCACACGGTCGTGCCTCTACAGGCACAGGCCGTGCCTCCATCATGCCAATTTGTTGCTTTTTGGGTGCCTCTACAGGCACGGCCGTGCCACCATAGGCATGGGTCGTGCCAACCTTCTGGTCAACGGGCTCCAATTTTTTTTCCATTTTTTCGCATCATATTTGGATAGTATACCTACAAAACAAATTAAAATAACACAAAACAAACCAAATAAAAGCAATAAAACTTGTGGGTTGCCTCCCACGAAGCGCTCTTTTATCGTCACTAGCTTGACGATCAAAAAGTTTCAGTTTCTCAATCTGGGTTACGTAGACCATTGTGTGTAGATAATGCTAAAGAACATTCTTTCACACGCTGATCAATCACATCAATCATACAACATGAATCAAAAATAGAGGGATCCTTCATCAATTTGGCAATTTCAAACTCTACCTTCTCATCACCTACATGAAAAGCTATATTACCATACTTAACATTAATAACAGCACCGCAGTAGCAAGGAATGGCCTTCCTAGAAGGATTGGAATTTCAGAATCCTCTTTGATGTCTACTACCACAAAATCCGCCAGGATATAAATTTTTCCCACCTTAATGGGGATATCTTCAAGAATTTCGGCCGGATAGATAATGGAACGACCAGCCAACTGCAAGGTCATCTTAGTGGGTTTCAAATCGCCTATACCAATCCTCTTCAAGAGGGACAAGGGCAACAAGCTAACGCTACCCCCTAGATCACACATGGCTTTCTCAATGGTTTCCTTCCCAACCACACAAGGGATGGAAAAACTATCGGGATCTTTGAGCTTTGGAGGATATTTCTTTTGTATGGCAACACTACATTCTCTTGTTAGAGCCATTGTCTCATTATCCTCTATTTTTCTTTTCTTCGATAAAACATCTTTCAAAAATTTTGCATAAAGAGGCATCTGAGACAAAGCTTCAGTAAAAGGAACATTGATGTATATTTTTTTAACATGTCTACAAACTTTCTAAACTGCGCATCAAGGTTAGGTTTTACAAGCCTTTAAGGAAAATGAATTTTTGGCTTATAAGGTGTTGGGACAATTGGCTTCTAACTCTCTCTTATGGCTTTCTCACCTTGCGGCTTTTCACTCTCTATCTCACCCTCAATTATCTTGGATTTCACAACAAGGTCCTCTAATTTCTTACCATCCCTAAGTGTAATAGCATTTATACGGCCTTTGGGGTTGTTTCAGTTTGACTCGGAAAGACTCCGGGGGTTTGAGAGGAAGTAGCTACTTGTTGGGCTACTTGAGAGATTTGTGTCTCTAGCATTTTAGTGAGTAGCAATGGAGTCCACTTTAGATGTAAGTTTGACAAGAGAGTCATTCAAAAATCCAGTTTGATTTTTAAGTTATTGAAATTGCTTGGATTTTTCCATGACATATTTTTCTAGTAAAATTTTCAAACTGGATTTTTGAGGGACTCTTCGATTGTTTGCATAACCGGGTGGTGATGTTTGTTGTCCAAAGGGATTTTGAGGAGTTTTGTTATAAAAATTTTGGTTTGACCTCATCCCTTGATTATATTGATCATAGTTCAATTGCTCGGGACTTTCAACAGCACTACCTAGTTGGCATTCAACGCCAGTATGGCCAAGTATTCCACAAACTTCACATGTTAATGAAATAGGAGCAGGTGTGACAGCACTTACACTTAATTTATCAAATTTTTGAAAAAGTGTGTCCAACTTAGCAGATAGATGATCATGGGTACAAACTTCGTACATACCTGCCTCTTTTTTAGAGGGTGAAAGAGTAACAACAGTGATGACTCTCTCACTTGTCCATTGATAGTGGTTTTGGGCCATGTCCTCGATCAATGCATATGCTTCTGCGTATGTTTTATTCATCAAAGCTCATCCTGCAGCTGCATCAACATTCATTTTTGTGGTAAACAAAAGACCATTATAGAAAGTATGGATAATAAGCCACTTCTGTATACCATGATGGGGTCAAAGCCTAAGCATTTCTTTGAAACGCTCCCAAGCATCGTAAAGAGATTCCCCATCTTTTTGAATGAATCGTGTGATTTGATTCCTTAATTGAACAGTTTTACTATGGGGAAAGAATCGGGCAAGGAATGCTTGCCTCATTTGGTCCCATGAAGTAATAGAACCAACTTCCAATGAATGAAATCAAGAACTAGCTCTATCCCCTAAGGAAAAAGGAAAGAGGTGCAGCCTTACGGCCTCTTGGTTTCCCTTCAAGGTTCCACTGAATCTTAAAAAATTTGAAACATGAAGATTCAGATCCTCAGTGGGTGATCCGAAAAATTGATTTCGTTGCACTAAGTAAATAAGTACAGGCTTTATACCCTCAACCTGTTGGGTACACAATAATAGCATGTGGCTCTTCCGTAGAAGGGGTTGCATACTCTATAAGAGTGCGTTCCTTAGCCATATCGATATTATTTCGTGCTTCTCTTCTTCTCTTATGTAAGAATCTTTCGATCTCGAGAACGAATTCACCAAGGCTTTTGCTTCTTCACATAAAAGAATCAGAACCCAAGAAGTTAACGGTAAAAATAAAGAAATAAAAAGAAAAAGAAGAAGAAAAAGAAAAATATTTTTTTTCCAGTCTAACCGTTATCTATAAAAAAAGTTAATCAAATTACAATAACTTCCCAGCAGCGGCGCCAAAAACTTGATGGGGTAAATCTGCAAGTGCACGGTTTACCGATGTAGTAATATAGATATCGTTTCGACAGGGAGTTATGAACTTGATTGACTTTCAACAATGGTTAGATGATAGTTTAAGTTGAAAAGTTTGGATTTTTATTTGAATTAAAATAACAATAATAAAAAGCGCCTTGGGATTATTGGTTCGTCATGATGACAAATCCTTCCCAAACCAAATCCTAAACCTAGAACTTTATGTTGGACCTATTTTCTAAAGACAAGTTTCTCTTTGGCCTATCACATCTCCTTTCGGTTTCAGTGAGTGTGTTCCTCTAGCAACCATGTCTATTCTCATGATTGATTTCTATTGGAATCCTTGAAGAACGAAACTTTATTGTCTCAAGGTTTGCTAGACTATTCTCATGTTTCACAATCCTTGTCTAGTTTCACTTGTTCCAATATCAAAAATTCTTCTTTCAATGCTTCGCTTTGATATTTGTGATTATGAATTAACAAGTATCAACCCTCCATTGTCGCTTTATGAATTTGATACTTGTTAATTCATTATAAAAACGGTGAAATTAGATTAGAAAATAGATTTACATAAAATTAGGGTTCGAGGCTTGGTTTGATAGGGATTAGGTCATTAGACTCATCC
>Ga0228710_1010613_pt1 | contig 12222 bp, 8 predicted proteins | sample MedpolnodulmetaG_FD_177995 | JGI IMG/M metagenome (GOLD analysis project Ga0228710, IMG submission 177995) | Root nodule microbial communities from Medicago polymorpha collected in Santa Monica, California, United States - pink nodules | ecosystem: Host-associated > Plants > Roots > Nodule...
ATATTGGTAATGCGAAAATTAAAGCACTATAGCGAAGTGGCTAAAGCATGTTTGTTACATCTCTATGTCTCAGGTCCAAATCCATCCCATCCACCACACTTTTGATGATTTTCTCCTTAAAATATGATTTTCTTCTTAAAAAAAAGTTAAAAACAGTGGCGCTAGGAGTTGAACCATGGACGAGACCTATAGATAAAGGACTATCTACCACTGGACCACACATTGATTTGTGAAACATTGTCCAATTATCTGATATATATTATCTTTTCAGTCTACTATAATAATAAAATAAAATAAAAATTGGACTGTAATCTGGTGTGGCAGCTGCCACACCATGCCTAACACTAGATCCACCCCTGTCGTTCATGCATGAATTTATTGAAAAAATGGCAGATGTAGTTGGTTAATGGTCATTTTGGATTCCATGTATTAGTTGCAGGACAACGTGATATTTCTGTTGATGATTATCATATTATCCGTTATCAACTTCTAAAAGAGTTGACTGGTGATGATATTAAGCGTTATCTCATATATATTGGTTTGGAGAAACGATTCAACGAGGTCAAACATTCTCTAACTGGTGATGGTATTGACCCTGCTCCACCAGATAAATGGATGATCATATCGGATATGGATTTCCTCGTTGCACAGAGATACAAGCATATGGTGGTTCTAATGTCCATCAATAAACGGTAATTAGAAACTTTTTTCCCTTTACGGGGTGCACCTTGACATATATACCGAATGATGTGTCTAACGCATGTGAATGACAACCATTTTATTGTGGTAGATTTGAAAGATGGTTGTCTAATTCCTCCCACTTTCGTTCCATGGGGATGACATTGTCAAGATGACACAAAGTCGTGAGATTCTAGATATATACATAGGATCATTGCTTATAATGAACTAAGATGGGTGACAAATAATGAGATAATAGGAGATGATGATTTGTTCATTGTTCAAAAACCTTAATCCAAAAGAGAAGGTTTCTGATTATAAGAATGTTGAAGATGGAGTCTGGATTGAAGATGAAAGCCTTGGACTTTATGGTTGTAGCATAGACCTTGGGGATGGCTCTGGTTGAGGCTTTTTTTACTCGGTATAACAAGGCTCGAAAATTCGCAACATTGCGGTCTGACTCATCATAAGTTGGAGTGATGAATGCTGGCCCTCCTGAGCCTTGTAACAATTTTTTGATTGAATTAAGAAAATTTGTCTGTTCCGTTTCACATTTCCTGCCAAATATAACTGAAATAAGATTCAAGAACTTTCTAACAACCACGCAACAATCATGCTTTGTCGATTCCTGTTCCACGCGCACATGATCGTTCTCTAACCACCGCCTCTAAACCGCTCCCTCACTCATATTTTCGCACATAAATACCTCTACCTCCTCATTTCTTTCATTTTTATTTGCATTCTCTCTGAAGGAAACCTTTCTCTTACTGGCCTTCTCACTCTTCTCTCTCCGTCGTGGACATCTCTTTGCGATTCACAGTGCCCTTTGCAATCTCGATCCTCGCAATGCTTTACAATCCGAGGGTGACTGCAATTGAAGGATTGGAAGCAAGCTTCACACCTTCAAAAACAACAACTACACTGTCGACTCCACAAGAACTCCAAGAACACTCGTTCTTCTCTCACACAACACTCCTCCCCCTGATCTTGTCTCATCTCAACTTCCACGAGCTAGCCACGGTGGGTCTTTCACTCTCTGACTCTGCAGCCACCGCTGCCTCTGCCTGGACTGGTCCTTCTAGGATCTTCGCTCCATTAGATGCCTCCCTCTGCACCTGCTTCTCTTGCTCTTTCTCTAAACTCCTTTATGAGTATGTCATGGTCTCTTCATAATTGATTATATGTGACGAAGGTACCAAGATCGAGACCTTGAGTTCAGGCCATTGCATCACCCTCACCTCTGATTCGGTCAATAGAAAGACCATCACAACTGCTAGTGCTAAGGTCTTTATTAAAGGGGTGGAGATCACGCAACCTGATATCTTCAACAACTTCTTGGTGGTTATTCATGGCCTTCAAGGTTTCATCTCTCCGCTCTCTCCATTGCGACGTGGAGAGGATAACCTCGTTCTCGTTCCCGTTCCATCCAGATCATCATTTTGGTCAACATATCAAGACTTCCGGCTCAGTCCAGCCTGCTATAATGTGCCTGATGCTAAGAGATGCCATGCTCCGGATCCGTAACAATGGCTTCAGCATCCTAGCCCTCGTTATGAAGGTGAAGTACGTCGAGCTTGTGACTCATAACAATACAATATGACGGTCTTCGTTGTTGACGACCATCTTCTCCAGTTCTCACTCTTATATCATACTAGCAATGTCAGGTTCCACATTGTGTCGAACCATTTCTTGTCGGCCGCAAAATATATTTTTTAATATAATTATATAAGTTTTTGTTAGTATAAGCTCATTGTCTTTGATATAATTTTATATAATGAAACTTTGTTGCATCTACAAAGACACATAACCATTTTATGCAGTTTGCTGAACTCTATGAGATTTTGGATTATATAATCTTAAAAAAGCATTCAGATTATATAATATGAACGAGGGTATTTTCAGAATTAAATAGGACACGTGAGAAGAACGTAAGGTGGAAAAAGAAATAGTCTTGTTTCTTTGTGGTGGGCTTGAGGCTATGTTTGTTGCCCAAGTCCTAGCTTTTTTTGTTTGTTATTGATCCTCTTAGTTAGAGATGTAAGTGGTTCGGACAAAATCTAATAATCTGAAAAACCAAATCAAACCAAAAATTATTCGATCATTTTTGGTTCAGTATGAAAATCGAATCAAACCGAAGGAAATCAAACTAGGTTCGTTCAGTTCTTGGTTTTCAATTTTGAGATTTAATGAACTGGTGAATTGAATCAACACCAACCTCACATTTTACTAAAACTCTCTCACACCCTCTTGCTTACGCTCAGACCTAACATTTTTTCACTAACACCCGTAGTCTCATTTGATTGTGTAGTCAAGATGACGTTAAAATAGTCTCAGGGACGAAAATGTGCTCCTCGTTAAAATAATCTCAAAGACTATTTTAAATTTCAATACATTGGTGGACTATTGTGGTTGGTAAATATAGATAATTGAAAAAAGGAATAATCCACAAATTATATTTTTAAACAATCAAAACGACGGTTAAATAAAAAAAAATTATATTCAAACACACTTAAAAATGAAACATATGTAGTATATAAAATATGGATACACACACAAACACTAAACTACACTCTATCAGTCAAACTACATTAGATGTTCTTTGCGAAACGCAACTGCATTATTCGAAAATGGAATCTTGTAAATTTTGACCACGGATGTATCTTTCGAAAATGAGCAATCCGACAAAACTAAATGGTGGCTTTTTGCAAATTGGTAGACCAAGTTTCAAACGATACCCAGATTTTCATATAATAAATTATGAAAAAGGATTTTTCTTTTGACAAAATACAAAAATACCAGTATAGCAGTAAATAATTACATGTATAATTAATAGTGCATGAAGACAATTTTGTTAAGTTTTCTACTTGTAAAAAAAATTGTATAGAAGTTCCCAAAAGCTTTAGTTGATAGAGACAATATATAATATGCGCAGAGGTCGAAGTTCGAATCAAACAAAAATAAAACAAATATGAGGGATTCAACACAAAGAAGAGTAAATCTTGCCTAAGAACAACCCCAAATAAAATTTATTTGGACACACACATGATTGATAAAATTTAAAAGAGAAATGATATTAAGTGATGTGACTAAATTATTTCTCTTTTAAATTTTATCATTCTTGTGTGTGCATAAATACTTTTGATTTGGGGTTATGCCCAACTAAGTGTTTCTCCACAAAGAAACTAACAAAATTGTAAAAATACCCTTAAAGTAAAACACATTTAATTTTGACATATTTTTAAAACTCGATATCCAACACAATGACAAACTAATACGAGGGATGCAATCAGACATTTTACTTGTGTGAGCCCTAATTAAATGCGGAATAAAGCTATATATGGACTAACCCACTAAAGTTAGCAACAACAACAATCAAACTTTAAAGGGAACACTCAACTTTAAGATATGCACACTTCAAAGTCTCAAACCAACACAAGTAGACCAACCAAAATGAATTTTATGCATTTTGACATTAATTAGAAGCGTATTTAACAAACTCAACATGATTTCGTCAAACTCACGGTCAGTGTTAATATATGCTTGATCATTTTTTTATTTGATAAGAAAAAATATCAAATACTTACTTGATCATTATTAAATAAAAAGTTATAGTGTTTAAATATATAATTTTAACAATAGGCGTGACATTGTATAGACGAAATGACAAATATACACTGAAACTCACTCACACTAGTAAAGGGGTCGGGGTTCAAACCCTTGTCACAACTTCCAACCTAGTAATTTCGGCATAATTTCTGCATTTTTACCGGTTAAGTTAGGATTCATGGATTCTATCTCTTACTTTTTCATTTTGTACACTTTATAAAGATTTCAAAAATACACAAATAAATAAAAGAGTGGAGGAGTTAAAGGTTTAGGGTTCAACTCATGGCAAGGATAAAAATATTAACATACTAACAATTAATAAACTAACATTTTCATTAAATAAAAAAGGGTTTGTCTAACATGTGCAACATTGCATATGTTAAAGTTACTAAAAATAGTAAATTTTTATTGAAAATAAATAATTATTTATTAAAAAGTTATGTATGTAATACAAAATATACAAGTTCCAATGCAAAGTTACTATTTAAAACTTCTTAACATGTGCAAATTTGCTATTTTTACGATGTCGCTATTTTTATGTTCAGCTATCACTTTTTCTATAAAATAAACTTATATCAATATTATTCAAAGACTTAATTAATGAATTGGTCTCTTAAGTTATTTGTTGGTTACATTTTGGCTCCATAAGTTATTAACGTTACGTTTTGGTCTTTAACTTATACTCTGTTAGCTAAATAAATCATTGCTGTTAACTTTTGTCAAAAAACGTTAAAATTCAACATCAATTCATCATATTCATCATCAAACAAGAAAACTCATCATCTTCATCAACACCTTTCATGAGCTTCATCAACAAACAAAAACTCAAGAAACCCAATAATCTAATTTAAACATCAATATTCAATTTTCCCTCAAATTCAAACCCCTAAGCCCAAATTTTCCATCTTCTAAACCATCTTCTTCCCCAAATAAATCCACGAAACAAACCAAACAACCCCTAGAAAAAGAAACTCAAAATAATCATCTTCAGCTATCTCTCGTTAAACACTGCTAAAAGCAACGATTTATCACTCAAATCTGTATTGGTGCTACACTACCTCTTATTCCTCACAAAATCATTCCAACACACAACCCAAAAGTAACTACCCATAACAACACAAGCCAATTTTTTTAGAACTTTATAACTTTTGATCAATTTCAACAACTATAATCAAAACCCAATATCTCAAAACTTGTAACAAACCCATAATTCAATTACCAAACCCCAAAATTCAATTTACAAAAAAGAAAAGACTTCAAATCAATGGTTCCAGCAAGAGGATGACACAATTTTGAGTTTTGATGAGAGGGATTTGGAACGATTTTGTGAGAAGAATTGGTTGTTGATTATTCAAAGCGAGAGAGAACAAAACGATGAGAATGACAAATTAGTTGGTCATGATTCTGTGAAATGGATTGAATTTTTTTTTTAATAATAATAAGGATTGGAAAGATAAAAATAAGAAATTGTTGGAAAGAAGAGATTAAGATATAAGTTTATAGGTATTGAAATTAGTTTAAATATGAAAAATAAAATTGGGGATTTTTGGGTCATTGAGAGAAGAAGATGACGAAGATAATGAGTTTTCTGGGTTTGTTGATGAAGCTCATGAAGGGTGTTGATGAAGATGATGAGTTTTCTAGGTTTGACGATGAATATGATGCATTTCTGGATTTGATGAGGAATTTTAACGTTTTTTGACAAAAGTTAATGGCAAGGATTTAGCCAATCGAGTATAAGTTAAAGGACCAAAACGTAACCATCAATTAATTAATTAAGCCTTATTGAAATAGCCAAATAGGGCAAGTAGGTTGATGTGGTATAAAAATAGGTTTGTGTTTGGGGAGCACTTAAGAGTATTAATGAGATATTGATCAAGACTCCAAGGAAACCTTAGAGATCGGTTTGTAGTATTTATTTAGCTCATTAATGGAGGACTAACCATTTACACTTCAAATCATACGATCTCTCAAGTGTTAGTCTCTTACTTCATATACATAGATCCACTCACTACACCTCAATCAACCCCAGCCCTCCATCAAGCTAAATCATAATTCTGATTAAAGAGTCGAGGGGAGCAATTAAAGCAACAGAGAATAAATGACGTAACAACCAAGAGACTTTGACACACTAATTATTGAGGGATGAACTAAAACTAATTATTTTTGGATTAGCAATTTTTTTAAAAATCGAGTAGGAAGCATATAAGTCTAGCTGCATCCTTAAGTATCATTTCTCACCTTGTGTCCTCATTGAGCACCCCATGAATTCTTCACAAGTTAGCAACACTATGGTCTAGTTGAGGCCCATATTCTCCTGTAACAATCCCCACTTGAGTCTATAAAGTTGGAAAGAAGACCATCCAGCATCAATAGAAACTGACACAGGCTGAGTAATTACTTTATTTAGTAAATTAAAAAGATAATGGTTGAAAAGCCTTTAGGATGTAATAATATACTGTTTGAAATTTCAATCATGTCTTAATATGTGTTGTAGAAGGTAAAAAGTAAAAAGAGAAATAGAGATAAACGTATACGATGTATTTTGATGTTCAAATAACAGTTGTATAAATTTTGTACAAGTGTATATTTAATGTTGCTAAAATATAAGTTTACATTTATGTAGCCATATGACAAAAATACAAGCTTGAGACACAAGTTACATAATTGGACAGGTTAAGCTGTTGGATAAGAGGAATCCATGGCAATACCACACAAGCCTTCCGTAGCAGCTATACCTCTTTGCATCCTTATGTACCCTTTCTCACCCCACACAGTGCCCCATGAATTCTTCACAATCCAATAATCAGTACCATTAGCACTACCATAACCAACAGCAGTAACACCATGGTCTAGCTCAGTTCCACATTCACCTGTATAAATTCCACTTGAGTAAAACATGAAACTTGAGTCGCTAGCATCAATGGAAACTGATATTGGTTGATTAGCCACAGCTTTGAGAAGCGCTTTCTCGCTATTAACCGGAACTTTCTCATATCCTGTAATCTTAGCCACTGGGGTGGTGGTTGCAGTGTTACAGCTTCCATCAGTTGCTTTATAAGGGTAATTAGTCTCACTTGTGATTCCACCATTTTTAATGATAAACTCAAATCCATCTTCCATTAATCCTCCTTCACATCCTTCGTCTTCACCTTTTGTGTCACAATCAACTAGTTCTTGTTCTGAGAGGGAGACTAGTTTGCTTGTTGTTATTTGGTTGATACCCTCAGTTGCAGCCACTGTTGAAAATGCCCAGCAGCTCCCTTTTGTTTTATTTTCAAGGCAAAATTAGCACAAACATTAATTATTCAATCCAATTAGACTGAGTCACATAAAATAAAATCATAATAAGAATAATGTAGCATGTATAATAAGGGATAACACTTGTGTACCATAATAAGGGTTTAATAAGTATGCACCACCACGTAAATTAATTTTTTTTTCTTTGACATTCAATCATATTTGATGATTATGTCACTTTGCCATATTACTCTATGCACAATTGTCAATAGTAAGGTATGATTGATCACTCATTATGTATAATAAATAAAATGGTTGAATTCAAATGGTTATTTAAGATTGAATTGATCGGGATCAATTCAGATCGATCCTTAATAGAAACAATCTTTCATCAGACTTTACTTACCTCTCGATCAAACTCTAGATTACTATTTTTCCCTAGAAACCGAGGATTAAAACAAAAACAAAAATCATATAATAAAGTACTCATGTGAATGATATTGTTTATAGTTTATCTTACCACATTGACCTTGGTCCTTGATTGGAGTGACAGCTCCTTTTAACCTCCAATCTACAGCTGCTGGAATAGCAGTGACATTTTCATACTTAAACGATGTTGTTGTAAACTCACGAGACATCTTCTTGTAACCATTATGGGAAGCCTTAAATTCTTCAATAGTCAAGTCAGCTAGGTGATTAACACTTAGCTTGTAAGGTTTTTTGTTAGCAGCATTGAATGATTCAATGAACTCAACATTGTCCTTGAATATTTGGAAACGTTTTTCTTTCTCAATAGCATCTTCATACACTTTTCCATGTTCTGCCATCCATTGCTCGTGTCTTTCTTGTAAAGAAGGCGACTCATACAGTTTTCGGGACATGACACTGGTGATACCAGCAAGTGCAAGGAGGAGGAACAGAGCCAATATGTATTGTTTTTGGCTAGTGGAAACCATTTTCTTGTTATCAAAGAAAGCTTTCTTGAGGTATGTGTGTGTTTTAGGGAAAAATGTAAATTGGTATGAATTGAAGGCAATGGTATTGGTGGTTTATATAGAGATCATGTAGAATTTAGATTAATCTGAATGTGCATGGTTGCTTTCTTATTCAAGATTCCTGTCACGGTATATTGCATTTGATAGATTGGTAGTTTCTCTTATTTATTTAATTTATATTATTATTTAAAGAACGTGGTAGGTTGTGTTCTGTCTAAGGGGTATTGCAACTTGGTCAAAATTCATTAAACTATTTAATTAAAGTGTTCTTATCTACGTAAGAAAACAGAATAACCAACAACTTACACAAAATAAATGTATAATATAATATAATATGTATGGTGATTGAATTCCCTTGCACGGAAGTTTGCTGCATGGATTTATACAAGCTACGTGACATTTGTGTATTCTCTGATTTGAACATAATTTGGTAATGCATAGTTGTAGTGCTTTATTTCATTCGAAACTTGCTTGTAGTATTTGCTAGAGTGAATAGTTAAATTGGTCCTAAAAAGTTTGCAAGCATGAGTCAAAATAGTCTTATTTTTTAGGAATTGACAAATGCATTATGAAATTTTGAAATGTTTGTCAAAATAGTTTCTCTATTAGTAACTAAAAAATAAATAAAAATCCGTCTATTACCTTACTATTAGAAAATATAACATAAAATGTTAATTGAAAATGTGGTGTTGATGCCAAATCAATATCAACACTTTATAGACCAAATTTTCTATAATAAACTAGTCCTTACGATGACCTAAATTTATATTTAAATATAATTAAATATATAATGAGTTGACGTTAATGTAAAATCAACTTACAATGTAATTAATATGCCCTAGTTATTATGATACGTCATAATTCTAACAATTGTAGTTAATAGAGGAATCATTTTTTTTTTGGGTACAAAAGAGGGCCAAAGCCTAAAGAGAAAGAAAATTAAATTAAACGGACGTTCGTAGGCATGTAAGCCCCGGAAATATCATCAAACAAAGAGGAATCATTTTTTAATGATATCTTACAATTTTGAGATGCATTCGCTAATTCGTAAAAATGAGAGACTATTTGGAAAATGCTTAAAGTTTTGTGGATTAATTAATTTAACTATTCATTTTTATCTTGTTCTGTCTCCCTCGTCCACTTAGTATTTCTCTTGCTTTCTTTTTTCCAATAAAAAATGGCTAGAACTCCACCAAGACAAGACTAAAGACCATGTTTGGTCAAACCATCAGTCACTTGATTGGTTCCCTTAAAAAATGAGACCACAAGATGTTACCAACTTTAGGCGAAAATGCACAAATTTTCTGGACCAGTTGATAACTTAGCTGACAATGGGCAATCACCATGGATATTCTTAGCAGATTTAAATAAATGAAATAAATGCTCAATGCACAAAACAATCATGTCTAGACAGATGGATGGAGGTCCACATATATAATTTGCTCCTCAACAATTTAAATAGATGTTCAATGCACAAAATAAATAGATGAGGAGAAATAGGGTCTCCTTGTCTCACTCTGCAAGATGCAATGAAATGGTCAAGAACATCACCATTCCAATGCACGCACATTTTCACAAAAGAAATACAATGGTAAACCAAAATCACAAGGCTGGAGGGACACCCTATGTCAAGCAAAACATCATGACTAAAGTTCCATTTAAGCATGTCATAAGCTTTCTTCAAGTTTATTTTTATTGCAATCTGGCCTTTAGAACTTGTTGAAAATAAAGCTACAGTGGCAAGTACTCGTCAAGTGCTCCATAATTCCTCTAAGGCGGGTTACCAATAATTTGGCAATCGTCTAGGCTAAAAGCACCTCATGAACAACCAAACTCACGTTTAGATAAAGGGTAATAAGAGTTTCAATAATTTTGTCCATCCTCACATGATTATTGAAGATGTAAATGATGAAATCACATAAATGCCCAAAAACTACTTTCCCCTAGCTTTGATAAAAAAAATGGCTTGAAGACTATCAAATATCAACCCAAGGAGCCTTACATCCTCCACACGAACCGAAATTTTTTACTACGAGTAATCAGTCTCGCAAAACTATTTATTTTCACTTCTGAGAGTTGAGGGAGAGTTCTAGATAGATAAAATTAATCAAACTCTTCCTCATCTGAAAAGATATTTTTGCAGAATCTAGTCACGGCCTGTTGTTTTCGTATTTTCAAAAATCAGAATTACTACCAAAAGAATTACCGGGGTGAGTCACGACCAGGTCGCTTTCTTTAAGACCAAGTCTCTTTCTTTAAGACGTTTCGCGGCATTACCCAAGTTAGTGCAAGGTAGACTAACAACCACGCCGTCTTCAGGATAAAACAGCCCAGATCACTGTTACGATTACACACTGCACAGTATGTATTCGCTCGAGATATACACCTCTAGTATATGGTTTAATCGTTCGATTAAGACCACTCAAATACGGTACGTAGCCGCTCTATTCGAAACCGAAAGGGACAGAAAGGAGTAGAAAGAGAAGAATGACTCGTCACAAGTCGGAGGGAGAAGAGAGGAAAAGCACAGGAAGTCTCAACTATGAATTTCAGTGTGAAGAATGAGTGGGGCGAACTCTCCTTTTATAGGGAGAGTTAGTAACAGAAAACGAGTGACTTGGGGATTAATTCGACTTAATCCTTAAGCAACCACGTAACCACGTTTTTGTTACTTAATTGGATATATCCAGAAAATTCTGGACACGTTTTGGGTTTCGGATTAGTACGTGTAGCGCTTTCAGATAGTGACTAAATTAATTAATTTAACATCTTCAAGTAACAAAAAAATAAATATCATTTTGACCCAAGCCCAAGCCCAGCCCGACCGGTCGGACGGACGGCGGCGGCGTCGCGCGCATGATATATATGTTTTTGTAAGCGCTCACCCGTTCACAAAAGTGGGTACCCCAAGGGCACACCCTTGGAGGTCACTCTACCCTTATATAAACACTTACTAGTTGGTGTGGCTCACCGATGTGGGACATTTTTAAGTCACACACATACACTAGTTTTTACATTGTGTTTTTCCTTATCCAATTTCTCACTAGATTCAACTAGTGTTCCAACAATCCCCCACTTGACTTTAAAATGGTTTCGATAACTAACGTAAATCTTTTCCATAAGGTTTGCTAATAAACAAAGGTGTCGCCAACAACTTGAACCTTTGCATAGTGGAAGGTATTCTGATTTAACGAGAGTTGCTTACAGCATTGAACTCTATCTCAGACATAGAATCCACACACAAGCCCTTTCTTAGGTGTACTCTAAAAGCCCGTGCGTTTTAAGGCCATGCACGTGTATCCCAGTTTTGACGAATGCTCTAGGAATTCTGCCTCGAAATTCCATAGGATTGGCCTAGGTTCCACATTCGGATAGGTGAGTCTATCAAGGGTACTCCTGTAGCTATGTACCCCACTCAACATAGAGTATAGATCTCATTAAGAGGTGCTATTAACTCATCCTTCTTTCACTGCAGGATCATGCTTTCTATTTCTCTTAGCATGTTCTGTCACTTCATGACTTGTTATTACCCATTGAACCTAAGTCTTGGGATCTCCAGTCATGTAGGTCGGGTTGCCATCATTCAGTGAACTATAGGCATTAGTCCCATCCTACTGGATGTTTCTCGGACTTTCTCTCTATTTAGTCCTTTCGTCAAAGGATCAGCTAAGTTTTCATTAGTACGTACAAAGTCAACTCTGAC